>JGI990J12352_1000309_pt1 | contig 11279 bp, 13 predicted proteins | sample Intmic4MA4BA4MSA_FD_12352 | JGI IMG/M metagenome (IMG submission 12352) | reverse complement strand
ATCATAGAAAAAGATATTTCTCTCACTTTTTACAGTGAATAAATATCTTTTTTTGCTTCATTCAATTTTCTTATCTTTCAATTCGACACTTTTTCAGTGGCCTCCACTACACTCAAGGTTTTTGTTTTCTATCTACGGATATAGTTAAAAGAAGTTCCTAAAGAATTATGAATGGTTAGAATGCCATTATTGATTTCCCATCTAGTATAAATAATTGCATTAAGAGTTCCATCTTCATTCCATGTAAACTCTTCACCATCACTTAAATTTACTGCGGTTCCATCAGCACGGAAGCTGAACCAATCATCACCAGTAAAATCCCATTGCCAAATACCAACCAGTTCATGTTGTTCACTATTAAGAGTGACATTATTCAGTTCTTGTTCTAGTAAAGCTACACTATCAACATTAGGTATAGTAGCAATAACAAGAATTGCCAATCCTGTTACGAATAAGGAAAATGCTACACCAATCCCTGAACAAATCCCTCCTGCAATCCGCATTCCGACCACTCATTTAGCTAAAATTGTAAACACAATCCCAAGAATTCCTAATATTAAACCGACAAAAGGAATCCAAAAAATCACAATTGATGCGATTCCGAAACCTAACGCGAGACCACCAAATACTGTTTTAGGCTGCTGATTTTCGTTTTGTTGAAAATTATTAATTGGTTGCTGTACTGCTTGTTCAAATTGTTCCATTGTATAAAGCCTACCTTCTGAAAAATCTATGGTAAATCTTACCATGAAACGACATAATCTGTCAATTTTTTTTATGAAATCAACCCCCGATAAGTTGTTTCATCCATTAAAACAGGTCGCCCTTTTGTTCCTTCTGATTCACCTACTAATCCAGCAGCTTCTAAATCATCAACCAATCTGGCAGCACGATTATATCCGATTTTAAACCGCCTTTGTAACATTGATGTTGAAACTTTTTCCGTCTCAAATGCGAACGCTAAGACATCCCGAATCAATGGATCCTCGGATGGCATTCCAACGGTACTACCTGGGACTTCAACGTCAGCCAAGAAATCAGCGTCAACAACTTTGGTTACATATTGACCTTTGATAAACTCCACAATCCGTGCGACTTCTTCGTCGGTGATGAATGCACCTTGTACACGGATCGGTGCTGAAGAACCCATTGGTGAGAATAACATATCACCACGACCAAGTAACTTTTCGGCACCGGTCGAATCTAAAATAGTTCTTGAATCGGTTCCTGATGAAACACCAAAGGCGATCCGTGATGGAATGTTTGACTTGATAACACCGGTAATGACATCAACCGATGGTCTTTGTGTCGCTACCACCAAGTGTATTCCTGCGGCACGCGCCATTTGTGTCAGTCGCATAATTGAATCTTCAACCTCACGTGAAGCAACCATCATTAAATCAGCCAACTCGTCGAGAATCACAACAATAAAAGGCATCTTTTCCAAAATACTCGAAACACCTTCCGATGCCCGTTTATCAATCTCGCGCTGAACCCAATCGTTATAAGTTTCAATATCACGAACAACTGCCTCTGCGAACAAATCATAACGGCGTTCCATTTCCGCAACAACTTTTTTAAGCGCGGCACTTGCTAATTGCGGATCGGTTACAACTGACGCCAACAAATGCGGCAATCCATTATATCTCGCAAGCTCAACCTTTTTCGGATCAACCAGTAGTAACTTAACTTCACTCGGTGCAAACCGCATGAGTAAACTACAAATCATTGTGTTAATACAAACCGACTTACCAGAACCAGTCGCTCCTGCTACTAATAAGTGTGGCATTTTATTAAGTCCAGCATACTTCCCCATCCCAGAAATATCACGACCAAGGACGATATTCAGCAATCCGCTTGACTTATCTTCCATTTCATCCATAATTTCCTTGAATGAAACCATCTGCGATTCCTTATTTGGAACCTCAATCCCAACTGCTGATTTCCCTGGAATCGGCGCCTCAATCCGAACGCCTTTAACCGCCAATGATAACGCAATGTCATCGACCAAGCCAGTAATCTTATTAACTTTAACTCCCGCTTCTGGTGTCACCTCATAACGCGTAACCGTCGGTCCAATATGTACCTCCGACACCCTCGCTCGTACATCGAAATTCGCAAATGTCTCTTCCAAACGCCGTGCCTCTATGGTCGCCGCCTCCATCAACTTCTTATTATCCGCTTTCGTCACATGGTCAACCAGCAAACCCATTGGTGGTAATACATAATTTGCATCTGAACTCTGCACGGGCTCTCTCGTAGCCATCGCCTCCGCTAAATTATCAGCAAAATCATTAATCTTAAACTGTGGCAATTCTTCTTCAAATTCTTCCCTTTTAGTAATTTTTTTCTTTTTTCTTTTTTCAACCACTTCAATTAGCTCTTTCTTTTCAGATAACGGCTGATTAATAACTGGTCCATCTTTCGACTTTTCTTTTTTAATCCCTGCAACAGCTAACTGCCATATCCGCTTTAACCAATTACGAATCATCCCTGGTTTACGCATATTCCACAAATCCTGAATTGACAATCCGACTACTAATAAAATACCATATAAACCGATTAAAGTAGCAATAAACCACATCGCCACCGAGTCAACAAGTGGTGCTAAGATCGCCCAAATACTGGCACCAATAACGCCACCACCGATTAAAGCATCATCTGCCAAAACGTCACCAGTTAAATAGAATTGTCCAACCCCCTCGGTGAAACTTAGCCCACGACTAACAAACTCGCGCCAAACATCAGTATGAGCAATAATCACCGCAGCGAGTAGCAATAAATAACCACCGACCATCTTTACTTCCCAAATCGACGGTTTCGACCGTGAAACAATCATGCGTCCACTATAAACAATCGTAAGCAAAGCAAAACCGAACCAGAACTCACCAAACGCAATTACCGCCATTCGTCGCAAAAACACCCCGACCAAGCCCAATTGTCCAAGCAACAAAACCATCAAAACAAACACAAGAAGCCCCACTAACTCGTGTGTAAAACCGCTAATCCCTTGTTTTTTATCTTTCGCCGTTTTTCGCTTCGCTGCCATAATAGTACACCTCGAATACAAACTTATCATTTAAAAATGGCTCATTTTAACTCAGCCACTTATTAACACAAGAATCTAATTTAATTTTCCAGTCAACCTCATCTGCTACCTGAATGCAAATATCTATTGCAGAATCAAGATATGTGTCATTGATTTCAGAATAAATAGAATATGATTTTATTATGTCAATCTCTGCAAAAAGATGGATCCAGAAACATAAAGTCATCCTCAAGTTGCCGTATCAAAGATTTTTTTATATTCACTATTAAAAAGTGCTACACCTTAAAGAAGATTACTATGTTATTGGTTCATTAATTTAGTATTAAAATTAGTATACCTACCAAAAGAAACGTTGTACTCGCCATTTCTATTGTATCGTATCATTCCAGAATAAGCTGTTTTGTTAATGAAAAAGTAGAGCACACTATCTAAATAAGTTCCATCTGGTTTATCGAATAATTTTCGCATCTTATAATATAATTCTTCATTAGCATTCGGGACTTTTTCATCTGGATTAGCTTCTTTCAATTCTTTATATGCCCGTTGATTTTCCTCATATTCTTTTTGTAGCTCCATCTAACTGACGTCACATCTCAAGATAATTGTTTTTCAAATCATGATAAAACGTCATTAATCTTTCGTTTAAGTCATTTAATTATAGCATTCTCTCTAGTTCGATATAAAAATAAACAGTACCACCGCCAAAAAAGGCTCAATATATCTATTAAAATCATCTGGAATATATTGTAAAAACTTAGGTATCTCTCTCGATTTACCGCCATGGTACTTTAATACTGGGGTCATCGTTCCATTCCTCAATTCTAAATTTGACTACTTTTTTAAATTAAAAGTCTGCATACTATATCCCCAGTATATCACAAATTCTGTGTTTTTTACAAATTAAACTCCTCAATGATTGGTATAACAATCGGACGATGTTTTGTTGTTTTATAGATGAATTTTCCAATGCGATCACGCATATCAAAACGCAAGTCTTGCCAGTTGAAGTAACGCGCGTTTTCTTTCGTTTTCTCTTCGAGAACTTCCGTGGCAATACGTTTTGCCTCCGCAAATAAATCAACGTCTTTCGTCTCGAATACAAAACCACGACTAACAATTTCTGGCTCATTGATAATTCGCTTATTCTTACGATTTAAATTGATGACAATCGCGACAACACCATCATTTGATAGCATCTGACGATCTTTTAATACAACCGTCCCAACATCACCAACCCCGTGACCATCAACAAGGACTTCTTCAAGTTCAAGTACCTCAGAACTTGGAACAAATTCACCTTTTTCAAAAGTTGCAAATTCGCCATTATCCATGATGATTATCTCGTCGTCAGTGTAACCCATTGATTTTGCTACTTTCAAATGACTCATCAAATGACGATACTCACCATTGATTGGCATGATATACTTTGGTTTCATCAAGTTCATCATCAGCTTCAAATCTTCGCTACTCGCATGCGATGGTGGTAAAAGTTCTTTTTTAATCGCAATCACGGTTGCATCAGTTCGATACAACATATCCATTGTTCGAGCTGCTCGATTTTCAACACCGAGTTGTGGGGTAATCGCCAATACGACCGTATCTGTTTTAATAATTTTAATAAAACGGTCATGACCTTTAATCATTCTTGTTAAGTTGATAAAAGGCTCAAAGCGCGTACCTGTAGTAATTACCACCATGTCCTTGATGTTATTATCACGGTACGAATTCATAAACCCAAGGCTTATCAAAACATCTTTTGGTATTTTTAGATATCCTAATTTAACTGCTAAATCAATTAAACGTTGCATTCTGCGACCTGTAATCGCTACTTTACGCTCATATTTAACCGCTAAATTAACAACCATTTGAATCCGATGTAAATCTGTTGAAAGTAATGAAAAAATCAATCGCCCCTCTGTACGATCAAAAGCTTCCTCGAAACTATGTTCCAATGAATCACCAGTTGAAGCGTGCCCTAAACTTTCAGAGTTGACACTTTCAGCCAACATACACAATACGCCACCACGGGCAATATCACTGATTTTATTATAGTTAGTTTGGTAACGACCGCTAACACTGTGATTAAAAATGAAATCAGAAGTGTAGACAATCGCTCCATGCGTTGTATTAATGCAAACACCAATTGAACCTGGAATACTGTGCGTCGTCTTAAAAAATGATACCTTAACCCCGTCGATATAGAGCGTATTTTCGTCGCGGATAATATTTAACTTATACTTCCGTTCATCCATTTTCGCATCTAAAAGTGCATCCTCAGCGAGAGCAATCGTTAACCTAGTCCCATAGACTGGTACATTAATCACATCCAAAAGTTGGGCAATCGAACCCATATGCTCATCATGCCCCTGTGTCAAAAAGATTCCCTTAATTCGGTCAGCATTCTCAACCAAGTATGTAAAATCTGGGATAATCGCATCAACCCCTAACATCTCACTCCCAGGACGCTTACGCCCCGAATCTAACACAAAAAGTCGATCATTAACATCGACCACATATAAATTATTCCCAACCTCATCAAGTCCACCTAGAGCGAAAATCTTGACCATATCTTGCTTATTATCCATGCTTAAAAAACTCCTCTTTTTAATTAGTTGTATCAGAACATTCATATAAAAATAAAATTTAATTTTAAATTAGGTTTTAGTAATTTATCTAAAACAACGTCAGTGATACTGTATTTTCTATTATCCCACAAACCAACTAATAAAACAAGATAAAAACTATGAAAAATTTTCATTTTTAACAGCCAGAATTTGACAACAGGTCGCAAAATTCTTAATTGAATGGTCGTTTTGATAAAAAATGTTTGATATTATTATTAAAGTGTGATATTATAATTAAGTTAAAAGTGCCGGGTTAGTTCAATGGTAGAATAGATGAATGGTAATCATCAGATGCGAGTTCAATTCTCGCACCGGGCACCATTTTTTTGTGCTTAAAAATATCGAAAAGTCATAACTTTCACCGTTATGACCCAAAGTTTCTTCATTTATTATCCAAGAGCAAGTTTGCTCAACGCCTCTTTTGCCGCTAATTGCTCGGCTTCTTTTTTTGTGGTCGCCGTTCCCGTCCCAAGGATCAATTCATCAAGCGAAACTGCAATTTCAAAAACTTTCGCATGAGCTGGCCCCTCTTCATGCAGAACGTGATAGCTAATCGCTTTTTTCGAATCAGCTTGCACCAACTCTTGCAGACGACTCTTATAATCACGATCGTACATTTCACCAAGACTTTCATGCTCTGCAATCAAAATTGGTGATAAAAATTTCAAGACATGCTCAAAGCCTAAATCTTCATAAATCGCACCAACCAACGCCTCAAAGGCATCTGCTTTTAACGATGCCCGCTCGCGACCGCCGCCTTGTTCCTCACCACGCCCCAGTCGAATAAAAGTCGCTAAATTAATTTGACTAGCATACCTCTCAAGCGCTTCTTCTCTTACCAGTGCTGAACGCGTCTTCGTCATAGTCCCTTCCATAAGCTCTGGTCGTAAATTAAATAAATATTCGGAACAACAGAGTTGTAACGCTGCATCACCTAAAAATTCAAGACGCTCGTTAAAAGGCAAACGTCCTTGATGGCGTTTCTCATTTGAATATGAAGCATGCGTTACAGCTTCCATGTAAATCGTAATGTTCTTGAACTCAATCCCGTGTTTTATTAAAAAACCTTCTAAATTATTATCATGCATTACCAAAACACCCTTTCTATCTACTAAAACAACTATCAGATTACCTGATGATCAGTTTCCCGATAAATCAATATTTTGTTAAATTTTCAGAAAAAACAAGCGTGAATTTAACTGCTAACTCGAAAAAAGCCATTTCGAGAAAATAAGGAAAGTTTACAACCAAACCAATAAAACTAACCATATTTTGGGATTACTTACGATAATTTTTTCCGATCAACTCAACTGGTACACTCAAAGCCTTGATTCTTTCTAAAATTCGCATCGCTTTAACTGGCTCATACTCATTGCGCGTCGTCTGCTCATAATGTGCCTGCAATTGCTCAAAATTGAAATTCGAAGTAAAAAACGTTGGTAATTCATAGTTCATCCGATGATTCAAAATCCGCCCTAAAACTTCATCCCGCATCCAACTAGTCACCGATTCGCTCCCGATATCATCCAACATCAAGATCGGAACATTTTTTAGCTTTTCGACCGTTGCAACATTACCATTCTCATTACCGCTGAAACTTTCCTTGATCTGGGCAATCAGCTCTGGAAAGTAAACGACCGCACAACCAATCCCCCGTTTCGCTAATTCATTTGCGATCGCACACATGGCGTAAGTTTTACCCGAACCCATCGAGCCATATAAGAACAAACCTTTCTTGTATTCACCGTCCATCTTATAATTCAACACGAAATCCATTCCTAAACGAAACAATTCTTCACGATTAGCATCAGCGTGCATTGTATCAAAATTCGCTGATTTCATCGACTTCGGCATATGAAACGTGTCAATATTATTTAAATGCTGCTGGCTCTTGAAGTATTGACAAGGCGCATACTGGAGCGTTAAATTCCCAGCGTGTGGTTCAAGAATCGGAAAATGACCACAAATCGGCTGTGAACATACATCTAAACTAGGACATCCTTGACATTTACGAACCCCCGATAAGAATTCAGCAATATTACTCATAAACTGCGGTAATTTCTGCATATTGATTTCGTTTTGGTATTGATCAAAAATCATGACAACTTCTGGTTGCGACAGTAAATCTCGATAAATCGTCGCCTCATCTACACCAGACAATTCGATTTTCGCCAAGATATCACTCAACTTCTGCATTTTCAACACCTACCTTTTAAAAACTCCACTAATCCATCAATTTTCACAACCGATTGATTACCCGTTGTCGTACATTTCACCGTTAACTCTCCACTGGCAACCTCGTCATCACCAACAACCACAGTATAACGCGCCTTTGCATCATCAGCTTGCTTGAATCTTGCTTTCAACTTGCGCTCCGAAAAATCAGCATCACAAGTCACACCATCCGCCCGTAAGTTTCGCATGAACGCTCCGACCGATGCTTTCGCATCTACGCCTAATGGTAGAAAAAACAAATCAACCGACTCGGCAACTGTATGTTCAATTCCCGCTGCTTCTAGTGCTAACAAAACACGTTCCAGCCCCATCCCGAAACCAATCCCCGGGGTCGCTGGTCCACCCAATTCCTCAACCAACTTATCATAACGACCACCGCCACACAACGTCGTCTGCGCACCAAAGCCGGGAATATCCGCTTGCACTTCAAAAATCGTGTGCGTATAATAGTCAAACCCACGCACCAAATTACGGTCATACTCATATTTAATGCCTGCCACATCCAAACCTTTTTTGACCGCTTGGAAATAGACTGCATCTTCATCAACGAGATAATCAATCATCGCTGGCGCATTCTGCATCGCCACACTATCAGCATCACGTTTACAATCTAAAATACGCAGGGGATTCTTCTTAAAACGCAGCTGACAATCAGCACATAAATCATCCTTATACCGGTCGAAATGCGCAATTAAAGCATCGCGATATAAAGCACGACTCGCATCACTTCCTAAAGAATTTAATTTTACTACAACATTCTGATCTAAATTAAGCTTTTCCAACACTAAACACGCCATCGCAATTGTTTCAACATCCGTTGCTGGACTATCACTCCCAAAAACTTCCACACCAAACTGGATATGCTGACGATAGCGCCCCTTTTGCTGACGCTCATAACGAAACATTGGTCCGATATAAAACATCTTTTGCGTACCTGTTTTAGCATATAATTTATTTTCAACAAAACTACGAACAACCCCAGCAGTTCCTTCTGGTCTGAGCGTCATCTTCCGTCCACCACGATCCTCAAAATCATAAGTTTCCTTACTAACAACATCCGTCATTTCACCTGCCGCTCGATGATATAACTCCGAACTCTCGAAAATCGGCGTCCGCACTTCCATAACATTATAAACCTTTGTAACTTCCTTGACGACATCCTCAACAAAACGCCACCGTGGCGAATCAGTCGTCAATACATCATAAGTTCCCTTTGGTTTCGAAAAATTCATAATCCCACTCCTAATGAAAAATCCAATCTAGGTATGACAATGGCTTCCAACAACTCGCATACTGCTCAATTGGAAAGCTGTGTCCAAATGCGACCTTACAATTTCTACTTCAGTTTACACCTCATACAAATTGGGTCGTACTTTGATTATAACACATATTAGCTTGTTTTGGTACTGGTTGAAATGCTAGATGTAATTCTTTCTCCATGTATTCAATGGTCATCGTAGCACAAACTAACAAAAAATCACCCCGAAGTGAAATTCTTAATTCATGCGTTTATCACGCTTTCAGAACGATTGATTGTCAAACATTTGTTTAAATTCCATGGCTACATAGACTTCCGTGAGACGTTGATGACGAAATTGCGTATAAAATCAGAGTAGGCAGTTATCACCTCATGCAAAATACGGACATACTATAAAAGGTATGCAACATTTATGAGGTGATTTTTTGTGAATAATTTTTACCAAAACAGCGCGAATCACTTGGGTTTTAATTACACAAATCCAATGACACTGCGCAACCCAGAGCCAATGCAAATGCAGAAACTGGCGACGATTTATGTTAAGCCACAGGTTTATAATGGCGTAAATTCGCCGCTCGACGCATTGAAACAGGGTACAGCGTTCGCAGAGCTATATAGTCCATATGTTGGTAAAGGAGGAACTCGTTAATGTCGAAGTTAGAATTACTAGAGTTGTTGGCGGGAACGGGTATTATCGTCCAAGATTTACGATTATTTCTTGATGTTAACCCCGCTGATACCAAAGCGTTAACCGATTTCAAACGCATTTCAGCTGATTATCGTAATCTTGTCGCAAAGTACGAAAACAGCTATGGACCACTTCTCGGAATTAATGATCTTAATAGTACATGGGCGACGACACCATGGCCATGGCAGCGAAACTTTTCGGGAGGTAATATGTAATGTGGATTTATGAAAAAAGATTACAATTTCCAGTAAATGTGAAAAAGCGTGATTTACAGATGGCAAAGTTGATTTTTGAAACGTTAGGTGGCGCTTCAGGTGAACTTTCAGCGTCAATGGAATATTTACAGCAACGTTACACAATGCCAACACCAGAAGTAATTGCTTTACTAACCGATATTGGTACGGAAGAACTCGGTCATCTTGAGATGCTTTCAACGCTTGTTTATCAATTAACTGTTGGGGCTTCAACGGAAGAATTAAAAGCAGCTGGTTTTGATACTAAATATGTTGAAACTGGTGGTGGTATCGCTCTTGTTAACCCAGAAGGCGTGCCATGGTCATCAACTTATATCTCTATCACAGGTGACCCAATTGCAGCAATGACGAGTAACTTAGCTGCTGAAGAACGTGCGCGCGCAGGTTATGACACGTTAATTGCTTTTGCCTCCGACCCAGAAGTTATCAAAGTTTTATCATTCTTACGCGAACGTGAAGTTGTCCATTTCCAACGTTTTGGTGAAATGTTAAATCAATTAAATTCGATGTAGTTTAATCCTAAAAAAATCCAAGCTGTCTTAATTTCAGCTTGGATTTTCACTTTTCGTCCCATTTTACTCAATTGATTTCATTTTTGATAATTAAGGACTAGGAATATCTTTTGTGAGCAAACAAGCCTTTAAAATCTTTTCTTCGTCCAAACATAAAAACCAACAATAAAGGAACGTCCGTTTTAGTATGTATTTAATCATAGTAAACTAGAAATCTACTAAAACGAGTATTTGGTAAAACAGGAAATTGACTGTTATAATTAAATGCGCCAAAACGGAAGTCTCGCATTGCTCTGATTGATAAGAAACATCTTAGCTCTTCATCTAGTCGCTTGTCCCAAGTGACAATCTTTCCCTCCAATCTTTTTAAGCTTTTCATTTACCTTTTGGGCAAATTCAGATTGATAAGCGTGAACGCCTTTCCTTTGTCGCTCTGCGACTTTAGTACATTTTATAACATTAAGTAGTTGCAATAAATCCCCTGTTTGATATATAATGTAGGTTAATAATGAAAGAAGGTATTGTGATGAAAACAAAAACCACTATATTAAGCATTGAAAATCTAGTCAAATACTACAAAAATTCTGATGTAAATGCTGTTGATAATATTAATTTTAACGTTTTTTCAGGGGAGCTTTTTTGCTTGCTTGGTGTCAACG
>JGI990J12352_1000308_pt1 | contig 11281 bp, 12 predicted proteins | sample Intmic4MA4BA4MSA_FD_12352 | JGI IMG/M metagenome (IMG submission 12352) | reverse complement strand
TCTATCATTGAAAACATCAATCACAGACCACGTAAATGCTTGAACTGGAAATCACCTCATGAAGTATTTTTCGATAAAGTGTTGCATTTGACTTGACAATTCAAGTTGGAAAAAAACATACACGAAGAATACAAGAAAGATTTTATGATGAAATGATAGATAAGAAAATTTTCTGCTTATATATATCTGATGATTATGAATTTATGGATAGAGAGCTGATTGCTATGCTAAAGGAGCAAGTTCTCGGGTATCTTGATGAAATAAATTAAGATTGTGCCTTGTAAGTCTGTAAAATTGTATTAAGAACTTTTGATTATGGAACTTTATTAGTATTAATTGAACGTAAATTTATTAAGTTTAAAAGGAAAGTGTTTGAATTGAAAAATCACACTGATTTTGAAAAATTAGTTTTAGAAACGCCCCCTGTGCGATGGGGAAAAGATTTCGGATTTTATTGCTTAACTGTGTTGGCTTTGCTTGTTGTAACTTTTGTTGGAGTTGTGATATCTCATTACGTTAATTATGGAGAAGTACTCATTTTGACTGGATTCATAGTTTCTGGTGCTGTTTCTGCGATGGGGGGTATAATGTTTATTCCATTTTTTATAATTTGGAAAATGAGCTACTATCAAATGACAATTTACGGAAATAAGTTGATATTAAAACGCAGGTCAAAATTAATAGAGTTAAGTTTTAATGAAATTAATAAAATTACTGCTGTACCTTTTTCATGGGACGGCACAGCTAAAAAAATCGGGACTGCAACTATTGTTAAAAAAGATGGATCAAAGCCATTAGTAGTAAGATTTACTGATTTTAAAACATCATCAAAGACTTTAGAAACTACGTTTGTCTGTTACATTAGTTTAATGGAATCTGAATATTAAACACAGGGAGAAAACAGGGAGAAATATAAAATGTTTAGAATAAGCTATAATGGGAAAAGTTGGATTGGATGTGTCATATTGTTAATTTTTATTCTGGGTTCTAGGTTTATTTCAGAAGTTCTAGATTTAGATTTTGGAATAATTGGTATGGCAAGTATAGTGATTGCGAATATCTTAATTTATTTCTTAGGTCGAGAATTTAACAAAGAGAAAAGTTATATAGATAATGAGACTGGCGAGATGTACAGTATAAAGAACGAGCATCGAATTATGAATATGCCGATGGAAAAAGTGGCTTTATTTCTAGGTGGACTCTCTTTTATAGGTTTAGTGTATTTCTCATTTTTTCATAATTAATTTTAGATGCAATTAGAAACACCATTGTCACCGCCCGAACGGCAATAAAATTTTAGTGTTGCTTTCTTTGTGGATACGCATACTGGCTACAGTAAGTTTGGAGTGTTAAAAATGGATATAATTGAACAAATGACGAAGGAAGTTGAGAGTAGATGTCATCGTCCAGAAAATATTTATGGTGTAGGTATTTGGTCACATCATATTGTGGCGGTAGTTGAATATTCGAAAAAGTTAGCAGAACATTATGATGCAGATATCGAAATTGTCACCTTGTCGGCAATTTTACATGATATTGCCTCTATTACAAAAGCTGAATATGCAGAAGAACATCATATAATTGGTGGTGTGATAGCTGAGGAATTGCTTGGTTCTTTTAATTATCCAAAGGAAAAAATTGACCATATTAAACGATGTATCCTAAATCATCGTGGCAGTAAAATCATTGATAAACAAAGCATTGAAGAAGTTTGTGTTGCAGATGCAGATGCTCTTTCTCACTTTGAAAATGTTCCCTCACTGTTTAGTTTAGTCTATAAAGAAAAGCAAATGTCAATTGACGAGGGTGCAGAGTTTATTAAGAACAAGCTAGAAAGAAGCTTTTCGAAGTTAAGTAGTGAAACAAAAAAGCTATATCAAGAAAAATATAAGTCTGTTATGAGTATTTTCGATTAAACGAGTAGAATTAAACTCTCAAAACCTCTCTTAAGTGTTATCCGAATAAACTATAAATGACCTTTCACATGAGCCGAGATACTAAAATCACTTAGTAGGTATAACTATCAGCCTTGGTTTTAATGCGAGAGACAACCTTGACACAACCGTATTTTGATCATGAAAACGTCTTGCTAAAACGAAAACTCCTGCGTGAAGTGTGGAGTTTTTTTTATTGTTGTGGTAAACTTGTTTTAGTAATTTTTAGGAGATGAATAGTAATGAGTAAAGCACCAGTAGCAGTAATTATTTTGGACGGATTCGGATTACGCGATGAGACAACGATGAATGCAGTTGCACAGGCAAAAATGCCAAATTATGAGAAGTATTGGAATATATATCCACATACGACATTAGTAGCACACGGTGAGGATGTTGGATTACCAGAAGGTCAAATGGGGAATTCGGAAGTAGGACATTTAAATCTTGGAGCAGGGCGCGTGGTATATCAATCGTTAACGCGTATTAATGTGGCGATTAAAGATGGATCGTTTTATACGTTACCACGTTTAGTTGAGTCATTTGCCAAAGCAAAGTCAAATGGTAAAAAAGTTCACGTTTTGGGATTATTATCTGACGGTGGCGTGCATTCGCATATGAATCACATGGTTGCGCTGGTTAAAGCAGCACAGGAGCAAGGGATCGACGAAGTATATATCCATGCATTTTTAGATGGTCGCGATACAGCACCACAATCAGCGGCTGGTTTTACAACGGATTTCGAAAATTCATTAGCAGAGCTTGGAACTGGTACCATCGCAACGGTAAGCGGTCGCTATTACTCAATGGATCGAGATACAAATTATGATCGTACGCAAATTGCTTATGATGCAATGACAGTTGGTACTGGTGACCGTTTTGCCACAGCAGTAGCAGGGATCGAAGCCGCTTATGCTAATAATAAGACAGACGAATTCGTCATGCCGTTCGTCGTTAATGAAGCGGGATTAATTACAGATGGTGACGTTGTAATTTTCGCTAACTTCCGTCCTGACCGCGCAAAACAAATTTCAATTGCATTGTCTGACCCGTTAAATGTGGCGGCTGATGCGAAAGTTTCAGTACTAGACTCGTCAAATGGTCCAAAAGATGTTCACTTTGTTTCAATGATGAATTACGGATCGAAAATCGTTGGGCAGGTCGTGTTTGAACAACAAGAATTAATGAATACTTATGGTGAAGTTTTAGCGGCTAATGGTTTAACGCAAATGCGCATCGCAGAAACGGAAAAATATCCACATGTAACATTCTTCTTTGATGGTGGCGTTGAAATGGATTTAGCGGGTAAAACAACGATTCTTATCGACTCGCCAAAAGTTGCAACTTATGATTTAAAGCCAGAAATGTCAGCTTATGAAGTCGCCGAGAATTGTGTAGCAGAAATCAATAAAGATATCCACGATGCAATCGTCCTTAATTTCGCCAATCCTGATATGGTTGGTCATAGTGGGATGTTAGAACCGACAATCAAAGCGAATGAAGTCGTTGATGAGTGTCTTGGACAAGTGGTCGAAACAATTCTTGCAAAAGGTGGCGTAGCAGTTATCGTTGCTGACCATGGTAATGCGGAAGTGATGGAAGTTAACGGGGCGCCACACACGGCGCACACGATTAATCCAGTACCGTTTATTATTACTAAAACAGATGTTACATTAAGAAATGATGGTCGTTTATGCGATGTCGCTCCGACGTTATTAAAATTATTGAACGTTGTTCAACCAGCGGAAATGACTGGAAAGAGTGTGGTAATTTAGAGGTAATACTATTACGGATTTATCTTCTCTTTGATGTTTTACTCGAAAATTTTAGAAACGGGAAAAGAAAAAATGAAAGCTTAAATCGTTGTAAAACTTTTCACTGATTGGGAATACACTGCTTTCCCAACATTTCCGAAAGGAACGCCAATAAAAATGGTAGCTGAACAAGATGAATCTTTCCTTGATTGGCATGAAACCGAAATTGAAAAACATACGACATATGTCCCGTTGAGGGGTCACAATCTTATGCAGGCAATTGCTCGAGTTAATCGCGTGTATGATGGTAAAGAGGGTGGGCTTGTTGTTGATTATGTTGGGATTGCCAGTGCCCTTAAAGAGGCAATGCAGGAATATACACATCGAGATCAGATAGCATTTGGAAATCCGAATATTGCTGAAATTGCATTACCAAAATTCAAAGAGAAATTAGAAGTGTGTCGGGACTTGTTTCATGGTTTTGACTACACTGAGTTTCTTGACAAAAATGCAACATCATTGGTTCGTGCAAAAATACTTCAAGCAGGTGCGAATTTTATTAGCTCGCTTGGGAATACTAAAAAGAAAGAAGACTTTGTTAAAGTAGCACGATTGCTACGTAATGCTTTACAATTATCGCGGTCGTTAATTAACGAGAAAGAACGTTTTGAAGCGGGATATTTTGAGGCGATTAAAACGATGCTAACGCGGTTGGTTAGTGTCGACAAGCCGCTCTCTTTACGAGCGATCAATGATCAAATCAATGACCTATTAAAAGCGAGTATTAAGAGTGAAGGTGTAATTAACTTGTTCTCAAATATTGAAAGTGGTGTTTCATTGTTTGATCCTGACTTCTTGACCGAAATTGCTAAAACGAAAGAAAAGAATCTCGTATTAGAATTATTAAAACGGCTAATTAAAGAGCAAGTGGCAGGCTATCAAAAAACTAATCTCGTTAAAAGTGAAAAATTTTCAGTAATGCTCGCTCGAGCAATGAATTCTTATCTTAATGGTAATATTACTAATGATGAAGTCATCACCGAACTCATGAAACTTGCTCATGAGATCAAAGAGGCAAGTGGAGAAGCGAACCAGCTTGGCTTAAATGATGAGGAATTAGCGTTCTATGATGCTTTGACCGCACCACAGGCTGTTTTTGACTTTTATGAAAATGAAGAATTAGTCAATTTAACAAAAGAATTAACAGAATTACTACGGAAAAGTCGTACGATTGATTGGCAGAAGAAACAATCTGCAAGAGCAGATATGCGTCGGAGCGTTAAAAGGTTACTTAAAAAGTTTCGCTATCCACCTGCAGGTTTTGATCTAGCGATTAAAACTGTTATTGCGCAGTGTGAGCAGTGGGCTGATTACAGGTCTGATTAAGATAGTTAAAATTCGATAATACAAGTGTTCAAGCTTTGTCTTGGATCTCTTTTAACTAAATTTGTTTTAATATAGGTGATTTTAATATGAATATAATCAATGTTGCAACGCGAATAGAACTACGTGAATGGTTGCAAAAAAATCATTTGTTGGCTGGGGACGGATGGGTTTATATTACCAAAATTCCGTATTTGGATATTGTCTTGGAGTGCTTATGTTTTGGGTGGATTGATAGTACGAAAAAACGTGTGGATGACGGGACGGTGCAGCGAATTTCGCCACGACGCAAAGGTGGAAATTGGACGGAACTAAACTTTGAGCGGGTTCGTCGATTGGAAAAAATGGGTTTAATGACTGAGCAAGGCAGAAACGTTTTGCCCGACCGTTTTGCCGAAGATTTTGTGATTTCACCTAAGTTAGAGACAGTTTTACGATCTGATGCGACACTTTGGGAACAGTTTTGCAAATTACCTTCTTTATATCAACGGGTGCGGCTTGATAATATTCAAAATTTATTACCAAAACAAATCGAGTTATACGAGCAACGGTTGGAAAAATTTATCTTGCATACGCGAGAAGGTAAGCTTTACGGTGATTGGAACGATGGCGGGAAATTGGTTGATTATTAATAATAGTCGAAATTTTAGGTTTGACATTTAGTACCTAGTTGTGGTATTCTTTTAACAATTTTGTTTTAGTGTTATGTAATGTATGTATAAGGAAGTGGCATTATGTCGAAGAAACTGGTTATTGTGGAGTCGCCAGCGAAAGCGAAGACGATTGAGAATTATTTAGGTAAGGAATATGTGGTTTTATCGAGTGTTGGTCATATTCGTGACCTAGCAACAACAGGTCCAGGCGGACTCGGAGTTGATGTTGAAAATGAATTTAAAGCTAATTACAAAAATACGACCGGTAAGGCGAAAGTTATTAAAGAACTAAAGCATGCGGCGAAGAATGCTGATTTTGTTTATCTCGCAACCGATCCTGACCGTGAAGGTGAAGCGATTAGTTGGCATTTGGCTGATGTCTTAGATGTTGATATTGAGCTTGAAAATCGAGTTGTTTTTAATGAGATTACTAAAACAGCGGTTGTTGATGCTTTTAAAGAACCACGTAAAATTGATATGGATTTGGTGCGTTCGCAGGAAAGTCGTCGAATTGTTGACCGAATTATTGGTTTTAAATTATCAAAACTACTCCAAAGTAAAATTAAAAGTAAGAGTGCTGGACGTGTTCAATCAGTTGCATTACGTTTGATTGTTAACCGTGAACGTGAAATTGAAGCGTTTATTAGTGAAGAATATTGGCACATTAACGGTGTTTTTGGTAGGGGTAAATCGAAAGTTGAAGCTGAATTAACGAAGTTTAAGGGTAAAAAATTAAAGATTGCTAATGAAGCGGAAGCGATGAGCCATGTTAATGCCTTAGCGGCACCGTACATTATTGATAAGATTGAAAAGAAAAACCGCAAAAAAGCACCAAAACCACCGTTTATTACGTCAACATTACAACAGGAAGCAAGTTCTAGACTTGGTTTTAATGCTCGTAAAACAATGTCAACGGCACAAAAACTCTATGAGGGGGTTAAAGTTGGTGGCGAAGAAGTCGGTTTGATTACTTATATGCGTACCGACTCAACGAAGTTATCGGATTTATTCGTTGGTGAGGCGAAAGATTTCGTTAATCAAGAATACGGAGCTAAATTCGTCGGTAAGGGTACTGGTGGTAAAAAGAGTAAGAATGCTCAAGAAGCCCATGAGGCAATCCGACCATCGTCAGTTACTAGAACGCCAGAATCGGTTAAAGCGTATTTGAAACCAGATGAATTCAAGTTATATAAGTTAATTTGGGAGCGCGCAGTGGCATCGTTAATGGCTGATGCGATGGTTGAGGCAACAGCGTTAGATATCAAGTCGGGCGATTATAATTTCCGTGCGAATGGACAAATTCTGGTATTTGACGGGTATTTGAAAGTGTACAGTTTTGAGAATACGAAAAACGAAATGCTTCCAGAGGATTTAACCGAAGGGGCAGAAATCAAGAATCAAAGTATTACCCCAACGCAACATTTCACGCAGCCGCCGGCGCGTTACTCGGAGGCGCGTTTAATTCGTGAAATGGAAGAACTCGGGATTGGGCGTCCCTCGACGTATGCACAAACAATGGATACCCTCAAAGCGCGTGGGTATGTTGATTTATTTGAAAAACGTTTTAAACCAACCGAACAAGGAACGTTAACGAGCGACAAATTAGAGGAGTTTTTCTCGAATTTGATTAACGTTGAATATACGGCAAAAATGGAAGATGATCTTGATGAAATTGCACGTGGCGAAAAAGTTTGGTATGTTGAGCTAAAAGACTTCTACGATCGTTTTATTCCACTGGTTGAGGTTGCAAATGAAAAAATGGAAAAAATTGCTCCGAAAGAAGTTGGCGAAGACTGTCCAGACTGCGGATATCCACTCGTTGTTCGGCGTGGACGTTTCGGTGAATTTGTCGCTTGTAGTAACTATCCAGCGTGTAAGCATATTAAAAAAGATGCAATTGCTGGCGTGACCGAAGATACTGGTACTGGTGTCCATTGTCCAAAGTGTGGCGGTGGTGAAATCGTTCAAAAACGCTCAAAACGTGGACGTATTTTCTACGGTTGTAATCAATATCCAGAATGTGACCAAGCATATTGGGATAAACCCATCGACCGTAAATGTCCAGAGTGTACAAGCTTGTTGATCCTCAAAGGGCGTGACGAAGTCGTGACTTGTTCTAGTAAAGAATGTAATTATAAAGAACAATAGAAATTTTACAAGATATCTGCTATAATACAGGTATCTTTTTTTCTTAGGTAACCTGCGAAACTTTCTCGAATTCAGATAAGAGTGTCCGTTTAATGTCGGTTTTCAACCGAAACAGATATTTTTTGGTACAAATCAGCAAATTCACTTAGAGATAATCAATTTCGTAGTTTCCTAATAATCTTTTTTTTACTAAAACGGAGCTGGTACATTATGAACTACGCACAAATTAGAAAGTACGACACCGCCAATGGACCGGGCATCAGAACGAGTCTTTTTGTCTCGGGTTGCACGCATAATTGTCAAGGATGCTTTAATCACGACTACATGAAATTTAATTATGGAATGCCTTGGTCATCAGCGATCGAAAATGAATTTTTAGAAATGATTAAAGAGGACCAAATTAAGGGGATAACGATTCTCGGTGGCGAACCAATGGATCAAGTGCAGGATGATAGTTTATTAAATTTACTAAAACGAATTAAGAATGAAACTGGCAAAAATATTTGGCTTTATTCTGGATATACTTTTGAACAGATTGTCACACATGAGCAAAGGAAAGAAATGCTCACTTTTTGTGACGCTTTGGTCGATGGTTTATTTGTAGAAGAACTTAAAAATCTAAAATTAAAATTTAAAGGCAGTAGCAATCAACGGATTATTGATGTGCAAACATCGCTTGCGAACGGAGAAGTCCATGAGTTGGAGGGATACTAATGACTAGTGCAATAGAAATGGCTAACTTAATTAATAACGCTGAACATTTGGTATTTTTAACTGGTGCAGGTGTTTCAACTCCGAGTGGTATCCCTGATTATCGTTCTGTTACTGGTTTATATACTAAAGTAACATTATTTTTGCTTTTTACTGACCGATGTGAGTGATTGTTCCAGGGCTAACGCCGAACTAGACATCATACCGCAACAAAATGATTAGTTATTTGTCGCAGTGGTAATCGCAGTCAGCAAGCAATAGAATTATTAGTTGAACTTGGTTACCAACGTGCATGATATGGTGGCATTATTACTTGGTTAGGTGAAATCAAATCAATTAATTGGTAACAAAAATTATTATTCATTTTACTGAGAAAAGAAATTCGCCCTTTTTGCGGGGCGTTCTTTTTTTTTACGCTTAATCTTGTCTGTTTACGTCAGTAATCGACACTAGGCGGTTGCAAAATAAAAAAAAGGTTTTGACTTTAAAAGTCGAATGGGTATATTTTAGAAATTTGTTCTGGTAATATCATAGCATGACTCGAGTTATACAAGTGTAAAACACGAAGTGGAATTTGGAAAGTCGCATTTGGACACGGTTTACTAAAACAAAATTGTAGGAGTTGGTGTAGTATGAGTATTGGGGTAAGTGTTGAGACGAATGGGAATTATATGTTTGTGAGCCTGACGGGTGAGCTTGATCAGTCGACGGCGCCGCAGGTGAAGATCAGGTTGATGACGACGTTGGCGGCATATGATGTTCGGCATATTGTGTTTAATTTAAAGAATTTATCGTTTATGGATTCATCAGGAATTGGGATTATCCTTGGGCGGTATAATCAGGTGAAAGCTATCGGTGGTAAGGTGTTTGTGCTAGGAATGAATCCGACCGTCAATAAGGTGTTTCATATGGCTGGGCTGTCGCAAATTATTACGATTATTGATGATGAGCAGCAGATTATCAACATGTTTGAGGAGGCGATTTAGATGAGAAACGAAGTTAATGTCATATTTGGTGCGTTGGTCGAGAATGCCAGTTTGGCACGCTTGATTATTATGGGTGTTTTAGCACCAATGAACGTCGATATGCAACAGTTAACTGAAATTAAAACTGTTGTATCGGAGGCGGTTACTAACGCAATTATTCACGGTTACGAAGAAAATCCGCATGGTTTAGTGGAGTTAAATGTTGTACTAGATGGCAATTTACTAAAAGTCGTTATTAAGGATAACGGGGTTGGAATTGACGATATTGAACAGGCTAAGCAGCCATTATTTACTACCAAGCAAGAGGAAGAACGCAGCGGGTTAGGCTTTATGATTATGGAATCTTTTACCGATCGTTTCGCAGTTGTGTCAGAACTAGGCGTGGGAACAACTGTTACTTTTGAGCGTGAGCTTACCGACTGATGAACTTCATCTTACCAGCATTACTCACCCTTGTATTAGTAAGTAAATATCTGAAAGTACTAGTATTTTTAATTATGCAACAAATTGTAAAAATGGCAGCGAGCGTTTTAGCCCCGACAAGCAAATGCTCGTTAAGTGAAAAATCGTAAGATTTTTGCCGAAACGAAATTTGACCTCGAGGGGCTGCGAGGTGCAACTAGATAAATTGTAAAAGTGGAAGCGAGCGTTTTAGCCCCGACAAGCAAATGCTCGTTGAGTAAAAAAATCGTAAGATTTTTGCCGAAACGAAATTTGACCTCGAGGGGCTGCGAGGTGCAACTAGATAAACGAGGGGGCAACGGGGAATGAAAAAAGATGAAATTCGCACATTGATTGCCCTGGCACAAGCGAAAGATGACGCCGCACTCGCAACATTAGTCACCAATCATACCGATTTAATTTGGTCAGTCGTACACCGTTTTAAGGCATTAGGTGGCGATTTAGATGACCTGTTTCAAGTTGGTTGCATCGGTCTTTTAAAAGCCATTGACGGATTTAACCCCACTTTTGATACGACCCTTACGACCTATGCCGTCCCATTAATTATCGGAGAAATCAAAGCATATCTAAGGTCTCTTACGCCAGTTAAAGTCAGCCGACAAGTCAAAATGAATGCTTATAAAATTGCGATTGTAAAAGATGAATTAGCAAAACAATTAGGGCGGGAACCATCAATAACCGAGTTGGCAAATGCCGCCGAACTAGACGAAGAACATATTATTTTAGCACTGAACGCACCAACGAGCGCTACTTCACTAGATTATACCGATGGCGACGAAACGCCACTTTTCGAGCGACTATCAGATGCCAACGAGAAAGTCTTTGATGAGCGGGTGGCTTTAAAAGAAATCATCGGTGAAATCGGAAAAAAAGAACAGACATTGATTTATTTACGATATGATCTCGGTTTGACCCAGTCGGAAGTAGCAGAAAGATTATCAATGAATCAAGTCGCTGTTTCACGGTTGGAAAAAAAGGTTTTGAATCTTTTAAAAGATAAAATGAGTTGAATTATTCCTGCAATTATTTGAAATTTTCTAAAAATAAAAAGATGAATCATCAAGTGGTTTACGCCAAAAAATCATAATCTCACGAATCTCACGAACTTCACCTATAAAAAGCAGAAGTTGCATAGGGGTGAAGTTTTTTTTATGAGCACTAAAATGATTTACCAATTTTATAAATTGATTGAAAAATCGACTTATAAAATTTTTTTATTATAGCTTATAAATAGCATAGAAAACACTCTT
>JGI990J12352_1000307_pt1 | contig 11294 bp, 12 predicted proteins | sample Intmic4MA4BA4MSA_FD_12352 | JGI IMG/M metagenome (IMG submission 12352) | reverse complement strand
CGGGCGGGGTATCTGAGTCAGTGGCACGGGGTGCCACAAGAAGATTTCTACGAGGCAGAGCCTCGGGGAATTATACCCATACTACGATTAAAAAGTAAGGAGGATTATAGTTATAACGTCTCTCCATTACTAGCTGTTACTTTCTTCATCCAATGAAAACTCTTCTTAGGTACACGCTTCATGTCCATTAAATCGTGATTCGTCCGATTCACATAGACCATGCCATAACGCTTACGCATATCTCCTTGCGAACTCAAAATATCAATCAAGCCCCATCCCAAATAACCAATAACATTAACACCATCTTCACGCACAGCATCTTTCATCATTTGAATGTGATTTCTATGATATTCGATTCGATAATCGTCTTGAATTTCATTCTCACCATCCCACTCTTCTTGAACGCCAATGCCATTCTCATTTGGAAAAAGCGGTAATTTATAACGGTTATGGATTTTTGTTAAAATATTTCTAAATCCAAGCGGATCAATTTGCCAACCCCAACCCTCTGTGGCTTCAACATACGGATTTTTGACAACCCCTTTCCAATAATCATTCACAGCAGTACCCTCGGGAATTTTTGTATGATCAACCGTATGCGAAGCATAATAACTAAATGCTAAAAAATCACTACGCATCATCGACATTTCTTCTAAATCACCCTCCTTGATGACGTGCATCAAGTTATTTTCCTCCATAAAAGCCAGTACTTCGCTCGAGTATTTTCCATGTGTATAAGCTTCAAGTAAGTTATGATTCATAAACTCATCCATTTGTCTTGCCATAAACACATCTTTTGGGTGCGACGTTAACGGATAAACTTCCATGTAGGTCAGCATTCCACCCACTTGACACATTGGATAATTCGCTTGCAACAAATTTGAAAAGCGTGTATGTGCCATCATCACGTTGTGACTGATTGTATACAACTCTTCTAGCGTTTCTTCGCCTTTTAAATAGCCTGCATATTTAAAAGCTTTGGTCATTGAATACAAATTTTGTTCATTAAGCGTAATCCAGTATTTGACCTTATGCGAAAATCGTTTTAACATTTCTTCACCATATCGCACAAAAGCATCTACAACTTTTCGACTTAAAAATCCATTATAGGTTTGAGCTAAATGAAGTGGCATATCAAAATGGTATAAACAAATCTTCGGTTCGATGCCTCGTGCGATTAAGTCATCAATAAATTTATCATAAAAAGCAATCCCTTCTTCATTAAAATCGCCATCACCTTGCGGGCAAACACGACTCCAAGAAATTTGAAACCTATAGCAATTCATTCCCATTTGTTTCATTAAATCAAAATCTTCTGCATAGCGATTGTAACTATCTGTAGCTACTTTCCAATCAGAACTGTTTTCTCCAGCTTCTCTTACATCGTAAACGGATAAACCTTTACCACCCTTGTCCCAAGCTCCTTCTGTTTGCATACTTGAAACAGAATTTCCCCACAAAAAATCTGATTTTAACTTATTCATTCTAAACACTCCTTTAAGTATTCGTGTCACAATTGTCATTACTTATAACCAATCGAATTTTTTACATTGAATGGCGACAATATCCTCTAATTGTTGACACCAACATATATAACGCGCTTACATTTTTATTATATTACTCATAAATTGAAATAACAATAAAAATGCTCCTTTTAAAAACAGGTTATTTTAAAAAAAACACCACACGATTATAATACTAATCATATGGTGTTATAATAAATTTTTAATCATCAGCTCACGATACATCCTAGCGATAGTTTCAATAAAATACATAACAGGAATTTGTGTCGTTACATTGACATGAACTTGAGTCATTCTTTCAGAGATATTAAGCTCTTCTTGAGGTACATAGTAAATGAGTGAGATGTCTGACATCTTTGTCATCGTGCTTTTTTCCACGTTCGTAATTGAAATAATCTTGGCTCCTAATTCCTTAAATCGATTCAAGCGGTGAATAAGACTCTCGGTTTCACCAGAAACAGATAACCCTATAATAACATCCTCACTGTGATTCTCTGTTGGCGTGGGATAATAGGGCTGATCAATATGCTGTGCCGACTTTCCCATATTTGATAAGTACAACGCCCCGTACTTAGCCATCACACCAGAAGGTCCTGCGCCTATAAAAATAATTCGTCTTGCTTTATAGATTATTTCAACTACTTTATGAAGCTGTTTTTGCTTTTTTTTATCTTCGTTTTGAACTAGGAGATGTTCGAGTATCGGATTAAACTTTTTCTCATCAACTGAACTTTTAATGGACAAATTTTCTTTGAATTTTAACTTAAATGACGTCCATCCATCACATTCCATCTTCTTACAAAAATTTAATACCACTGTGGTGGAAACATGTGCACGCTCAGCTAGTTGACGAATTTTCATCTCTAAAACTTGATGATCCAATTCTACAATTGCGTTATATACAGTAAATTCCAAGTCGTTTAAGCTTTGGATTTTTTCATAGGTAAATAACATGACTCACACCTTCTTAATTTCCTATTGCATTTTTTAGAATTGATGACTTTTTAACCCAATTATATCACAAGAGCCCAAATTTGTCCTTTAAAAAGGAACACAAAACGATAATAGTACCATTAACCTTTAACAGAGATATGAATCTAGTTCACCCAAGCCGTGGATTCTTCGGCTTGGGTAATGAAAGACGCGAAGCGCCAAACGTGTATTTCTAAAAAATAATTTGTATAAACATTCAAAATTTAAGAGAGGTGTTTGCGACGTTAAATAGATATGATTTTGTTTAATCAATTTGAAAAATAGAAGGCTAGGTGTTAGATATACAAGTTAATAATATTTTATTTTTAGAACCTGTATTCCATGAACGAATTTGGTGTGGACGGGCGCTTGAAAATCAATTTGGTTACCATATTCCTGAAGGAAATATTGGTAAATTGTCGGTCTTTCCTGACTGGGATGAGGTGTTTTACCATTAATTTATCTATTTGTTCCAGTGCATTTTTACTTTTCTCATTTTTCATTTCGATTATTGATTTTACAAAATAGCTTTTCATTATTCCAATTGATACATTAACATTGTGCTTCATTTCATAGGTATATCTTTCTTGCGGTATCTCATGCTTCTGATTTACTTCTATCATTTTGAGCAAAGTATGTCACGAAAGTCAAACTGCTTAGATAATTCACCCATAGAAAACTTCTTTGGTTTACTTAAACAAGAAATTTATCATGGAAATGTTTTTAACAGTTTCGAAGCGTTAGAATCAAAAATCACTTGCTTCATTAATTATATTGATAACAAAAGATCAAAAGAAAGACTGGGCTACATGAGTCCAGTCGAATACAGGCAATATTATAATAACCTTTTAGTTGCTTAATCAAAAGTAAAATACCGAAGCTCAAACGCTTCGACACTAAGTACAACTTTTGGGGTTCATTACATTTTGGAAAAGGGGGGTTACTTTACTATATTATAATTTATATCCTTGTGTAACGTCGATGTACAAATCCTGTGCGATCGCCAATGCGTATGCGTTGCCAATCGCCATCATGTCCAAGAACCTGCAACATCTGTCCCTGTGGTAATGTCCGAATCCGTCCGCGGTTCGTTCCTGCTCCACGGCGGAAGTTCACACCTAATACGGTTTGTCCTTGACTGCCCGACAATCGTGCTGTTAAATCGCTATTTACGACTCCCTGAGATTGTCGTAATTTATTGCGAAAATCAGCCATCTTCATATCTGGGCAAATCGTAGGGTTCAATTCTTTATGACCCTTCACCTTATTTATTGGAACGCTAAATCGCTTCATGTTATGTTTGACGCGCGTCATTAGCGAACGCATTTGAACCACACTTGGTTGCGCGCCATTTGTCCTGAAATTCCCAACTACACAAATGTGATAAGCGTTGGTATTGTGTCCGAACGCCCCGTTTGTGACCGTTGTCGGCACATAGCACAGCTCGATGTCACCATCAAGCAGGATAATCTCGTGGTAGCCGCCAGTCGTCGCGCTGTGGTGAATAATGATTTTTCGTATTTGATCGGTTCGACGCGTCTGAAATGGATTGTTCCAGCCCATTGATTCACGTGTTCTGTCGATGATTCTCATGATTTTTCAACTCCTTTATTCTTAAATTTTGCCAAATGCTCAATAATAAAATCAGGCACAGGGATTCCCATTTTTGTCGCATTTTCCAGTACGCTAATACCATAACTTGCGATATAAAAGCCAACAAACCAATTAGCATAGGTATTCAATCCAAATATCGCCATATACGGATATGCCACTATTGTCATCAGAACAACAGACATGTGCTTAATCACACCATTAATTCCCTTTGAACTATCTAACTCTTTGCACCTAATCCCTGCTCCCATTCCAGTCAAAATATCAATAATTGCTATAATAATCAACGCTTGTATTAGCGCATTACTTTTAAGTAGCATAAATTGCTCCCAGAACAACATATTGTCAATTTGCATTTTGTTCACCTTCCTTGTTTATTTAGTGGTTCGTTCGCAAAAAATAACAACTAATAAATCTAACCGAGTCATAATGCATTGTTTTTTAGTCTGTTATAATATCGAAATGCTTTATGAGCCTTGGACATAATAAGTGAGTAAAAAAATCAATCAGCTTACAGAGTAGCATGCAGCTATGGTTATAGGTCGATGCTCTGTGATAATATTTTCCGGACTAGCTTCAATTTAAAATTTTTGTTCAACTATTCAACTATACGTTATTGATTAACTTTTCCTTTATATCTTGTTTCAATGATTCCAAATAGCTTAAAAATCACTTACTATTTCTACATTTTCGTGTATAATAAATATTAAACTAAGAAGATAAATATTAAACTAAAAAGGAGGGTGAAAATTTATGAGAAACAGAAAATATATTCTTACTCTAATGGTGAGCCTGCTAGTTTTAACTGGATGTACAAATGATGGAGACATGGAAAGCCAAAAATCAACCTCATCCTCAAATGAAATTAATATTGATAACATAACCATTGTTGAGCATGAAGATAGTGGCACTGTAGATGAAGCTAAACATATTTCAATTGAAGAAGCCGCACATATCGGAATTGAGTATATTTCGAAATATTTTGATTTTGACTTTGAGGGTACTTATATACAACTACAACATTTCACATATCCTAAAGACATTAATCCCAACCAGCAATCGATTTGGAGAGGTGCTGTCTTTTTTTCAGAACAGCTTGACGATGACACTCAAGCGTTTGGTTTTCTTATTAATCCAGAAACTGGTAATCTAATAAGCTTTGGAAGAACTAATATGGGAAGTGGCGATGCATTAGCAAGAGCTCTTTTATTAGAGGGTAACTTTGAAGAAATAGATAAGCAGTTCCCTCAACCCGAAGAAGATGAGATTAATCGCTTACTAGAAGCGGCCAAAACATATGTCGAAAAACACTTTGCTTTTTATACTGCCAGTCGAATTGAATATTTTATGCATACTAACAATAGAATTACATTTAAGCTTGAGATTGAAAACGATACATTTGATATTATCTATATAAGCATTCACAGAGAAACCGAAACTTTATCTGGTCTTGAATTTTTTTCATTTTTCCAATGATTTCAAATAAAAAGCTGCTACCTAACCAAATTAAGTTAGGCAACAGTCTAAAGAAATGATACCTAGCTGATCGACTTATAAACGAATTTCTGAATGTAATCCACGACTACTAAAAATATCATTAAGTTCTCTTTGTAAATCACTCCTTGCTACTGCTAAACTAGCAGCACCCAAAATGGAAATCGGAAATTTGAGTATAGCCAATGCAATCAGTCCCATGATTATTAAGAATCCTATAAAAGTTATAGTCTCTTGCTCAAGGTGTGTTTGCGCCCACCCTTCTGCATCGCGTCGAGCTCTTCTCTCTGTAACTTCTACCTCTTGCCTGATATCTACAGGTACAGATTCTAAGCTTAGATTGTCATCTTGACGCCAAATCGGGCTGATTTGGAATTTCAATTCAAATTTGAACTTATTACCGCTTGGAAGACTGTGTTCGGCTGCTATTTTAAGTGTAAGCCATGGGAATGGAACTCCAGGTTCAATCGTTAAAATGGCTGAACCGTTTTGTACAATCGAACCGAGACGTCTCGTAAATTCATTCAGATTAAGTAAATTTGCAGAAAGTTCAGGAATAAACTGAGTAGCTATATTCCAAGCAGTTTCCACAGCACTATTACTTTCCACTTGCCCATTCCTTATATTGAAGCCAAAAGGACTGGATGTGCCAAGCACTTCTTGAAAAGTAAAGCGTCCGCGAAAATTTGGTAGAATTAAAAACTCGCTTTTTTGTATAACATTTGTCATATTGGGGAGAAAGTTGACTGTTTCTGGACGCATTCCAAATCCCAATACGTTAGCTATTTCTCTTGGCAAATCTTGCAGCGTTTGCTCAATCCTTTCTCTATCAGATGTTGTAGGTAGTGGCGGTTGTACATTTCCACCAAGTCTGCTACGAAAATCATTAATATTCATACCTGGGCAAATGGTTGGAACTCTTTCACTGTGCCCCACAACGTGATTAGTTGCAACCCCTAATCTTGTTTGCCAATGTCTCACTCTGCGAGTTAGCGCATTCATTTGAGCAGTAGTTGGTTGGACACCGCTTACTCTAAAGTCTCCCACTAAAGAAATGTGATAAGAGAATCTATTCTGACCGTAAGCACCATTAGTCACAACATCAGCATTATAACAAACTTCAACCGTCCCATCAGCACGAATCATCTCATGATAGCCACCGTTCCACCAACCAAGACCTCTCCAACCAACTTCAATATCCAATCGAGTTAACGATGTTGCGCTTGCCGTATGGTGAATAACAATTTGTGTGATTTCATTCAAATTACGTGTACTATAAAACGGTCGATGAGTACCCGTGATGTGACCGGCAATATAGTCGGGATTACGTAAAGAAACTGGTCTTGAATCAATCCATGGGTCAGGATGTTCAGCATTGGGAGGCATCATAATACCCGGAGAGCCTACCTCCCCTTCTACAAAGCCATTAACATCGGCAATCCATCCTACAGTATTTATGCCGCCTACCACCTGGTCGAAACGGAACCAATCCATACCACCTATCACACGACGGCGATGTGTAATTCGTAGCCTCATGTTAGAAGGCTGGGTTCCTATAATCGTTGTCCCTGAAACATCAGGTGCATTCCGTATGTTTGCTTGTGGAACATTCACTCGAAAAATACGATTACTTACACGCTCGACAGTTGTCGTGTTTTCACCAGCAATCCACGAATTGCTAACTGTATTAAGCCAAGTCCTATCTTCAGTAAGATTGCGCTGCGAATGTGTAATATTTAGCATTTGACCCATTTGATACTGCCCCACTATCGGCGTGTGTGTCCCCGCCCCAGCACGTCGGTTTAATGCTGGAGAAGTCACAACCGCTGTGCGAGGGAACGTACTAATACCGCCCATAAATGGACCTCTAGGCTGAATCAAATCAGCTGGAACGCCGCCTACTAGATCAGCACGCACCCAACCCTGACCTGACGACAAAGTACCATCTGGTGCCACGATACTTCTAAATCCTAACCATACTTGTGTTAAATCTCGTGCTGGAATTGTGAAACTCCAAGGTAAAGAATTCCTTGCAACAAAATAGTTAACATTGATACGCGCTCCTGCTGGCAACGATAAAAAGTTACCAATTTGCCCAGTTTGAAATTCAGTTCCTGGACCTATTCGGAAATTGACCTGCCCTGTAATTTGCGCTTGAAACGTCCGTTGATGGACAGGCAACAAATGCCCATTGAATGAATTACTAAAGCTAGTTCCCGACCAACCAGCCACCCAATTATTGCTGTTGGCATAACGTACCCAACCCCATCCATCGTTCCAAGTTGTAGGACTTCTATCTAGACCAGAACTAGGTTGAAATGCAATAACTTGACCTTGGTTCAAACTTCCCGTGACTCCAAATCCAGTTCCTGGACCACTACGAACATTGACAAAGATCGCTTGAACGAAATAAAGCAATGATCCTACTGATCGGGGACTGGCTCCTTGAAATTCTGCTCTCTTAGTTGTTTCTACTGGTAAAACTTCAACCGATTCTTCATCTGCTAGACATGGAACAATCTCAACTGGCTCTCCGTTTGTTATAGGCGGAACAATCTCAACCGATTCATCCATAATATTCTCCAAAATCTCTTCGGAATCCATACTAGGGCGCTTAACTATTTTATCTTTTATCTTAACACGCTTAACTTCGCATTCTAAACACATTGTAAAACCTCCTAAATTTTTTTATTACTATCACTTTGACTCAATCAGAAACAACTAATTTAGCAGACGTAACAAAATCAATCAAATTTCATCTCCCCGAAAATCATACTAATTTTTTAAAAACCACATGTTTGGCGCTTCGCGTCTATTATTACTCAAACCGTAGACTCCACGGCTTGAGTGAATGTAAATCAAGATTCGTATATGATTTAAAAAAACAATCAGCATTAGTTTTAATCTCGACATAAAAGTAGATGACATTTTTTCTCTACTTGTGTATAATGTAAACAATAGGCACAGAAAGTGGGAATCACATTGTGAAAAATGCTAGCATTTGTATTCTAATTACCATCTTATCTAGCTTCTTAATGATTGGTTGTGAAAATGATGATGCCAACTATGATGAATTTCAAGCTAATAATGACTCATCGTCTGAGAAAATTGATTCAGAGGACTTCGATATAACGGATAAATCAGTTGACTTAGACTCCATTTTCCTAGGTCGCCTCATTTTTATAGGAAATCAGTATGACTTCAATCAAAATCCAGACATTCAATATGACTTAAGATATAATCCTCGTTTTTTGGAATTTAACCATCCTATTTTTTCTGCAGATGAAGTCACTGATGAAGAAATTATGAATTGGGCAAGGATGAATTTAAATAGTGGAATAATGTCTTTTAACAACCATACTTTTGTTATGTCTGATTCCAAGGTTGATCCTTTTTGGGCGGTTATTAATTTAGATAACGGTAAACAAATCGCAATTGTACAAATAACCGATAATGGGTTTGGTATTGCTTATCGACAGCAAAATAGCACTGCCCCTGTCCAAAAATACATTGATTGGTGGGATATTGATTATGGAATTTTCAGCTTAAGTGAATCGACAATCGAGTGGCAAAATCTCACAAGGAACAATTAGAAAACTGTATTTTAAGGAATTTCGTCAAAATCCATTTAAATAAAATTTTATTTTTCATCATAAATCTAAGCTGAAATAGAATACTTTTTTAATGAAATACCCTACTCAACTTATGGATGTTTACCTAATGCTTAAACTATTATGATGTTGCTGTTACATGATTAGCAGAAACCCATCTTCTATTACCAAACCTTATCCAAGTTCTAGTATTTGAATCCTCTGGTTGTCTTGGATCAATTGCGCCCTGTCCACCAGGCCAATTATGGGTTGTACCATGATTTAAACTCCCTGATAATGTAAGTCCAGATACAATAAGTGCAGTCCTAACATTTAATCCATTGGATGCATTAACTCTCACTCGACTTGATGTTACGATAGGGCTGGTGGTAATGGTACCCCCGCTTTGAATTGGTAAACAATTTCTAATTGCACCATTTGACTGGAATTTATTAATCCATTGATTACCAGTTATTCTATGCCAGCGTTGAAGGCTACCTCCACTTCCAACATTTCTAACCTCTAAGGAATTCACCTCTGTCCCCAATGGTAATGTTCCTAGTTGACTATGGTTAGTGTCTGGACCAGTTCGGAATCTTAAAGTTGACGCATCTCCATTTGCTGTTACTACGAATCTTGACATAACAACATCTCCTATTTCAGCTCTATTTACACGATGAAATTCTCCTTCTTTGATTTAAATTCACTCTTATAAGTTACAGACTTGATAATTGAGGTAGATAATATAATAATCGCCAAATCGTACAAGACCCCTTAAATGAGAAAGGAATGAATTAGTATTGAAAAAAATATTTAAAATACTTAACAACGACACCACAAACAAAGAAATATCATCAAATAAGCTATCTAACATAATGTACAATACTGCTTTAGCAATACTATCGTTAGCTATTATTACTTTTTTAACATTTGTATTGCTATTGATTATATCTGTTAACACCATACCCAATTCCGAGCCAATTCAATGCCCACCACTCCCTGGAACAGAACCACACCCATCTTGTACATACGATTCTGAACATGGTTGGGGTGTAGGTTAAAAATTGAATTTTTAGCTGTGAAAAATTCTAATATTAGGCACTTCTAACATGCTCACCGAAGACCCAGCCTTGAAATTCAGGAATATAAATCCAGCTATGAACACGCTGAAACTGAATTACATTACTAAATGCTGATGTAAAGTGTGTAGCTCTAATATTTCTTCCATCTGCAAGCGTACTAATTACATTAAATGACGTTCCTGGTGCTTCGCGAACATTTAAGCGAATTCCTCCTGTTTGGACTCGAAACGAAGAACCACCACCTGAAAAGCTACCTACTTGCGACGTACGTACAGAATTATTATTAACCAATGATGACCACTGATTAGCTGAAATACCTGGAATCATCCCCCATGGAGTCCCTCCTACTGTTCTTCTACTTGTAACCATCCAAGGAACCCCTCTTCTGGTTGTTCCAGTAATTACATAGTTTGTACCTGGACCCCTTCGCCTATTTCGACTGCCTGTTGTAGAAATATGGTGTGTCGTTGCCATTTTAAATCATCTCCTATATCAACTTACTGCTAAGTTGATTTTAATTTCTGCTAACACATTTGTGCCATACAGTAATAAATCGTTCAAGAATTTGATAAGTCCTCACAGAATTTTTACTGACTATGATGAACGATGCAAACTCAAGGGGAATGTTTTGTTGCTCAAGTTTTCCAATGACTTCAATTTTTAATAGCTCTTGCTCCAACTCGCGATGGAGTTGACGCTTTTCCCGTGCGAGACGTTTACTTATCTTATTGTTGACTTCTTCTTGGGTAAACATCTTCTCCGTTTGAATTGAATCTTTACTTTGTAAATTCTGCATTAAAAATTCCTCCCAAAGAGTGATGGATAGCTGGACGTCCACTATCTATACTTTTACCGTCCAACTTGTTTTAAATTTCAGTGTGATATTTGACATCTATTATTTAATGTCTAACAGTTAAAGGTGAATTAGGTTAGGCTGGTTGCACACACTCGTTCACTTATTTCCACATTTAAGTCGCAAAAGTAACCCCAAATGTTAAAAGTTTTTCGCGTATTTTTTCTTC
>JGI990J12352_1000306_pt1 | contig 11317 bp, 11 predicted proteins | sample Intmic4MA4BA4MSA_FD_12352 | JGI IMG/M metagenome (IMG submission 12352) | reverse complement strand
TCTGGGTCGTATGGCAGGTATCCACCCCCCAGACTTCGCCCCCACGGGTACAGTCACAGGTAGCATTGTAAATATCCGCTCCGGCCCCGGTACGACCCACAGCATCATCAGCACCGCAACCCGCGGAACTACGGTAGAAATCATCGGTTCTTCAGGCAACTGGTATCGCATCCGTCACATCGGCGGACATGCCTATATATCTCGTGACTTCGTAACATCCCAAGCAGGCACCTTCTCCGATGTATCCCCCGGTGCATTTTATGCACCTTACGTAGAGTGGGCCTATCGCCGCAACATCGCCTCAGGTACCGGCGGCACACGGTTCAGCCCAAGCACCGCCATGACAAGGCAAGAAATGGCAACCCTGCTCCATCGGTACGCAAGTGTGATGGGCATAAACCTCCCGCAAACCAACGTCCCGGCCTTTGCGGACATTCACGCAGTAGACACATGGGCGCAACCTGCGGTAACAGCCCTACAGCGAGCCGGCATCCTTTCAGGAACAGGTACCGGCGAATTCCTCCCGCGCGGCACCAGCGACCGTGCCAGCGTAGCGAGCATGATCCAAAACTTTCACCAAATAGCCCAACGCTAACAACCAAAAAGTCCTCGGTCATAGTTGCACCACAGCAAGAAAACGGTCAAGGATTGGAACGTCCCCAAACAGTGCAGGTGTCATGACACCTGCACTGTTTGTCATTTTATGTAAAGGCTAAAAACGCAATTCCGCCAAATTACTATCCATGCACCGAAACGGTTCTTTACAAATAGCAGATAAATGGATAATATTCTTGTTGTTATACAGAGAAGTTTTCAGAAAGGAAGAAGCTACAGAATGACGTTTCATGAAAAATTAAGAGGATGCCGTGAAGATATGACTTTAACCCAAGAGGATGTCGCCGAAAAATTATCTATAACACGGCAGACCATATCAAAATGGGAAAGAGGAATCAACGAGCCTGACATTGAGACAATCGTAAAGTTGGCTGATATCTATAATGTAACGATTGACCAATTGCTCCGTGCAGACTTGTCGATTGTCAAGCGTCTGGCAGTGAAAGAACGGTCGTATAAGAGGCTTCTAATTACAGTCGCTATTCTGAGTGGAGCTCTGCTTCTTTTTCTTGCAACGGTTTCGCTTTCAACCTAATTCATAGGAGGAAAATTTATGGATACCCGAACGCAACAACCTCAAAATTCATCAGAGAAAATAGGGATTATAGTGCTCGTGGCACTGTATGTTTTTGTGTTCATTTTTCGGATTCCCGGAATAATTTTTGAGGGCGCCGTACTTATATGGATACAAGTAAGTGTCTATGGCCTGCTCGGAATCATCAGTGGATTTCTATTTCGCCATACATTAATGAATGGGTTCAGGCAATGGAAAGCCATGCCGCTCAAGAGTATTTTATGGCTACTGGGCGCGTATATTGGGGGGATGTTTGCGATGCAAATCGCCTCGTTGCCAGCTTATTTGATGGGCGCAGAGGCACCACAAAATGATGTCAATGTTTTGCATGCCATACAAACACTCGGCCTACCGCTCTCGATTGTAATTCTCGGACTGGCAGGCCCCGTTGTAGAAGAAATTATATATCGCGCATTTCTAATTAGGAAAAGAAAGGTTCTATTATGGGTTGTATTGTCAAGTAGCTTATTTGCTCTTGCACATTTGCACGAGGCCTCTCTCATAGATTTGGTTAGTATCCTCCCGCACTTTTCGGCGGCGCTCGTATATGGGGCTGTATATGCTTCCACAAAAAATATCACACTGCCGCTTATCATCCATGTCATGAACAATACGGTCGCTGTGATTCTACTCTGATGAGGCGGTGCGCTATCCACCAAGCCCCGGCTACACCACTCAATGGTGTAGCCGTTTTTGCCGTAGAATAAAGCGGACAGCAAGGCAGGATTGTTTCATCCTGTTCCCCGCTGTCCGCTTCGTAACACTACGACGGAAGCCCCTATTGAAAAGTAACCGAGCTACTTCCGCTATCTATCACATTGATATAGCTCGGTCCCACTCCAAGCTCCAGCGGCTCGCCATTCACCAGCGTAAACCGGAATGGTGCAGCATATCCGCCTTTCGTCCATAAAATCGGCACTGCCCGACCACCATTGATGAAGTAACCCGTACCACCAAGGTTCAAGTCAACCCCCATCCGTCCTTCGTTGTCGATAACCGCAAAATCAGCGACAAGAACAAGTACGTTGGTCATAGATAACTGACTTCCCGTCACACCATCAATATGGGGTGCACCATGCTGGCTGACCCGATACGCACCCGCTACAGGATCAAACATAAATACGCCGGTCTTCTGGCTGGAAAACTGCACCGTAACCTCCTGTGCGTCAATTCCGCCCTCCGGCGTACCGTCCGCCCGGAATAGAAGCCCGGTAGAGAAGCTTGGATCATGCACTCTGCGATAGCCGTGCGCGTCCACATTGTCCAGCAACAGCTGATCCGTTGTCAACATGCTGTGTTCAAACCCAGCCGTTTGGATTCGTCCCTGGTCTCTGAAAAATTCTCGCCCGGACCCTTGAACGCCATCAATATTCGGCACACCGCGATCCCGAATGGCCGCATAAGCCTGTGGGCTACCACCGGCATGAACAAAAATCGCATCATGCCCCTGTGCAACGTCCAAGAAATAGTGCCGCGCGCTCCGAATCGGCCCAATTTCACCAACACCTTCAATGTCCTGGAACACAGCCAGCAGACGAGTGATCCCACCCTCCACAAGCATTTCATAGATAATGTCTGCACGAGCCAGACCGTGCTGCGGCAAAGCCGCCCGCAAATTATTGATCTGGATCGCCCACGGACGCATATGGCTGATATCCTCGTCTACCCGCTCACCCGTCAAAGGATTGCGATAGCCGGGCTCAGGCGTAGGTTCCGGCGTTTCCTCTGGCACAGGGGGCGGGGTAGGTGGCAACAGCTCCGGCTCCTCCACCGTACTACTACAGGCAGTTAGTGCCATTGCAATAGCTAGAAGTCCTATTGCAAACAATCGTTTTATTGACATGGAACTCTCCTTTTTTCTCGTAATTTCTGCATCTCTCTATTTTAACACTCGACGTTTTTCGTGTCAACCGCTTTACCCAAGCGTGAAAGTGTATTATAATGGTAGATAATTATAGAGATAGTCGCTCTCACTTCCGCCCACATAATATGGAGTATACCTATGGAACACGGGTTCATTCACGACAAGTTAGACATAAAAATATTAATCCTCTTCATCCTAGGCCGAATGAGCGAACCAATAGACCTAGACACCCTCACCGAGCTGACCTTTCTAGACGGTGGAATCGGCTATTTCGACTTCACCGATTGTATAACAGAGCTCATAGAAACAAACCATATCAAAAAGGAAAACGACCTTTTTTTCATCACCGAAAAGGGCCTCCGAAACGGCCACACAACAGAAAGCAGCCTCCCATACTCCGTCCGCCGCAAGGCTGAACGAAGCACTGAAGCACTTGTACAAATCCAGCGGCGCAACGCCATGATAATAGCAGAACACACCGAACGAATCGGCGGCGGCCAAACCGTCACCCTCGCACTGAGCGACGGACTGGGGGAAATTTTGCGCATGAAACTCTTCGCCGCAACCGAAGCCCAAGCAACCACCATGAAAAACACGTTCAACAAGCGGGCAGAGCAACTTCACGGGCAAATTATCGAACTGCTCATGGATGACCAAGCATGAGCTATTACGTCTACATCCTGCACTGCGCCGATAACACCCTATACACCGGCTGGACCACCGATCTGGATGCTCGTTTCGATGCACATAGCAAAGGCCAGGGCGCGAAATATACACGCGGCCGTGGCCCATTGAAGCTAGTATACCACGAAACACATCCGGACAAATCCACTGCCATGCAACGGGAATACGCCATCAAGAAACTATCTCGCCAAGAAAAACTGGCAATAATCAAAAATCACACAGGCCAAGTAACATAAAAACGGCCATTGCAAAGAAACCCCCAATCGTAGGATAATAAATACGATTGGGGGCAATTTTATGAAAAAAGGCAATATGCGAAAGATAGAACCAATAGAAACGATATTGATTTGCTCTTCCCTGCTTTAATTTACTCTACAGTTACAGATTTGGCCAAATTCCGTGGTTTATCAATGTCGCAACCACGCATAAGAGCCACATAGTAGCTAAACAACTGCAACGGAACCGCCATCAAGCTCGGCAAAAACATGTCACAAGTCTCAGGTAAACAGAAGGTGCTGTCCGCTAAATAGTTCACTTTATCTACATTTTTTTCGTGGCTCAAGCAGAATACCGATGCCCCTCGTGCCCTGACTTCTTCCACATTACTCATCATTTTCTCAAACAACGCATCCACCGTAGCCAAAGCTACAACAAGCGTGCCATCTTCAATAAGCGAAATCGTCCCATGCTTCAACTCACCCGCAGCATAAGCCTCAGAGTGAATATAAGAAATTTCTTTGAGCTTCAAAGACCCTTCCATGCACAGCGCATAGTCCATATTCCGCCCGATGAAAAAAATAGATGTGTTGTTGAAATACCGACTCGCCGCTTGTTGCAAGGTCTCTTTCTGATCCAAAATGGCCTGGATTTTATCAGGAATCCGCCCCATTTCGTCAATGAGTGTACGATAAGTCACATCATCCATCCGCCCAAGAAGACGCGCTAAATGGATGGTCAGCAAATAGGTCACAGCCAATTGCGCGCTGTAGGCCTTAGTCGTCGCCACTGAGATTTCCGGCCCTGCCCAGGTATAGATCACATCGTCCGCCTCTTTCGCAATGGCCGAGCCAACCACGTTTACAATCGAAAGCGTTTTCGCCCCGCGACGCATAGCCTCACGCATCGCCGCCAAGGTATCCGCCGTCTCACCGGACTGGCTGACAACCAATACCAGCGTCTTCTCATCCACCAGCGGATCACTATAGCGGAACTCCGACGCTAACGCACATTCCACCGGAATGCGCACAAATTTTTCTATGTTGTACTTCGCCGCCACACCCACATGATACGCACTGCCACAGGCAATGATGCAGATTTTATGTAAACCTTTCAGGTATTCTTCTGTCAGTGAAATTTCACCCAGATCAATGGCACCGTCTACAATCCGTGGTGAAACAGTTTTGCGGAAGACTTCAGGCTGCTCTAGCATCTCTTTGAACATAAAATGCTCATAACCATCTTTTTCCGCAGCGTCTAGTGCCCAATCAATGTGCGTAATTTCCTTAGTAACAGGGCGGCGCATACTGTCAAGCACCTCAACGGTGTCTTCCGTAATAATGGCAATTTCACCGTCTTCCAGATAAATAGCGTCCCGACTGTGACGTAAAACCGCTGTAATGTCAGAAGTAATGAAGTTCCCGGAGTCCCCTTGTGCCAAAATCAGCGGATTATCTTTCCGTGCCGCCACAATCCTGTCAGGGTAATCCTGAAACAAAATACCCAGCGCATACGATCCCTCTACCTGAGCAATCGTGCGATAAACAGCATCTAGTAAATTCGAGCCATCATAAAAATGTGCAATCAGATGCGCCACCACTTCCGTATCCGTCTCCGTGGCACAGCGAATGCCTTCCTGCTCCAGCATTTCTTTGATTTCTCGGTAGTTTTCAATAATGCCATTATGCACCACAGCGACCTTGCCGCAGGCCGAAGTATGGGGATGTGAATTAATGTCCGAAGGTTTCCCATGTGTCGCCCAGCGGGTGTGACCAATGCCAATAGTACTGTCCAAAGCCTTCCCGCCGTCCAATAGATCGCAAAGCACCTGTAAGCGTCCAACGGATTTAGAAACTTGCAATCCCGCCTCCGTATGCACCGACACGCCCGCCGAATCATATCCACGGTACTCCAAACGCTTTAACCCTTCTATGAGGATAGGGGCTGCCTGTTCACGTCCGACATATCCGACTATTCCACACATAAGTATATCTCCTTTTCTATTTACCAGTAAACACCGTCAAAATAGGTTCTGCCATATATACGCAATTCATCTCATCGCAGTTCGCATTTTATGCAAAAACCGTCGCCCGGGGAACGAGCGACGGCCTCAAAGTTAAGACTTATTGCTGCTGGGTGGCAACCTTAATCCCGGGCCCCATAGTAGAAGCCGTCACACAGCTTTTGATATACTGCCCTTTCGCAGCAGCAGGCTTTGCCTTAATAATGGCACCCATTAGTGTGTCAAAATTCTCCGCCAGCTTCTCTGCCCCGAACGACACTTTGCCGATCGGACAGTGGATAATGTTCGTCTTGTCCAAACGGTACTCAATCTTACCGGATTTCAGCTCACTCACAGCCTTTGCGATATCCGGCGTCACAGTACCCGCCTTTGGAGTAGGCATAAGACCCTTCGGGCCAAGCACCTTACCCAAACGACCAACTTTACCCATCATGTCCGGCGTGGTTACGATAGCGTCATAATCGAAGAAGTTTTCCTTCTGGATTTTTTCAAGCATATCATCGCCGCCAACGAAGTCCGCACCTGCGTCTTTCGCCTCTTGCTGGCGCTCATCCTTACAAATAACCAAAACGCGCGCAGTCTTACCTGTACCATTCGGCAGGATCACCGCGCCCCGTACCTGTTGATCCGCATGGCGAGAGTCAACGCCAAGACGCACGTGCAATTCAACCGTTTCGTCAAACTTGGCACGACTAGCCTTAACCACGATTCCAAATGCCTCTTTCGGGTCATATAGCTTTGTTTTGTCAACGAGCGCAGCGCTCGATTTATAGTTTTTACCTCTGAACAAATTCATTTCCTCCTTAGTGGTCACAGGGCTCAAAACCCTCCCACAATATTAACACCTAATTCAGGTTAGCCTTCAACAACAACGCCCATGCTCCGACAAGTACCGGCGATCATCGTCATAGCCGCTTCGACTGAGCTTGCGTTCAAATCCGGCATTTTTTTCTCCGCAATCTGACGGATTGCGTCCTCTGAAATCTTGCCCACTTTATCCTTCTGCGGCACACCCGACCCCTTGCCAAGATTAATCGCCTGTTTAATCAGGGTAACCGCCGGCGGAGTTTTCGTGATGAAGGTGAATGAGCGATCCGCATAAACCGTGATAACCACAGGAATGGTTGTCCCCATGTCATTTTTGGTCCGCTCATTGAATTCCTTGGTAAACTGGGCAATGTTCACACCATGCTGACCCAAAGCAGGCCCTACAGGAGGGGCTGGTGTCGCCTTTCCGCCTGTGATCTGCAATTTAATATATCCAGTAACTTTCTGTGCCAATGTAATCGTCCTCCGATATTATAGCATTAGTCTTTCTTTGCAGGTTCCACCTGGTCAAGTTCCAAGTCCACCGGCGTCTCCCGACCAAACATTGAGACCACAACGCGGACCATATCCCGTTCCGGGGCCAGCTCTTCCACAATGCCGAAAAAGCCATCCAACGGCCCGTCTGTGACTTTCACTGTATCGCCCACTTGGTAATCGAGAATGATTTCGTTTTTCTCCACACCCATGGAAATAATCTCATCCTCAGTAAGAGGTACAGGGCCGGTTGAACTACCGATAAAGCCCGTCACACCCCTCGTATTTCTAACTAAGTGCCAAGACTCATCTGTCATGACCATCTTAATCAGTACATAGCCCGGAAACACTTTTCGCTCCACGGTTTTCACTTCGCTACCGCTCCGTTCCGTCACGGTTTCCATGGGAATCGAAACTTCCAGGATCAAATCTTGCATCCGCCGCGCCTCAGCAGACTTTTGGATGGTAGCCTGCACCATATTTTCATAGCCCGAATAGGTGTGCGCCACATACCATTTTGCGTTTTCCGCCATCGCCGACTACCCTGTGAAGTCGATCAGAGTTCTGACAATAAGCTGAGCAATATAGTCAAATCCCCAAATCGCAACCGCACAAGTACCCATCACAACCAACGAAACTCTAGTGTTGTTAATCACCTGATCACGACTGGACCAGGACACTTTTTTCAGCTCAGAACGTAGTTCCCGAAACCAGCGAGCAATCCGATTGCCGCCAGATTTCTTAGCTTTCTTCTCAGGCGCCTTCTTTTCAGGAGCTTTTTTTTCTTCACTCATGTTAAGTTATCCTTTCTGAAAGCCTACTTCGTCTCGGCGTGGACAGTGTGTTTGCGGCAGAACCGGCAATATTTGTTCATCTCCATCCGGTCCGGCGTGTTTTTTTTGTTTTTCATGGTGTTATAGTTTCTTTGTTTGCAATCATTGCATCGTAATGTTATTTTCACGCGCATCTGTTCGGCACCTCCTATTCATTACGCACAAACGGGTCCATGAATCCCGAACGTGCAAGGCCTCCCTGTAAATTAAGTGGGTTCAAGACCGTTTTTTGCACAATAACTTCCACATAGCAAAAAAGACCTCTCCACCGACAGGTGAAACCAGTATAGCACACACGCGCAAACAAGGTCAATAGGTTTATCCCTACTTTTTCACTCACAGCAAAAAAAGACGGCTCTGTTGTACGATAATCCGCACAACAAAGCCGCCCTGCACATACGCACTTACAAAATGATACAGATCAATCCCCCGCTACCTTCGTTGATGATCCGTTGCAGCGTTTCTTGTAGCTTCAACTGGGCATCTTCCGGCATTTTTTTAATTTTCGCCGTAAGACCCTCGCTCGCAATGTCGTAAAGGCTTTTTCCAAAAATATTCGACTCCCAAATTCGGCTCACATCGCCTTCAAATTCTTGCAACAGGAAGTTGATGATCTCTTCACTACTCTTTTCCCCGCCCACAGCAGGTGAAACTTCAGTCTCAATATTAGCCGCAATCATGTGGATGCTCGGCGCCGAAGCCTTAAGCCGCACCCCATATCGACCGCCCTGCTTTACAATTTCAGGCTCTTCCAAGCGTAGCTGATCCTGCGTTGGCAACACAACGCCATAACCTCGTGTTCGTACCTCTTCCAACGCATGGCTGATCTTGTCATACTCCGTCTTCACATGTGCCATCTCAGTCAGCAGACCCATCAAATCCCCATCGTCGCGAATGAGAAAGCCCGATTCCTGGCTGATCGTCTCATAAAACAGCTCTCTCGGCAGATCAAGTTCTGCGTGAACCACACCGCTGCCCAAATGCATCCGACGAATCCCCGCCCGTCGAATCCCTTCGTGCGCACCCATCTCACCCAACACATGCTCCACATCCCGAATATACCGCATGTGTCCCGCGCTGTTACGGATAGCTTCAAACAAACTTTCCCGAATCGGATGGTCAAACGGCAACGCATCCACCCAAGGCGGTAAGAAAATACCGAACTCACTAACCGGGAATTCTTTGAGCACACTCTGGATAATGTCACGAATATCGCCTTCATCCAGCTCCATGCAGTTCACCGCCCGCACGGTGACACCATAGGTCTCAGCAAGGCTCCGACAAAGTGCCTGCGCCTCCTGACTCCGCGGGTTTTGAGAATTGACAAGAACAACGAAAGGCTTCCCAATTTCCCGCAGTTCCGAGATCACCCGCTCTTCAGCAGGCAGATAGGCTTCTCGCTCAATGTCCGTCACACTGCCGTCAGTGGTAATCACCACGCCGATCGTCGAGTGTTCCGCAATGACTTTGCGGGTTCCGACCTCAGCGGCCTCCGTCATGCTGATCTCATGCTCGAACCACGGTGTGGTCACCATCCGCTCCTGATCTCCCTCGCGATGACCCATGGCTCCGTCCACCATATAGCCAACGCAATCCACAAGCCGAACAGCAAGGCTTGCGGCACCTTCCATGCGGATATCTACTGCATCTTCCGGCACAAATTTCGGCTCAGCGGTCATGATGGTGCGTCCGCTGCCGGACTGAGGCAATTCGTCTCGAGCCCGCTCGCGCATGTACACATCGTCAATGTTGGGGAGGACTAACGTCTCCATAAACCGTTTAATAAAAGTAGATTTCCCCGTCCGAACCGGGCCCACAATGCCGAGATAAATGTTGCCGTTGGTCCGCAGCGCAATATCCTCGTAGATTCTATTTTCTTCCACGCCTGTTTCCCCCTTACGAGATAACTTCTGCTAAATATCTATGGGGATAAGCTCTCATTTATGCAAGCGTGTACAATTTTTTAATCAATAAAAAACTGAGCCGTCTGACTCAGACGTTCAGAAACGCATACCGTAAGCGTCGGAAACCACGCAGACAACTGCCGCCGCAACGGCTCTGAGACTACGTTTTCCGTACAAAAGTGATCCGCTTCAATTAGATTAATTCCCCGCTCCTTAGCCTCTAAAAAGGTATTGTACTTCGCTTCTCCGAGCACAAACGTATCACACCCCGCTTTTATCGCAAGGTCCAGTGCGTCACTACCGCTACCGCCCATCACCGCCACACGCCGCACAGGAAGGCCGGCATCATGATACCGCAAACCCGTAGCCGCTAAGACATTTTTAACCTGTGCCAAAAACGAAGGCATCGTCTGTTCGGACGCAAGAGCCCCCACACGCCCAAGCCCATAGCTCGTACCCTGAAGCACGCCCACTTCCCAAAGGATATCCGTATCCACAAGTCCAATAGCAGCCGCCAGCTGATCGTTAACCCCGCCGGAGACCGCGTCCAAATTCGTGTGCATACAAATCGCCCCGATGTCATGCCGAGCCATGCGTAGCAATTTCCGCCCGGTTCCATCCGCATCCGTCACGCGGTCAACCGCCCGAAAGATAATCGGGTGATGCGAGACAATCAGTTCAGCTCCCACCGCAATTGCCTCATCAATAACCGCCTCTGTGATATCAAGCGCAACGAGCACACGGCTCACCACAGCGTCAAGGCGGCCCACCAAATGCCCGACATTATCAAAATCCAGCTTCATCTCTACAGGCGCAATGCCCTCCAAACGACTTAAAATGTCACTCACTCGGATGTCACTCATGGTTTTGCCTCCCTTTCCATCGCTCTAATCTCTGAATGTCTTCCGTTAACTCAGTCCGACGCTCAGCCCCGTCCGCCGACCGCGCCAAACCCCGCAGAACCCGATGAAGCTTTTCAATAATCTCCGTAAGATACCGCTCCAAAAGCGGATCCCCCCGTTCCAGCAATCTCGGAATAATATAGCAAGTTTCCCCCCGAGGCAAATCCATATACCCGGGAGCCGCCTCTATGATCGTGTACAACCGTCCGCCATCCTCCACCAAGTGCTGATCTAGCACCCGATAGCCGGAAGCGGCAAGAAATTCCATAAGCTCAGGCACCTTAGATTGCGGCTGTAAAATAAGACGATGCGCCCCCTCCGAAAGCCACGATGCCGCAGCTATAATCGAAGAAATCGTCTCCCCGCCCATACCGGCGATGACAATAACCTCCACTTCAAA
>JGI990J12352_1000305_pt1 | contig 11336 bp, 12 predicted proteins | sample Intmic4MA4BA4MSA_FD_12352 | JGI IMG/M metagenome (IMG submission 12352) | reverse complement strand
GTAAAAAGAGTGTTTATTTATTAACTGATGATGAACTTTCTTTAACAGCAATATATAAAGAAACATTTCGCAAAAGCTATGAATATTATTTATTAGAAGGGTTGGGCGATTAATGATTTCAATACAATATTTATTGATTTTCTGGATGATGCATCTGACTATTTTTTCATTTCTTAATTTTGAGCAAAAATTATCAGTTAAGAAGTTGAATGTTGTGATTTTTATTGTTTTCTTAATTTTAGATTTATTTAGATATATGCAAGATGGTTATCACAGCGTACAACCTTATGATGTGAAATTGGGACTCGGAGCAGTGATAATAGTTTTTGTTTATTCACTACAAGGGTTTAAAAGCCTCTTAGTATGGACAGTTGTGATAATATCCTTGATTATTGCTAGTCTTATTAGTCACATTTCATCTGGTTTTTTATTACCAATTATTGGAATCGATGGAAATGAATTGTTTGAAAATCCAATGGTTAGTACTATTGGAATAGCGTCAGGTTTAGTACTATTTAAACTTTTGAATTTCATAATTAACAAATTTAAACTACAGATTAATGTTTATGGCTTAACCAAAAAAGAAGGATTAATTATTATTTTATTTTTAGTAATGTTTGGCTTTTATGTAGATAATATGTATTCAATCATTAATCAACATACGTATACATTTCGATTTGTACTAAATGTCCTTTCTTTATTAGTAGGGGTAGTCCCAGTTTATGGGGCTATCTATATTATCAGTCAAAAAAATTATATTAGATATGTTGAATCAAGAGAACAGCAACAAGATTTGCTGATTAAAGAAGAACGTATACACTATGACAAAATGAGAGAAAGAGATGAAGAAATGAGAGCTTTTAAGCATGATATAGATGCTGAATTAGATTATATCAAAAAACTAACACAAGATGGTGAGTTAGATGAAGTATTTAATCACATAGATGAAATGAAAGGCATCACAGATAAAGTTGTCAGACCTATAACACAAAGCACAGGACTAAATACTGTTGATCCTTCTTGGTATAACTTAATTACAAACAAAGAGTATGAAGATATAGAGTGTGACTGGTTAGGAAAAGTGCCAGGAAATCTTGTTATTAGTAATCGAGAGATTGTAAAATTGTTTTCTAATTTACTCAAAAATGCTTTTGAAGCAGCAATCAATTCAAAAGGCGATAAATATGTTAAAGTAGAGATTAATGATCAGCCTAAGCAGCTTACCATTATCGTTAAAAATAGTCATTCTAATGATGTAAAGGAATCTGGTGAGGGAATTTTTATCACATCTAAGTTAAAAAATGAAGAACATGGAATTGGGACGCATATTGTGAAAGATATTATTGCTAAATATGATGGATTAGTTCGGTATACTTATGATGATCATGAATTTATTGTGAAAATTGTATTTGGTTCTCATATTTATAAAAAGAATTGGCTTTAGATAAATAGATTGCAACAGGCGAAATGCCTGTTTTTTTTTGAAATTCAACAATATTTTACTGAAAACCTTAATTTCGGCACTTATATTGCAATTTCGGCATTTAGCGATTGTATAATACTTAGCTTATTGTTAAAATAATTTTAAAAAATGAAAGGTAGGTGCTGGGATATGTGTTCACGTTTTTGGTGGTTTTGGAACAGAGGTTAGAAATGGTGAAGAGAAGCAATGATATTTGGATTTAAATAATAGTTGCGATAAAGGTGTCTTGAAGGAGGAAATGAATCAAATTAAAGGATTTCTCTTCTGGTTTTGGGATTGATGGTAAAAGAACAGATAAGTAAAGTAGGAAGGATACTAATACTTTACTAAACTCTTATCTCTAACATTTCTTATTACCCTAAATACTTACTAATGTTACGATACTTATAGGAGGTGATTGTTATGACAAACGTAGTTATGTGGTAATTTTAAGATAGCAAGGATGCCTCAATAGCACCCTTGCTATTATTGATTTTAAATATAAATTATAAAATAGGCAGTTAGGTGAAAATTACTTTGAGAAAGCAAATATCTATTTTTAGCTATCAATTGAATCTCGAACGAAGGAGAGAAAAAATAAATGTTTATAAAAAATGATAACTATATAATTTTTGATTTTTATTTACCAGTATATAATTGGTTCTACCCGCTCAAGCCTAAGGCATTAAATGAAGAAATGAAGAAAAAAATAGGTAATACTAGTAGCGATATTTTTAATTTTATAGGAGAATCTCCTAAAAATAGATCCCTGTATTTTCATATTCCATATTGTCAAGATATATGCTCTTTTTGTCCTTTTTCAAGAAGTGTTTTGAAAAATTCGGAATTGTTGGATATTTATGTAGAAGCTCTTATAAAAGAAATTCATCTAAAGGCTTCTTATGATAATATTAGAAATTTCCCAATTCATGCGATGACTTTTGGTGGTGGAACACCATCTATTTTAGACCCCAAACACATAGAAAAAATAGGGGAAGCAATACATTCATGTTTTGATTTATCACAATTAAAAGAATTTTCTTTTGAGATGAATGCTAAAACTGTGACTTTAGATAGAGTTCAGGCTTTGAAAAAAATAGGTGTTACTCACCCAAGAATAGGAATTCAGACGTTTAATCCTAAATATAGGAAATTATTTGATTTATCTGCTACATTAGACCAGGTTTACAATGGAGTTGAATTATTGAAGAAAAATTTTTCTCATATCTGTGTTGATATACTTTATGGTATGCACGGGCAGACTGTTGATGACCTTATACTAGATTTACATCATGCTATACAACTTGGTATTCCGAATATTGACTTGTATCCTATAAATAACACTGTAATACAAAAAAGGCTATGCGATAGCTATAAGAAAGAGAGTTTAGAGCCAACAACTGGGCTATCAAAAATGATTTTTAATACTATTGCTAATGAATATATGAGAAATAACGGTTATTTACCACATAATGGGCATGGATATGTTAAGTGTGATGATTCCGAGATTAGTAGAAATCCAATTGTTACAAACACCTATACATTTGAGTACCATGAAACTGTATATGGATATGAAGGGCATGAAGTAATTGGATTTGGTGCGGGAGCATACTCATCTTTCAATGGATATGCAACTTATAATTATAATAATGTAAAGAAATATACTGAAGATTTATTAAATAATAATCACTTGAATATGGAAATGGGAGAATATGATAAGGATTTGTGCGATATAAAAGGAATTGCTCTTCATTTACCGTATCATGGATTTGCTAAAAAGATAAGCCCAGATGTTAAAACAAAATATGTATCAGAAATTAAGAAAAAGATACTTATTCTAAAGGAGTATAATTTAATTTCAGAAGATGCTGAAAATTATTATCTAACACAAAAAGGATGGAATTGGTATGTTAATTTGCTATATTTTTTGTCACCAAGCCAAGAGCAACAAGATTTGTTGGATTACATCAAGGCAGGATCAGAAAAAGAATTTTCAAGCATAGAGAAATGGAAGATAGATATGAAGTTTTAAAGAAGAATGCTTCGTTATTTAAAGATTATATTGTAGGAGGTATTTTAACAACAGCACATAAGTTCATACTTGTTTAGCGAATGAATTGTTTCAAGAAAAAGTATCAGGAGAGATGAGGGTGATATTCTCTAAGATGGTGCATACAAAATAAAAAATATGAATGAGGAGTAGATTATAAATGTCGACGAAATTTAATGAATATGGAAATTTTATAGAGAGTTTAAAACAGAGTCCTTATAGAGGTGGAGAGTTTCAACAATTTCAATCTCTATTTGATATAATATTTTGCGAACTCGAAGCTACATTAGATAAGTTACAATCTTCTGATGACCACCACGATCAAGCAAGGTATAAAGGATATAAATCTATTCTGGATGAGTGGTATGATTTTTCAAAAAAAACTAATCGTTTAAAAAATACTTCATTTGGTTATCCAGTCAATTTTGTTAAACGATCTTTTTTAGTTGATTTTTTCAGAATTATGGAGAGTTTCGATGTTTTACAAAATAACTGTGGTGATATTCATAATATAACTGATGAAAGTGAATCTTTAACCTCTAAAAGTCTTGAATGGGATATTGTACGCTTGATTGCTGATAATCTTGGACTTCCCAGCCAACCTAGACTATCAGTATTACAAAAAAGCCCTGATTCATATAAGAGTGGGTATTGGGGTTATGTGACATCAGGAGGTTCTGAAAGTAATTCGTGGGGTATCAGGCAAGGGTTTCTTGAATATCCAAAAGGGATTTTATATTTTTCTGAGTCTGCACATTACAGCATACCTAAAGCAGCTGAAAATTATAATTATCAAATAATTCCTCAAAACTCAACTTATGATGAAACAATTGATGTTGAAATATTATTAAAATCTATTAAGGACAATTGGATAAAATCCAATTGTCCGGCTATTCTTGTTTTAACATTCGGGACCACAAAATATGGATTAATTGATGATATTTCAAAAATTAAGACAGAGCTTAAAAATATGAATATCCCGCATTATCTGCATATTGACGCAGCTTTTTATGGAGGTATTCCACAAAATCAAGAGCGTGTTCCTAAAGTTGCGCTTTACGATGACTGGAAGTATGACTCTATTTGTGTAAGTTTACATAAATATATTGGTTATCCTGTAGTTAAGAGTGTATTAATTAGTGCAAAAAGACCAGATGGAAAGTTTATTGATTACATTGCTCAGCAGGATAATACGGTAGCAGGTTCTCGTGATATTCCTGCCTTCTCTCTTCGGCAGCAAGTAATTGAAATGTTACATTATTCTGATTCAAAAGAATACATTCAAAATATTGATATTTTCACTAAAATATTAAAAAATGCGAGAATTGAATTTAAACAATGGTCAGATGACATTTCTGAAGGGAATACTTTTGTATTTAAGGTAGATACGAATGTTTTAGAATATGATACTATCTGTAATAAGTGGGAGCTTTGTGAATTTTCCGATAAAGATAATATTGATTATGTTCATGTTATTATCTTTCCATATCAATCACCTAAACACCTACAAATGTTAGTGGACGATTTATTAAATATAGCAAAACCTTTCAATTAGTCTGGAAAAGTTAACATTTCTGTGTGTTATGACTCTTTTAGCAAACTGAGAAACGGCTTTCATTGCTAAAAATACAGATTTTACAATAAATATTTTGCTAAGAATGTATATTTTGAATTATATTCTACATTCGAATAATAAGAAGGGAATGAGAATAATCTTATGAGGGATACAGCATTAGATATTAAGATTCATCAAATTATAAGTAATGAATATATTCGTAAATTGGATAAAAAAGACCATGATCAGGTATTTCCATTTTTACATAAAGATTCTTCTAAAAATTTGTTTATCATTGGGGATATCGAGGCTTATGGGTATGAACAAGATTTTCAGGAACTGTGGGGGAATTTTGATATTGATGGAAATATCCTAGCGATACTGTTGCGCTATCATGATTCTTTTGTACTATATGGGCAAGAAAGTTATAATTCAAAAGGAATAGCTTCAATTTTAAAATGTCATAAACATTCCACGGTTTCTGGAGATAGTAAAGTATTGGCAAAATTAGATTATTATCTTCCAAAAGAAAAATATTTAAAAACTAAAAACTATTTTTCAGAGTGTACTTGACATTCTCTTAATAGCAATAGTAAAGAGTTAAAAAAAGAAATTAAATTTGCTACTATAACAGATATAAAAAGGATAATCAATCTTGAAAGCCAGATAGCTGAGTTTTGTATGTCTTCAAGTATGCTATCCGAAAGAAAAGAACAGCTACATAAAGATATAGAATTTAAAGTAGGAAGAGTTTACTATATTGAAGAATCAGAAGAAATTATCTCTGCAGTTTCCACGAGTGCTGAAACTTCAACGTCTGCTATGATTGTTAATGTTTGCACGCTATTAAAATATCGTGGAAAAGGTTATGCATCAGCAATCCTTTCAAAAATATTAGATGACTTACTGAAAGAGAAAGAAAATGTATGTTTATTTTACGATAATCTCGAAGCAGGCAGAATTTATCAGAAAAAAGGATTCAAAGAAATTGGCATATGGAAAATTTATACTAGACTTGATTAAACATATGTTCTTTTTACTATATCACAATTCAATTTAGTAAGTTTATTTTTGTGAGCGATTCGAAGCCTGATGTGTTTATTTTTGCGCTATTAATAAGTAATCCATAAAAGATGAAAAAGGAATGATTGGTAGTATGTTTAGAGATTCTGTAGAACGAAAAGTATTAAAAAATTCATTTAGTTTCTTAGTTGCTCAAGCAATAATTACAATAGTTGTTGGTTTTTTGGTATCAGCACAAACAATTTTGGCTGAAGGTATTTCTAGTTTAGTAGCGCTTATAACAACGTCTATTTCCATCTTTATTGTCAAATTTATTTCCAAGAGAAATGAGAAAAAATATCCATTTGGTAAAGAAAGTTTAGAGCCATTTGTTGGAGTTATTAATTACTGCTTGATGCTTTTTATCTGCATTATGGTTATTATCGATGCAATACAAGTAATAGCTTCTGGAGGAAATGATGAGATACATATTACATCTAGTATTTTATTTGGTGTTTTTTATGTAATGTTTACTTCAGCTATATATATATATTTAAAGTCACTAATTAAAAGTCACACAACTCCGATTTCGGAGTTAGAAGTGGTTGGATGGAAGTTTAGTATTTTTACTAGTATTGGGATGGTTTTAGGTTTTAGTCTTTCATGGGTGCTAAATTTAATAGGGTTATACACTCTTACAGCTTATGTAGACCCTATCTTAGCTATTATTTTGATGCTTGTTTTTGCTTCAACACCTATCCTAGAGCTGAAAAGTAGTATGTTGGAGTTGATGCAAGCTAGACCATCGGAAGAAATTACAGATACTATTACTAGAGCAATTGAGAACGCAGATAGAGATTATGACTTTGTTGATAAAGTTTTACGTTTTGGAAAAATTGGAAATCTATTAAGAATTGAAATTGATTATGTTATTGAAAAAAGCTCAGGGTTAGATTCTATAGCTGAACAAGATAAATTGCGTAAAGTCTTAACTCAAGCTTGTGACGATTTATTCTATGAAAAATGGATAAACATTGGATTTACCAGTGAAGTTTATCAGACAAAGCATATGTTATGAAGCTAATAGATGCGCTAGTTTTGATAAAGAACTTTAAAATTTCTTAAAATTTTATTGTGGAGGCGAGCCATTATGTATAATTTAAAAACATTAGGAAGGCATATTTTAGTTGAATACTATAACTGCGATTCCCAAATATTAAAAAACCCGATTTTTATTGAAAGAGAAATGAATCAGGCAGCATTAAAGGCTGAAGCAACCATTGTAAAATCTAATTTTCATCATTTTCATCCTTGGGGCGTAAGTGGTGCTGTTATCATTGCTGAGTCACATTTAACTATTCATACATGGCCAGAATACGGATTTGCTTCGGCTGACTTCTTTACTTGCGGTGATATCGATCCTTGGAAAAGTTTTGAATATTTAGAAAAAATATTAAAGTCAGAGTTTAGTGAGTCCATAGAAATTCCACGTGGATTAACCACAAAAATTCAAAAATATGCAAATTTTGATCTAGGTGAAATGAACTATAAAAAGTAAATAAGTGAATTTATCTCGAAAAAGGAAGTTTAAGTTGTGGAAAGTTATGGTGATATAAAATGACAACAAATCTAAAGCAAAGAAAACTATTTACATCAGAGTCAGTAACCAAAGGACATCCAGATAAAGTTTGTGATCAAATTTCAGATGCGATACTTGATGCGATACTTAAACAAGATCCTAATGGGCGTGTTGCATGTGAGACAGTTGCGTCCAAAAATTTGATTTTAGTAACAGGAGAAATAACAGCCAATGCGAAAGTTGATTATGAGAAAATTGTTCGTGCTAAGCTAAATGAAATTGGTTATACAAAAAAAGAGCATGGAATTGATGCAAACTCATGCACTGTAATGGTACAAATATCAAAACAGTCAAATGATATTGCAAGAGGTGTGGATAAGTCACTAGAGTGCAAAGAAAATTCCGATAAAAGAGCATTAGCTGGTGCTGGTGATCAGGGGTTAATGTTCGGTTATGCTTGTCGTGAAACAGAAGAATTGATGCCATTGCCGATTTCGTTGTCTCATAAATTAGCTGAAAAGTTAAGTGATGTTCGACATAATGGAATACTAACTTACTTACGACCTGATGGGAAAACTCAAGTAACGATTGAATATAATGCAGAGGGTATTCCAAAACGTGTGGATACCATCGTTATTTCAACACAACACGATGAAAATGTTACGCAAGCACAAATCCATAAAGATATTCGCACACATGTTATTGACCCAACTGTTGATCCATCACTTATTGATGATAAAACTCGATTTTTGATTAACCCAACTGGACGTTTTGTAATTGGCGGACCAGAAGGCGATGTAGGTTTAACTGGTCGGAAAATCATCGTTGATACTTATGGTGGGTATGCACGTCATGGTGGTGGAGCATTTTCTGGTAAAGATGCGACGAAAGTAGATCGTTCTGCGGCTTATGTAGCCCGTTACATCGCAAAAAACATTGTTGCTAATGGGTTAGCAGATGTTTGTGAAATTCAATTGTCTTATGCGATTGGTGTGGCACAACCAACCTCAATTTTAGTTGAAACATTTGGAACTTCTGATTTAACAAGTGACGAATTGGTTGAAATCATTAATAAAAATTTCAAATTAGATCCAGAAGGAATCATCAACATGCTTGATCTAAGAAAGCCAGTCTTTGGTTCAACAGCAACATATGGACATTTTGGTCGTGATGAGTTTTCTTGGGAACAGGTAATTGAGTTAGTAAAATAAAATCAGTTTAATTTATTCTAAATTTTTATATTTGCTAATTTTTAAAAATTTTATAATAATTCAGACTTATATATTTATAAATAAAGGAATTAGTGGCACTAAAGAATGATGTAACTGATTCCTTTTAATGATTCCAATTTTAATATTCATTTCTATTGTAGTACTTTGTAAGTATCATATAAAGCCAAATATCAAGCACGATTTCCTGTTAGCGCAGGGGTTCGTGCTTTTAATTTCGCCTTGATTGTAAGCGTTATCCAGATTGATAAAGAAAATTAATTTAAGAAATTTTCAGAAAAATGCACGAAATCGAAGTTTTCAGGTGGGACTTATTATGAGGGGTAGTTATGAGTATTTCCCTCAAAGACACGAAAGGAGGTCAAAATGATGAAGCCATCAGCTATAGAAGAAACTGTCAGATTCCAATTTGATTATTTGATTAAATGTGTGATAGATTCCACGGTAAAAAACTATCGCCGAGATGCAAAAAGGCGTGCCAGACACGAAATTCCTTTTGCTGATTTATCAGAGTTTATATTGGAGCGAATAAGTGTAATAGATGAATACAAAGTCGAAAGTACTAGCTTTAAAGTCAAAGATATTGCTACAGTTCACATTCACAATGAAGAACTAGCCAATGCACTAAAAGAACTTAAAGCCAAGACAAGAAACATTGTACTCATGTTTTATTGCTTAGAAGCATCAGATATAGAAATTGCTGAAGCATTAAATATTGCACCATCAACATCTTACCGCAATCGACATCGTGCTTTAGCCGAAATACAAAAAATATTGCAGGAGGAATGATTTATGAAAACAGCCACGAAATGTCCCACATTTACAACTATTTCCTTGGCTAGTGATGGAGATTTGGATGCCATTGAAAGTATCTTACAACATTATGAAGCATATATCTCAAAAGCTAGTCTACGCCCCTTTTATGATGAACATGGTCAAATGTATCTTGCGGTTGATTCTGAACTTAAAGGATTAATACGAACTGCATTAGTTACCAAGATAATGAAATTTGAGATTGAATTTAAAGTCGAATTTGTGTAAAGGAAAGATGATAATTGATGATTTGTTTGATTATTGGGATAATTATTATTGTTAATTTAATCGTTGTTATATGCAGTGTCTTAGTCATATCTAAACAATCAGAAAATGATTATTATGATCTTGTAAAAGATACTGAAATTACTTATAGAAAGAGGAATGAAATTATGTTTACACTAAAAGATGAAATAAGTTGGGATGTTGTTAAAAAGGAAATTTATGCCACTGTCCAATTGATTGATTGGCTCTCAAACAAGATGCGTGTTGAGATTGAATATGAAGATGGATATTTCAATGCTGATGGATTGAACCATAAGGTAGGACAGTTTTTAGAAAAGTTAGAACGGATTCCTAATCAAGAATTACTGTTTATAGATGCTGTAGCTTTACGAAATGTCCAGTCAAAATTAAAGTTATTTGTAATGAGTATGAATGACTTTAAAGATGAAGAAGAACGGCGATTTCTTTACTATTTGCTGATTAAACATGAGAGTGAAAATGGGATAGCTTATGTGCGAACGGATTATTCACAGGCAACGTTGAATCGGTTGAAGCGAGTACTTTTTACAAGATTGTTAGAGAATATGGAATACAACAAAATTATGAATTAGCTTCATACAAAAGCCTTAGATTAGCGTTCCTAGTCTGGCTTTTTTATTGTATGAATAATTTTTGAATAACTGATGAATAATTTTTGAATAATTGCTGGTTAAAAATAATGGATAAAATTTGGGGGTTTTAAAGCTAGTATTCATGTTAATATAGTATCATGAAAATTTAAAGGAGTGGTCTGAAATGTCATCGAAAGTAGCCAAACAAAAAATAAAAGAATGGTGTGATGAGCTTCATATGATTGAAAGTCAATTTTTAAGAAAGCTGATTTTTAAAGATAATTATTTAAATGTCGATACGCTCATAGCTGAAATTAAAAATTTAGAAAAGGGTCTTAAGGGTAAATCACTAAGCAGTGAACAGGTGAAAGTAAGTCGATGCAATCACGAAGAAAATAATACACTTGCTTTTATTTATGATAAAGATACCATGTTGATGAGGGTACAAGTCTTTACTGATCTATTTAATGAATTGGATGAAGATATGCGAGTCATTATTTATTACTCATTTTTTAAAAATTACTTTAACGTACTGATTGCCAACAAGTTAAATATGTCCTTAAACAAACTGGAGCGGGTTAAGTCACAAGTCATTATTGACTTTGCGGAAATGCTTGAATTTGAACAATTTTTACATCAACTTGATGATTAGTCATGACCAGATGCAACAGCTAATGCCTGTTGTTTTTTTTATGAAAGAAAATTAAAAGAGGAGAAAACAAAATATGAATAAAATAATTAATTTATCTGTTGACTCAGGTAAGAGTCACACGAAAATGGCTTGGTACGATAATAACGATTCAAAAGCCA
>JGI990J12352_1000304_pt1 | contig 11363 bp, 12 predicted proteins | sample Intmic4MA4BA4MSA_FD_12352 | JGI IMG/M metagenome (IMG submission 12352) | reverse complement strand
GTCAAATNCCCGCCGCTCCAAGGGTAGATCGGTGAGCGTAACCCGCCGCCCGTCACGAACGACAACAATGTCAACCGTGTCATCTGCCGCAATGTCTAAAAGCAGACCTACGTTGTTGTGTTGGTAGACGCGCATACCGTCAATACTATGAAAAGTATCCCCGACCATGAGCGCTTCGGGGCCTTCCAGCTCAAAACCTTCCGCAAAGCCGGAAAGGGTGAGGGTGGGTAGCGTGGCGGCTGTGCTCGTTAAGGCCAATAAGATTAGAAATCCCGCTACAACGTTCAGAAAAGCACCTGCAAAGAAGATCAAAAACCGCTGCCAGAGCGGTTTTGCGAACAGACTGCTCTCACCCTGTTCTTCATCATCATCCCCATCCAGGGCGCAAAAGCCGCCGATGGGTATGGCGCGGAGCGTATACAAGGTTTCCCGCCCCTGCTTTTTGAAGAGTTTCGGACCCATGCCGACGGCAAACTCAGGCACCCCGACCTTAAATAACTTGGCCGCAATAAAGTGCCCAAACTCGTGAACCACAATGATAAGCCCGAAAATGAGGATCGAAATAATGATATACATAGCGTATCCTTTCCTGGGTGAAATATAATGGTAGGGGCGGAGCCGCGCCCTCCCCTACCAGTTTATGCGGATGTCCGCTTGTTTAGCCCTGCAAGAAAATCGGCATTAAAAAGACCAAAGCTGTCACAAATGGGGCAAGTAGAACCATGCTGTCCAAACGATCCAACATACCGCCGTGGCCGGGGATCAGATGGCCGAAATCCTTCTTGCCGCACTCGCGCTTGACCATAGAGAAGGCCAGATCCCCAAGCTGAGTAACCGCACTGCCGAATACGCCATAGAAAAGCACAGCCAGCAGATTATACGTCGCGTCAAAGGCGAGGATCATAATCAGCGTAAAGACCAAAAGCGCCGCCAAAGTAGATAAAAATCCACCAAGACTACCTTCAATGGTCTTGTTGGGGCTAACTTTCTCTATCAGCTTATGCCGACCAAGATTCGAGCCGGCAAAATAACAGCCGGCATCCGAAAGGAAGGCAATGACAATGGGGATAAGCACGTAGACACGCCCGTCAAAAAACAAGCTCGCCTCCCCAAAAGCGTACCCGTCCGGGATGGCACGCAAGGTTGCCAGTGTCCCGAGCATCAATGGAATCACGGCTCCACCGAAAAAGCTGAGGCAGATATGCGGAAGTGACATGGCGCGCTTGGTGTCATACGAGAGAATCGCTTCCAGAAATAACGCCATCAAAAGCAACGCCGCAACGAAAAGGCCACCCGCCATTTGTGTCGAAAGACTCATCGAAACAGGGATCAGAAAGGCCGAGACAACGCAGTAGATCATCACACGCCGCCTGTCAATCGAACGGGTGGCGGATAGCAGTTCCAGCGCAGCAACCGCGGAGGCACCGCCTAGTAAAATCCCAAATACCCAAGGTGGCAGCAGGAAAATAACAGCAAGCAAAAGCGGTATGCCAATGGCAGCCACAATCAGCCTTGTCTTCATACGAAACCCTCTTTCCCAATGGTAAACGCCGCCCTATGGTCAGACGCCGCCATATCTTCGATCTCTGTTTTGGAACGCAATGAGCGCACGGTCAAGCTCCCTCGGACCAAAGCTTGGCCAGAGGGTGTCTGTGAAATAAAACTCGCTATAAGCCGACTGCCAGAGCAGGAAATTGCTAAGCCGATGCTCCCCCGATGGCCGGATAACAAGATCCGGATCAGGCACACCCGCCGAGTATAGATAGTCTGAAAAATGCGCCTCCGTGAGCGTTTTCGCCTGCCCTGTCGCAAAGTCGCTTGCATACGCGCGGACAGCGCGCAAAATATCGTCCCGCCCGCCGTAGTTGACGCAGATGTTGACTTGCACACCCTCAAACCGTGCCGAGATTCGTTCCGTGTCGGCGATTAGCTTGCGCAAATCCGCTGAAAGCACCGAAGTGTCACCGAAAAATTTCAGCTTAACACGGTCACGCTCCATCTGCACAATGGCTTCGCGGAGGTAGGTTTCAAGCAACTCCATAATCGCCTGAACCTCATCCACAGGCCGCTTCCAGTTCTCGGTGGAAAAAGCATAAACAGTGAGAAATTCAAGTCCAAGCTCTTTGCAATAAGTGGCCACAGTCCGAAAATTTTCCGCACCGGCTGCATGCCCCGCTTTCCGCGGCAGACCACGGCGCTTTGCCCAACGGCCATTACCGTCCATAACGATGGCAATATGACGGGGTAGCCGTGTTAAATCCGGCTGCCCCGTCTTCTTTTTACGAAAAAAGCCCATGGCTAAAGCGCCGCAAGTTCTTTCTCTTTTTTGCTTGTCAAATCGTCAATCTCTTTCACGAAGCGATCTGTTAGCTTTTGCAGATCCCGCTCCGTGTTCTTCAGATCGTCTTCGGTCATCTCGGCGGCTTTTTGTTCTTTCTTGGCTGCCTCAACCGCGTCCCGCCGGATGTTGCGGATGGAGACTTTGCAGTCCTCCCCATACTTTTTCACTTGCTTGATGAGGTCTTTCCGCCGCTCTTCCGTGAGCTGGGGGAAGCTGAGCCGAATTACCTTCCCATCATTTTGCGGATTGATGCCAAGGTCAGAGGCCGAAATCGCCTTTTCGATATCCCCGAGTACCCCGACATCCCACGGCCCAATCGTCAGCGTTCTAGGGTCCGGCGAGCTGACAGAGGCGACCTGTGCAATCGGGGTCTGCGTGCCGTAATAGGAGATTGAGATTTGGTCAAGCACAGAAGCATTCGCGCGGCCTGCACGCACGGAGTTGAACTGGCTTTCTAAAAAAACGATGGCTGATTGCATTTTTGTCTCATATGCTAAATATTCATTACTCATAATAAACCTTCCTCTCTAGCGTTTCACAGTGGTGCCGATTTGATCCCCGTGTATAACCCGCAAAATATTTTTCGGGTCTTCCAGGGCGAATAGGACGACAGGAATGTTGTTATCCATAGAAAGCGTTGTGGCGGTAGAATCCATGACCGCCAAATGCTGTGCAAGCACATCGTCATAGGTGATAGAATCGTACTTCACAGCAGCGGGGTCAAGGTTTGGATCGGCGTTGTATACACCGTCTACATTCTTGGCAAGCAAGATAACCTCAGCGCCGATTTCTGCCGCGCGGAGTACGGCGGCAGTGTCGGTAGAGAAATAGGGATTTCCGGTTCCGCAGGCAAAGATCACCACACGCCCCCGCTTGAGATGCTTGTCAGCTTTGAGACGGATGTAAGGTTCCGCAATGGCTCGAATCTCAATCGCTGTCTGCACGCGGACGCTTACGCCGGCTTGTTCCAACACGTCCCCTAAGGCGAGGGCATTCATTACAGTTGCCATCATGCCCATGTGGTCAGCGCGGCTGCGTTCCATTTTGCCGCCACCGTCTTTCACGCCGCGCCAGAAGTTGCCGCCGCCGACAACAATGCCGATTTCAACCCCTTCCGCAATGGCCGCTTTGATAACTTCTGACACTTCACGCATCATGTCAAAATCCAGGCCAAATCGTGCATTCCCGGACAGTGCCTCACCACTGAGCTTAAGCAGAACTCGTTTATACTTCGGGTCAGTTTGTTCCATACCACACCGCTCCATGTATCTATTAATAATTTTCTGTTTTCCATTTTACCCTATTTTTCATCCCTTGGAAAGAGGTTTCCGGAAAAATTTCAGACATTGCATAAACAGCGCACTTTGATCGTAAACTACTACGCAAAGCCGCATTCATCAGAAAGGTGTGCTAATCGCTTGAAAAATCAGAAAAAATTGACGCTGGATCTCACCGTGCTTTATCTGCTTAACGTCGCCTTGATTTTACTTTCCAGGCTTGGATGAATAGGCTGTGCATCCAGCGGGCAAAATGGACAATGGACGTGTATTCTGTTTCGAAAGGAATGAAACCTGAATGATTATGGATCGAATTGCCCTAGTCCTTGCCATCATCGGCGGACTGAATTGGGGTAGCGTAGGTATATTTCGGTTCGACTTGGTAGCGGCTCTATTCGGCGGCCAGACAGGCGGCCTTGCCCGTGTGATCTATGCCTTGATCGGCCTATCCGCCATTTGGTGTGTCTCTATGCTCTTCCGAGAGCGGAGCGTTGCGGACAATAACGTATAACCGAAGCGTAAAAAGAGCCGACCTTGAAGCAAAATGCTCCAAGGTCGGCTTTTCCATGTGCTGTACGGCGACATATATTCACACGAAGCAATTGTTATGTTAACAATTTGTGCATATTCCAAAGAAATTTTACTGTGGATAACTATGTGGGTAATGTGTAAAAACAAGCCACCACCAAGAAATATTGCGTCGGTGAGACTGAGAAATATGCAGACAAATTTGTATAATCAATAATGCGAAAGAGGCCTTGACGGGGTGTTATAGATATGTTATTGAAAAGTGGACTTGTTTGTGCTATACTGAAAAAGTAAGACTTAGATGTAAAAATTGGAGTGAGAAAGGAATAAAAACATGTCAAAATACACTATTATTGCGAATAACACCTGTGACCTGCCAAAAGAAATTACAAAAAATTTAGATGTTACCTTTTTGAACCTTGGTTTTACCATTGGGGAAGAAAATTATAAGGAAATGCCCGCGAAAGAGTTTTATCAAAAAATGCGGGAGGGTGCAATGCCCACCACCAACGCCGCAAACGTCGGCGAATACACGGATTTGTTCGAGGCCGCACTATCTGCCGGGGACGATGTACTTTGTCTTGCATTTTCCTCTGCACTTTCTACTACATACAACTCTGCTGTGATTGCAGCGGAAGAAGTTTCTGAAAAATACCCGGATCGTAAAATTTACGTGGTTGATACACGCTCCGCCGGCCTTGGTGAGGGTATCTTGGTTCGCGGTGCCGCAGAGCAAAAAGCGGCAGGCAAAAGCATGGAAGAGGTTCGCGATTGGGTCGAGGCAACGAAGAATAAAGTCATACACTACTTCACTGTTGATGACTTAGGGCACTTAAAGCGCGGCGGTCGGATCTCCGGTGCGCAGGCGGTTATGGGTGGTATGCTGGGGATTAAGCCAATTCTGCGGGTTGACGAAACCGGCGGCATGGTTCCGGCGGACAAGGCGAGAGGGCGCGCTGCAGCCCTGAAAAAAATGGTCGATTACATCGGCGAAAAAGGTGTAAATATCCAAGATCAAACCGTTTACATCACCCACAGTGACTGTTTGGAAGACGCGGAAAACTTCGCCGCACAAGTGAAGGCGCAACTTGGCGTGAAGGATATTGTGATCTCGTTCGTTGGGCCTGTAATCGGCTCACACACGGGGCTTGGCGTTCTGGGCATCTTCTGCCTGGCTGAAGCACGATAAGATTGCGTGAAGACAAACAAAAAGGGCGGTTCCTTCGAAGGAACCGCCCTTTTTTCTAGTCTATTTTTTCGCCTAAAACTAGCCGCCTGAACCCCTGCCCTGCTACCTGGCTGGAGTCTAAGATAATCGTGAACGCCTGCCCATCAGCATGGGAGACAGCGCGTTGTACTTTGTACATTTGGGCATTGTCGCAAGCGCACATGACGACTTTGCGTTGTTCGCCTGCGTAGCCGCCGTTTGCGTCCCAGATGGTACAGCCGCGATGTGCAGCCTCCTCGATGGTGTTGCGGATTTTCTCGGCATCGCTGGTGACGATTAAGAGGACTTTGCCCGAATTCGTGCCATAGATCACACGGTCGGACACGGAGGCGGAGAAAAAGCTAACAATCAGGCCATAGAAGATACCGTCAACGTCTTGAAAGATGAGCCCGCCCGTGACGATGGGGATCAGATCGCAAAACAGGATAATTTTACGCAAAGGCATATGAGGCCGCTTGGCTTTGATAGCCATGACAATAAAGTCTACGCTTCCGGTGGAGGAATGCTGGGTGATTACCAGCGAAAATCCGGTACCCGCAATAACACCGCAAGCTACAGCGGCAAGCAGGCGCGGCCCCTCATACACCGGGAATAAGGGCGCAAAATAGTCAAGTAAGAGCGAGAGTACAAGCATAGAGCGGAGCGAGCGGAAGAAAAATCGCCGCCCCAGCAAGTGGTAACAAACCAGCGCCACAGGGATATTCAGCAATACCATCGTCAGCCCGATCGGGAAAGCGGTGAGACGGTTTATGATAACCGAAACACCTGTAAATCCTGCCAGCGGGAATGCAGCATTGACAGCAAAGTTATAAATACCAATAGACATGAGGACAAGGCCGAGCATTTCCGTTGCGTGAGATTTCACGCGTTGTTTCGTGATATAGTTTCGCATAATCCAAGCGACTCCTTTTTTCGCTCCCCTAGTGTACCACGCTACGCGTCGGAAGGAAAGAGCAAGTTGACAGGATTTTATATTTTTGTTAAAATGAGAGAAACAAATAGAATCCGACAGTTCGCAAGTGCCAACCTGTCGAAAAATAAAACTAGGAGCATGCACAGAGCTTTTCTGTGCCTTTTTTACAGTGAAAAACTCATTTACCAACACACGCAAGATCACGTTTTCCGCCTTGATAGCCTCTAGCTATATCGCCATCATGTTCTTGACCCAGGGGTTCGCTTTTGGACCGTATCAGATTCGGATCGCAACAGCGCTGTATGCTTTGAGCTATCCGTTTCCGTTTTTGGTCGTGCCTTTGGCGCTGGCCAATTCGATGAGCAATGTTTTGGGCGGCCTTGGTGTGCTCGACATTGTAGGCGGGCTGATTGTGGGTCTTATTACGGGTGGCGCAGTGGCACTCGTCGCAAAATTGCGACTACCGAGCCTCCTTACCATTTTGCCTGTAGTGCTTGGCCCGGCTCTGATTGTACCGATTTGGCTTTCGGTTATCACGGGACTTCCGTACCTTGCGCTGGTGGTGAACATCGCCCTGGGGCAGATAATCCCTGCGGTTGTCGGTTATTTTTTGATCCGCGCAATCTCGAAACGAAAGGTTGGTTTTTATGAGTGAGCAAATTCACGGTCTGACCCATCTGGGCAGCGCAGGTACTCGATATTCCTTAGATTATGATCCTTCTGCGCTTGAGGTGTTTGATAACCGCCACCCGGACATTGACCATATGGTAAAATTCAATTGCCCGGAGTTCACAAGCCTTTGCCCCATCACGGGACAGCCGGACTTTGCGGCGATTTACATCAACTATATACCGGATCAGAAAATGGTTGAGAGTAAAGCACTCAAGCTCTATCTGTTCAGCTTCCGCAACCACGGCGGGTTTCACGAAGATTGTGTGAACTTGATTTTGAAAGACTTACGCACTTTGATGGCACCGCGCTTTATTGAGGTACAGGGGAAATTTACGCCTCGAGGCGGGATTAGCATCGACCCATATACTTGCTGGGGACAACCGGGGACAAAATACGAAGAAATGGCTGCCTATCGCTTGCAGAATCACGACCTGTTTTTTGAAAACATCCACAACCGATGAAAAGAACGGACACACAATGTGTGTCCGTTCTTTTTTGTTAGCCGAACTGAGTCATCCAATTGCCGGATTCAGGGCCAAAGCCTGACCCCGCAGGGACGAATCTTGATATATCTGCACCTAGAACCGCTTGTGCAGAGCGGTGCAGTGCCTCTAACCGTTCGGTGTCGGCTATGGTTTCCGGCTCTAACACGCAGTAGAAGCGGGAAACGATGCCGGACAACGCCACAAGGCTTGGGCGAAAAAACGGAGCATCCTCCTCCGAGGTTAGCCAGTCGGCTTCTTGCGTCATGACGCTAAGCTCCACCCCGATGTTGCGCAACGCACGAGCGAGGTCACGCAGGAAACCGAGGATAACCTCATCGTCCCGGTAGGCATAGTCTGCGGGAAAACCAAAGTCGGTAAGCACAATTTCATCAAACCCCATGCCGCCCAATTCAAGAGCAAGCTCCGTAAGGTATGCGCGGATTTCCGCGTTTGCAGGGTTCAGCCATTGCCCGTACAGGGCGGCTTCAGGGTTCCGCTGAACCAGCAGGCTGTTCCGAAAGCCATAGAGCAACGCAGAACGCCCGATGTCAGGGTCAATGCCCGCAAACTGTGCGGCAATATCCGCCTGCCCGTTTAGGGCGAAGCGGTCGGCCTTTGACACATCACTGTCCCAGTGAAGAGTTCCGGTCGGATCGTTCAAGGGGACAAGTACGCGATCAACCTGCAAATCTTGTAGTGCAAGGCTCCAATCCAACATCTCATCGAGCGCGGCCGCAGTTAGGAACACCGAGCGAAAGCTTTGCTCAGGTACCGCAAACGATTCATCCTCGATGTGTGCGGGTGGTGTGGCGGGGGTGTACACGGGTGCGTCCGGCGCAAGAGGTTCGGGGAGCTCGTCCAAAATGGCACGCAGGAACGGGATGTCTAACCGTACCCCCTCGGCGGTGTGAACAATATAGCGTTGGAATCTGAAAAAAGACGCTACCAAAAGCAAACCGACACCTAAAATCGTGACACCTAATATGCGCAGTAAAGTCCGCAAGGGCCGCCTGCGCCGATAGATTTTTTGTCTTTGCTTTGCCACAGGATATTATCCTTCCAGTGCTGTAATTTTGTCTATCCGCCGCTGGTGACGGCCGCCTTCAAATGAAGTGCCGAGCCAAGTGTCTACAATGGCGAGACTAAGCGGCTCGTCCGTAATGCCGGCGCCCAGGGCGAGGACGTTTGTATTATTATGCTGTCTGGTTAGCGTTGCCATTCGCGTGTCTGTGCAAAGAGCACAGCGAATGCCCCGCACTTTATTTGCCGCAATCGAGATGCCGATGCCGGTGGTGCAAAGCACAATCCCACGGTCACACCGACCAGTGGCGACAGCCTCGGCCGCCAGCTTGCCCATGTCCGGGTAGTCACAGCTATCGGTGGAGTGCGTACCGAAATCTTCTACCGTAAGCCCTTGCTTTGTCAGGTGAGCTTTTATCGTCTCCTTCAACTCGAATGCGCCGTGGTCACAAGCTAGTGCGATCATAGAATATCCTCCTAAAGTTTGATAAATTCCGGCTTCCGTTGACGGAAGATAGTCATATACCCAAAGCCCGCTTCTTGCAAGAGCGCCTTGGCACGATCTAGGTCTAGACCCGCATGATGTGCGTGATGCGCATCTGACCCCGTAGTTACGATTTCACCGCCGCATTCGCGGAAAAGTTTTAGCAGAGATAAATCCGGCAAAGTTACCCCCAACGCTTGGCGCAGACCGGAAGTATTAATTTCAATCCCCTTGCCGTTCCGGGCGAGGACTTTGAATAGATGCCGCATCTGATCTTCAAAGTCCAGCAAATCCACATAGGTGCCGTGGCGTGCCATGTAGCGATTGTAGAAGCCCAGGTGCGCCATAGCGTCCGCCAAGTCCAGCTCAGCCGTGCGGATGACTTCCTCCACATATGCCGCAGCGACCTTTCGGCAGACAGCAGGATCTGCAAATTCCTCTTGAGAGAGATAGAAGTCAAGCTTGCCGGGCAGTGCATGGACAGAGCCTAAGATAAAATCAACCCCCGGGATAGCGGCACAGATGCGAGCGCGTTCGGGATCTTGTGTCAGTTCGGCAAGCTCCATCCCGTGCAGGATTTCGATTTGCGTGCCAAACTCTTCACGCGCTTGTGCGACGATGCTGTAGCTGTTTTCCCAAGTTGCGATGGCATTCTCATTTTTCTTCCCGGGCGTGTCTTCGCAGATCAGGTCTAAGTGGTCTGTGAAGCAGAGGATGGACACGCCGCGCTCAATGGCCGCTCGCAGTGTCTGCGCGGCAGGTTCGATGCAGTCAGGGCTTGCAGGGGAATGGACATGAAAGTCTGCTAACATAGAAGTGAACCCTCCAAAATTAAAGCGGCCAAGTGGAGAACCATCTCAGCACAGTTTGTATATACCAAGAAGAGACAGGGAACCCAGAAAGCACAGGATAGAACAGTGCAAAAAGAAGTCCGGAAACAGCGGTGAATGAGATAATTGCAATTTTATATATCCCGCGCTTGCGGCGCATCAGGTGATCAAAGACGTAAGCGATTGCCAAGCTTAGGAAAATGAGGTTCGTGAAATAGTGGTAGGCAAAGGTAAGCCGCCCAATAAACACCCACGGCAACAGCAAAGACAAATACCCAAGCAAAATCGCAAGTGCACGCCCATCCCCACGGCGAAAGGCCGCAACAGGCAACGCAAACAACGCAAGCAGTCCCCCCCAGTGCAGCGCAGGGTTTCCAAAGGCGGCGATGACAGATTGCACCCCCCCATCGTGTATGGTACGGTAGTATAAGATCGGACGGATGTTAAACACCCACTGGTACCAGTTGGAAGAGAATGGATGCTCTGCCACAATGCTCTCGTGATAAGTGAACATGAAGTGTTGGTTTTCCAGGAAAATGCGGAGATACTCTGCGCTAAATGGTCCGACCCCTGCGGCTCTGCCGTAAGGGAGATAGGTGAAGTAATAGAGGATGCCCGGGATTAGCAAGAAAAATCCAAGGCAAACCAACACCGTTTTTAAGGTGAACAGTCCCGCACCCTTTTTCTCAATTTTTCGCCAGTGACGGTTGCGGCGAATCTGGTAGATCAGCCAAAGCAGTGCCAAAGCAGGGGCAAGGAATAGGCTGGTCCATTTAGAAGCCGCACCAAGACCAAAGAAAAGGCCGGCCAGGAACAACGAGGGCAAAGTCTTATGAAATGGCGTTTCATAGTCTAAACTAATGTATCGGTACAAGAACCAGAATTGCAAAAGCACAAAGAGCACGGCATACGTGTCAATGGTAGCAATCCGCGTCTGAGCGAAGTGCATGAAACTTGTAGCAAAAACGATGGTGGAACACACCGCAACCAACGACTTGCCAAACATGCCCTTGACCAACATATAAAAGAGCGCCAAAATCAATGTACCTGTCAGCGCACCTATGAATCGCCAGCCAAAAGGCGTCATCCCAAACATGCGGATGCCAAGTCCGATGAGAATTTTCCCAAAAGGCGGGTGCGAAATTTCATAAGGATCCATGTGCAGGATGTGCTCATATGCCGTGCGGGCGTGGTAGATTTCATCAAAGTAGCTGCTGTTCAAAAAGCTGGCCTCGGCAGGGATTATGCTCTGCTCATCAAACAGGTAAGGCGTGCCTGAGGCGGGATTGCTCCAACGAAGCTCAAAGCGGCTGCTGTCTAAGATCCAGCCAGCATCGTTATAAATCGCAAGCTCGCCCAAATAAAGCGGCGTGGGCGAGGCGGATAGACGGATAAATCGGACGTTCGTACCGTCTATAACCTCAACCTCCAACCACTTGAACAGGTCAGCGAAGCCCTGCGGCATAGCGCCTTGCCTGTGCCATTGGGTTCCGTTTGTCGAGAATTCCAGCAGGTACTCCCCCATGTTGAGGCCGGTATAATACCGCACCTGCCCCACATCCGTGGCCTGACCGAGGTCGATAAC
>JGI990J12352_1000303_pt1 | contig 11373 bp, 11 predicted proteins | sample Intmic4MA4BA4MSA_FD_12352 | JGI IMG/M metagenome (IMG submission 12352) | reverse complement strand
CTAGCAATGTCAACATTAACATCCGTTAATAAAACTACAAAGCTACTCATTATGTTATCTTATTATTTTATAGAGTGTTAAATAATCAAAACTCGTACTTAGGTTCAACAATTTTTCTATCTTAAGCTCTTCTTGCGCATTAAATTTTTCATGAACATGCATATTGGTTATACACAAGTTAACATCATAACCCTCATCCATAGTTTCTTTCACTACAGTATAAATCCACTTATAGGTCTTCTTTGTCTTAGGCCACCTATTCTTAGGTATACAATCTAATGGCTCTAAATCCACTTTACCACTTTTAAAATTATAACCTTTTTGATAGTAAATTCCATTGCCTACACTATTTGTAAGCCAAAAGTACCTATACATTAAAGAAGGAAAATCTGGGTGAACCTCCTTGTTAAGATCACAAATACACTCTATCTGCGCATCAGAAAAATCTATCCTCTTGTGCTTATTCGCTATATACAGCTGGTTAGATAGCAGTGAATTTGTTATTAATACTAAACCATGACTCATTTTAATTCCTCCTAGGTAAAGTGAAACGAGTGAACATTGTGGTCCCTAGCTATAGCAGGATCTGGATGTCTTATTCTATTATTTGCGATACTATTGTTCTTGCTTATTTATATTGTTACTGTATACAACACATTATCTCGCAAGGTAGTTTCTAGATTTAGAAGCTTACTTATATGGAGTTTTTCATCACCTTCAAATTTTTCCTCGGTGTCAGAATCCGTTCTACCAATAAAAATCTTTGTTTCGTATGCTAATTTTTGCAGTTCTTGAATTGTGTCATGCACCCATTGATATTCCTTTTCATAATTAGAAATATCTCCTTTTTTTGCATACTTATTTACAGGTGTAACATAAAACAATTCACCGTTTGTCCGCCAAAAATGATAAGCACATCCGTCTAGGCTATACCCCGCTTTTGACACATTATTTTGACTAAGAATGTAGCTTATGTTTTCAATATACAATTCCGCAGGCCTGTCATCATTTTCACGATATACCAACAATTCTCTCCCAAGGAATTTGCGAGGAATTTCCCGGTCCAACAACATCACTAAAGTATTACTCATAATTACCACCCTATAAACCATGAATGCACGGTAAGATCATTGACCCCAAAGTTTGAACCATTTGGATGTGTTGGATGCCAATGAGGTAACCCAACAATATCTCTTCTACGGCTAAAATTAGGAAAACCATGAGCTAAGACATTTATAGCATCACTCTCAACAACAGTTACTGAACTCCATCCCAAACTTCTCATATTTGCAGCCATTACTACAAGTGCGTATGGATTAGGATTAACCCAACGAGGAACATTTCCTCTACCTAAATTTCCATATTGAGTCACTCTAAAATATATTTCTCTAGCAGGTCTCCTGCTATTTTCCCTTACAATATCTCTAAGCAAAGTCTGTGACTGCGCTTGAGTCCAGTCAAGTTCAGTAGTTCTACGCCCATTTATTACACGTTCCCGTGCAATAGTGCGTCCTGCACGATTATTTATTAATTCGGCAGATATAGCCACTCCAGATGCTATAAGTGCTACGACACCAGATACCGCTGCAATAGACATTGCCGTTGTAGCGGTTGCGACACCAACGCCTCCAGCTATACCTACCCCTACAGCTACAACAGCTGGGGCTGCTGCTCCAACCGTAACTACTACAACCAAAGCAACCACTGCTACTGCGACCGCCGCAACCGCAACCGCTATTGCAATATTTCTTAATGCCCGCAAAAAAACATTGTCAATCACTGATTCACGCATTTCGCTAAGCAACATTCCCTCACCATGAAAGTTCATAACAGCGTCAATTTCCCCATTATCATCAAGAAAACCAACACCATAAACTGTATCCATGGCCACTGTTCCATCAGCAAACTGCAATGTCACAGTTAAGGTTATAATATTTGTATACACATCGTATGAAATATCGTAAAAAATTCGTGTAGTTTGTGCAAGCATTTCTGCTTCTTCATAACTCACATTGTCTATCGCAGAAAAGCGATATGCTCCAACAGATTGCTCAGCAGCTAAAGTGGTTACATCCCCTTCAGTACTGACGTCGTAATTATCAAACATGTCAGAAAAAGCAAGATTTTCTAATCCGCTTGATAAATTTACTGTCCTCAAGTTTACTTCAATATCACTTCGCCGAAAATGCAAAGCAATAGCAGTAAACGCCAACACTAATGTTAGTACGATTGCTGTGCTAATAAATATTATTGGCTTTCGCTTAAGTATTTTTCTTTGTTCCATTGTGAAATTCTCCTCGAAAGATATATTTACGAATCCTTGTTCGCAAATATATCTTACCATATAAATTAGAGCTTGTCAATACCTTTTTTGAAAAAAATTCAATAAATTTTATTTTTCGACAAACGCTCCAAAAAACTATTCTAATTTAGTATTTATAATTTGTTTTGGATGATTAATTTATATTACGGCAAAACAAGATTTTTCCATTAGATGAAAAAAAAGGATCGCTTTCACTGGACTCGTTACACTTCTTGTCTGATGTAAAATTTCTTGATATAGGAGATGGTGCTCAACATAATTATTGAACTAACCATCGCTACTAAAAGCATAGTTAGTATCGGTGTTACGCTTGTCCTTTTGCCTATATTGAAAATTCTACTAACATAAAAAAATAGGGCTATAACCATTAAGCTATAGGCCTATAATAAAAAGTTTAATTTTTTTATTGGTATTTTCCTACTTTTTACGTAAGACGACTGCGCACCAATCGTTTTGCGATTCGGTTTTTGTAACCATAAAATCTTTATTGTATATTGCCATAAAACGAGGCTCTGCTTCTTTTAAAATACCACTAGCAACCATAATTCCGTCTTTTTTTAGAATGGTATGAATATAAGGGTGCAACGCAAGCAATAAATCTACCGTTAAATTGGCAAGCAAGATATCGGCAGGTTCTTTTATGCAAGCCACTGATTCAGCAAAACCACCCGTGATGAAGGTTGCGCTTTTTTCTACCCCGTTAAGTGTTGCGTTGTCTTTGGCGGCTTGGGTAGCGATAGGGTCGATATCTACCATGGTAGCGTGCTTTGCGCCCAAAACTAATGCGGTAATACCTAAAATACCACTACCACAACCCATGTCTATCACGTAGTTAGGCTGTGTAGGGATAATTTCGTTCTGCATGAGCGTAATGCACATGGATGTGGTTTCGTGACTGCCTGTACCAAATGCAGGGCCTGGGTCTAAGTAAATAGGCGTAGTGTTATCAGGAGTAAATTTTAACCATTTGGGCACAATGGTAATGCCACCTAAGGGTATAGGCTGATAATATTGCTTCCAGATGTTTTCGTAATCTTGTGTATCTTCTAGTGAAAATTTTACTTCTAGTGAACCTGTTTCAAAATAAGCGTTATTTTTTAATCGCCCAATAGACTCTACGATAACGGAAATATTAGAGTTTTCGTTAAAAAAACCTGTCACGTAAGTGCGTGGGTCGGAAGAAAAAGCAGACTCATCGATATAATCCCAATATGTATTGTGTTTGATATGCTCTTTTAAATCGTTTGGGTCTACTATTTCGACACCTAAACCGCCTAATTCAAACAATTCGTTAGCTACCAACTCGCTAAAATCTGAGGTGCTTGTAACCGTAAAACGTATATACTGCATAAAAATTCCTTAAAAGTTTTAACTATTATACATAAGTAACCACGGGCTTTAGCTCCGTGGTTACTTAAAGTTATGCTTGGTTATTTTGAATATAGATTTTTTAAAAAAAGTGTTTTTGCACACTCAAAAAAGCCTTTCGTTAGATTTCTAATACTTCTTTTTCTTTTTCTTTAAGCATTTTATCTATGATTTCTACCGCTTTATCCAATTCTTTTTGAATGTCTTTTTCAAAAACACCTACTTCGTCTTCGGTAACTAAGTTGTCTTTTTTTAATTTTTTAACTACTTCCATCATATCACGACGCTCGTTTCTAAGTACTATTTTAGAATCTTCGGACGTTTTTTTAATGTTTTTAATTAAATCTTTACGACGTTCTTCCGTTAGTTGCGGAAAAGCAAGACGAATCAATTTGCCGTCATCGCTGGGATTAATGCCTAAATCCGACTCTTGAATTGCTTTGGTGATGGATTTTAATGCGCTAGCGTCGTACGGCGTAATGGTTAGCATTCTCGGCTCAGGTACGTTAATGTTTGCCATATCACGAATTTTAGTGGGCGTACCCCAGTAATCTACGTTGATTTTGTCTAAAGCGTTAGGGTTGGCTCTGCCCGCCCTAAAGGTTAAAAATTCATTTTTTAAATGGTCAATTGCTTTGCCAAGTTTTGCAACGTATTTTTCAAACTCGGGCGCAACGCTGGTGTTGTTAATGGGCATAATCGGCCTCTCCTTTAATGGTTGGTTGATTTTAAGGGCGGTAACACTTTGGGTGTTACACAAAACCGCCCTATCGATTAATGATTACTCAACTGAATTAATCGCTAATTGTAGTACCTACTTTTTCGCCCATACCTGCACGGTAAAGGGCATCTCCGTCATTTAAACCAAATGCTAAGATAGGAATTTTGTTTTCCATGCACATAGTGATGGCGGTAAAATCCATAAGCGCAAGCTGTTTTTGCATTACGTCCATATACGTAGCGGATTCTAATTTTTTTGCACCTGCGTTGGTTTTAGGGTCTGAATCGTACAAGCCGTCTACATTTTTAGCCATAAGCAAAATGTCTGCCTTAATTTCTGCAGCACGAAGTGCCGCACCCGAATCGGTAGAAAAATAAGGGTTACCTGTACCACAAGCAAAAATAACGATACGCTTTTGCTCGAAGTGACGCAGTGCTTTACGCAAAATAAATGGTTCTGCTACAGACGGAATAGGAAGTGCCGTTTGCACACGAGTAGCTACACCTTGTTGCTCTATCGCATCTTGAAGTGCTAAAGCATTCATAATAGTGGCAATCATACCCATGTGATCGGCAGTAACACGATCAATACTTTTACCTTGACGTCCACGCCAAAAATTACCCGCTCCTACAACAATAGCAATCTCTATGCCTTTTTTGTGTAATTTAACCAGTTGTTTTACCACATGCGATACGTTGTTAGGGTCAATAGCTTCTGTATCGCTAGACAATGCTTCACCGCTTATCTTTAATAGTACTCTCTTGTATGCCATAATATTTCCTTGAAATTTATTGATGCAAAAAGCGACAGAATTTGCGCTTTTTCACACATTTATAAGAAAAGGAATGCGAAAAATAACACCTCACACTCCTTTTCTTTTTATTTCTCTAATTAATTTTGTAGTTTAGCTACTTCTTCTGCTAAATTGTCTACTTTTTTCTCAATACCTTCGCCTTTTTCAAAACGAGTAAAACGCACTATACGCACGTCAGTACCAAATTTCTGTGCCGCTGCCGACACATAATCGCCCACGCTAAGTGCTGTATCTTTAAAGAATTCTTGATCCGCCAAGCAAATTTCTTTAGCAAATTTCTTCAATTTGCCCTCGATAATTTTCTCTAATACTGCAACGGGCTTGCTTTTATTTTTTTCATCTTGTTGCATTTGCGCCAAAAGAATTTCTTTTTCTTTTGCAGCAGCATCGCCAGGAATTTCAGATTCATACACATAGCGGGGATTCATTGCCGCAATATGCATAGCTACATCATGACAAACCGTAATAAAGTCTTTGTTTTTATTAAGATCTTTACCTGTTTCAAACTCTACCAATACACCAATTTTACCTAGCATATGGATATAGGTTTCTTGTCTACCCGCTTTTATATCGTAACGTACAAAACGGCGCAATGATAATTTTTCGCCAATTTTTGCAGTTTGATTATTGATAAGTTCTTGAACCGTTTCTTTACCCGACTTTGCCGCTAGTAATTTATCTAAATCAGCGGGTTCTTCTTTTAAAACTACATTAGCGATAGCCTCTGCTAACGCTACAAAAGGCTCTGATTTAGCCACGAAATCAGATTCGCAGTTAATTTCTACTAACGACGCAGATTTTCCGTCTTTAGAAACTGCTGCCGCTACAATACCCTCGCTTGCTACACGACCCGATTTTTTAGCCGCAATAGCAACACCTTGTTTACGAAGGTACTCTGCCGCTTTTTCTTTATCGCCATCGGTTGCAATCAGTGCATTTTTACAATCCATCATACCTGCGCCTGTTGCTTCTCTTAATGCAGCTACGTCTTTTGCTATAAAATTCATTATTGATTCTCCTAAAAATTTAACTTAATGTTGGTTTTGTATCGTTGGCAAAATTATTCTGCCGCTTCTTCCACTACCGTGCTAGCTACTGCATCGCCCATAGTGTCAATCACCGCATCGCCCACACTTGCCGCTTGGTTTTCTGCTGATTCTGCTTGCATTTGCGCCTCAATTGCACGACGAGCCACTAAGCCTTCTTCGCCCTCACGTGCCTCAATAACCGCATCTGCCATTGCACCCACAATTAATTTAATTGCACGGATTGCATCGTCATTGCCCGGGATAACATAATCTACTTCATCGGGGTCACAGTTGGTATCCACAATACCCACAAGAGGAATTTTAAGTTTACGAGCTTCCGCAATCGCCAAATGCTCTTTTTTAGGGTCTACTACAAAAACCGCACCAGGCAACGTACGCATATCTTTAATGCCGCCTAGGTTTTCTTCTAGCTTATCACGCTCAGCTTTAAGTTTGATAACCTCTTTTTTAGGTAACAAACTAAACTCATTAAGTTTTTCCATTTGGTTTAACTTGTTTAAACGCTCTATTCTGCTACGAATGGTAGAGAAATTTGTAAGCGTGCCACCCAACCAACGAGAACGCACAAAGTACATACCGCACTTTTCTGCTTCTGACTGAATGGCTTCTTGCGCTTGTTTTTTAGTACCTACAAAAAGAATAGGTTTGCCAGTCAACGCAATTTCTTTAATAAATTTATACGCCTCGTCTACCAAATCAACGGTTTTTTCTAAGTTGATGATGTAGATGTCATTTCTAGCAGTATAGATATACTTTTTCATTTTGGGATTCCACTTTCTAGTGGGATGACCAAAGTGAACACCAGCTTCTAATAGCTGCTTCATTGAGATTACATTTGCCATAATTGTTACTTTCTCCTGTTTATTCCTCCCCGACCTTTTTTAAGAATTTAGCCTGTATTGTGCCAAATGCTTAAACTCTTTTTACATACGTCGCATTAAAAATTTTACGACACACACAGAGAAAAAGAGATTGAGATTCGGGTGCGAATTATTAAAATAGTTTTAACTTAACATGCTATCCATGTGTATAAAAACTCTTTTAACGATAACGATTATACCACACCCCAAAGTTATATGCAAACAAATAAAAAGGGTTAATGACATTTTTTGCACATAAATTTAAAATCCTTTACAAAAATTACTCTCCTAAAAAATACTACATATGGTATCTGCTGAACAAAGTATACACAAAATCTAGTAAAATTTTTGTTTCAATACTACAGCAAGTAACAAAAAGTTACAAATTGTAACACAAAAAGAAGTAAAAATCGACAATAAAATAAAATTTTGTACAATCTTTGCACAAAACGAGATGACAATAGTCTAGTTTTGCTGTAATTTGTTGCTTAAGATTAACTAGTTACCAATTACAATAACTACAACACAAAAGGAGTCAACCCATCTCATGTACACAAACTTAAATTCTTACGCCGCCACACCTATGGACAAGGCCGATTTAACGCTACACAAATGCATCGGTCAAACATTAATCCATGTAGGTATCTTCCCTAACCTAAAAGGTCATTTGATTTTACAAGATGCGATATTGTATCGGGTAAAGCGAGGCATGTATCCGCAAACCGGCAGTGACCTTTATGAATCGTTAGCACATAAATACAATACCAGTGTTAAAGGTATTGAGGCAAACATTAGAAGTGTTTTGCGTGCCGCACGTGCGTCTGGTTTGCTTAAAAATATCAACCATATAATGGGTATAGAAGTAGCAGACGAGTATTGTCATTTTTCTTCTTTGCAATTTATTAGCCTTATGTCTTATCATTTTATGTATACACAAACAGAAAATGATACGTAATATACATTTCTTTAGGCAAATAAAATTCTTTAAAATTTACTGCATACATTTTTGTGTCAATCTATGAATTTTTTGATTGACGAAACAAACTTTTTACGATATACTAAGTTGAGATATCATAATAAAGGTTTGGGTAAATTTAGAAACTTATGAATATGAAAGGTGCAAAGATTGTAGTAGATTGCCTTATAGAGCAAGGTGTAGAGTATGTGTTTGGTTATCCGGGTGGTACCATCATCGATATTTTTGATGAGCTTTACAAAGCCAAAGATAAGTTAACGCACATATTAACAGCGCACGAGCAAGGTGCTTGCCATGCTGCAGATGGTTACGCCAGAGTAAGCGGAAAAGCGGGTGTAGTGCTTGCCACAAGTGGACCTGGTGCCACCAATTTGGTTACGGGCATTGCCAATGCTTACATGGACAGTATTCCTTTAGTTGCCATTACAGGCAATGTACCGATTGCCCTATTAGGTAGAGATAGTTTTCAGGAAGTAGACATTGCAGGTGTTACCATGCCCATTACCAAACATAATTTTATGGTAAAAAGCATTGCTGACTTAGCCTCTACAATACGGGAAGCTTTTACTATTGCACAAAGCGGACGCCCTGGCCCTGTGCTTGTGGATATCCCTAAAAATATTCAACAAGAAATGTTTGAATATGTAGCGCAAAAACCTAAAGCAATTACAGCACCTACATTTAACAAAAACCAAGCTTTGCTAGATAAAGCGATAGAATTGATTAAAAATGCGCAGCGTCCCATTCTATATATAGGCGGTGGCATCATACATTCTAATGCGGCAGCAGAATTGTTAAACTTTGCCGAAAACCAAGACATTCCCATTGCCTCTTCTATGATGGCGTTGGGTGCAGTACCTTTTACGCACCCACTGCATTTAGGCATGATAGGCATGCACGGAAGAGCAGGCGTTGCCAAAGCCATTAAAGAAAGCGACACGATCATTGCGCTAGGCTCACGTTTTTCTGACCGTGTTGCTACCAACCGCCTTATGTTTGGTGCAGGCAAAAACATCGTGCATATCGATATTGATTTAGCTGAAATTGATAAAAATGTTACTACGACAGCTTCTATTCAAGGCGATGCCAAAGCCGTATTGGCGCATTTAAAAACCGTACTAAAAGCTCAAAAACGCAGCAGTTGGGTTAAAATATGTCAAGATTTTAAAGCAGCGTACCCGTTTAAAACGGTTTCTTCTCCTCTGTGCCCTAGGCAGATATTAGAAGGAATTCGCAAGCTTACCCCCGATACCCAAATTATTGCTACCGACGTAGGCCAACACCAAATGTGGACGGCGCAAAGTTTCGGTTTTGTAAAACCTCGTACTTTTGTAACCAGTGGTGGTTTGGGTACTATGGGTTTTGGTATGGGTGCAGCCATGGGCGCAGCATTTGCGTCTAAAAAAACAGCTATACTGATAACGGGCGATGGCTCTTTCCATATGAATCTTAATGAAGTTGCTACAGCCGTACGTTACGGCGTACCGCTTAAAATTTTTATTTTTAACAACAAAACGCTGGGCATGGTACGTCAGTGGCAATCGTTATTTTATGAGCGTCATCACGCAGGCACCAATTTAAGTGACTTACCTACCAATTTTGAAAAATTAGCGGAAGCGTTTGGTGCAAAATATGTTAAATTGGATAACAATGCCGACATAGAGAAAAAATTGAAGCCTACATTTGCCGACAAAAACGTTACCATTATAGAATGTAGTATAGTAACGGACGGGTACGTATTGCCTATGGTTCCTGCGGGTAAATCAGCAGACGAAATTATTGTAGAGTGGGAATAATTTGCCTCTTACACAGCTTATCTAAATTTAACAAGGACAATTTATTTATGGAACAACATTTATTAACCGTATTGGTACAAAATAAAAGCGGCGTACTAACCCGCTTAACGGGTCTATTTGCCCGCCGTGGCTATAACATTGATAGTCTTGTAGTATGCCGAACCGAAGACGAATACGTTTCTCGTATGACTATGGTTGTTACCGCAGATGAAGCGGTAATTTGTCAAATTATTAAACAAGTAGCCAAGTTAGAGGACGTAATATCTATTACAGAACTAAACCCTAATGCTAGTGTATGGAGAGAGCTTATGCTTTTAAAAGTAAATGCTGTCCCTAGCCAAAGAAGTGAAATTGATACTGCCTGTAACATTTATAAAGCAGAAATTATTGACCTATCGCCCGAATCTATCGTAATAGAACTTACGGGCAAAGATAGCAAGTTAGATGCCTTTATAGAACTTATGCAACCCTACGGCATCATAGAAATGACCCGTACGGGTCTTAATGCGCTACATCGTGGCAAAGAAAATATTTATGGAAAATAAGAGAAAAAGAATCCTCTTTGGTTATTGTAACTAAGAGGTATTGGTTTAGAATATAAAAACACAGCCCTTTTCGATAATTTTTCGAAACGGGCTGTGTTTTTATGTTGTTAAAGCGTACTCATTTATTGTTTAAGCGTACGTACTCATTCAATTCCCTTCTTTTAGATATAATGTGCGGGTCGCACGGGAGTGCGACCCCTACATAATTTACGTTGTTTAAAATATACTGAATTGCTTGCAATGACACAATCAAGAGAAAATCTTAAAAACACCTTACTATTCTACTTTTTCTAACGCTTCTTCATTTTGTTAAAGCGTACTTATTCAATTCCTTTCTTTTAGATATAATGTGCGGGTCGCACGGGAGTGCGACCCCTACATAATTTACGTTGTTTAAGATATACTGAATTGTTTGCAATGACACAATCAAGAGAAAATCTTAAATACACCTTACTATTCTACTTTTTCTAATGATTCTTCATTTTGTAAAAATTCTGGAATTTCCTCGGCTTCGGGTGTGGCAGACTGAGTGTTTTCTTCTTCAGGAATTTCAAATTCGTTATACATAGACTGACCTTCGGTAGCAGTAGGAGCAGTACGTTTTTCGTTAAGAATCTGAATATTTTCTAATAGTTGCTCATAGTCAGGCAATTCACTAAGATTAGAAATTTGAAAACGTTTTAAGAAATCTTCGGTTGTGCCAAATAAAATAGGTTTCCCTACTACATCTTTGCGCCCTACTGCCTCAATAAGATTATGTTTTAATAACACTTGAATCGCATAATCACAATTTACGCCCCTGATTTGCTCTATCTCTAACCGTGTAATAGGCTGACGGTATGCAATGATGGCGATGGTTTCTAATGCAGAACTGGTTAGCTCTTTTTCTTTAATAGGGTTAAGTAATGCCGCTACCGAATC
>JGI990J12352_1000302_pt1 | contig 11393 bp, 10 predicted proteins | sample Intmic4MA4BA4MSA_FD_12352 | JGI IMG/M metagenome (IMG submission 12352) | reverse complement strand
GGGTTTAAAATCCTATAAGAATTGAAACCCAATCACCCTTGGGGGTAATCATTTTGGATAAATCACATAACAATCATGTAGGGGTCGGGGGTCCTCTGCGACCCGCACAATATTGAGGCACATTACCAACTGCACTTTGGTTGCTTAAAGTTTTTGCCAATTACGTGGTATTGATAACTCTACAAACTTAGCATTAGCAAACCTATCGCTCATCATGGCAATGTAATCACAAACCTTTTTTTCTAAAGCAATATCTTGCGCCAAAATAAAGGGGGGTATTTGGTCGGAATGGCTTAGATAGTACTTGTACAAAAAAGATATCATACCAATCGCTTTTTTTTCTTCTACCCTAGCACGTCCAGACCGATACACGTTGTCAAACATAAATTGGCGCAAACCCGCAATGCTTTGCACATACTTTTCGCTGGGTTTAACATATTTTTTACCAAAGCTGTTATAAATTATATCCAAAATCATACTATTGATACGCTTAGAGTGCGTTGTGCCAAAGGTTTGAATATAATCCGATGGAATATCCTCTAATTTTAGCACACCACCCCTAATAGCATCGTCTATATCATGATTAATGTAAGCAATACGGTCTGCCCATGTTACCACATGCCCCTCTAAAGTGGCAGGATTGCCTTTAGAAGTATGGTTAAGTATACCGTCACGCACCTCAAAGGTAAGGTTTAAACCCTCGCCCTCGTTTTCAATAAAATCTACTATTTTTAAGGATTGCTCGGCGTGGTTAAAACGCACAAACTCATCTAAAGCACGCTCACCTGCATGGCCGTACGGCGTATGCCCTAAATCATGCCCAAGTGCAATTGCCTCGGCTAAATCTTCATTAAGGCGCAAACTGCGTGCAATGGTGCGTGCAATTTGGCTCACCTCTATGGTATGCGTAAGCCTTGTACGGTAATGGTCACCCTCGGGGCTTAAAAAAACTTGCGTTTTATGCTTAAGCCTTCTAAAAGCCTTAGAGTGCAAAATTCTATCACGGTCACGCTGAAATTCCGTGCGCAAACCGTCGCTCTCGATAGGTTTTTGCCTACCTTGCGTACATTGACTTTTAACCGAAAATTCGGATAAATATCTATCCTCCATTTCATACGTTATATCTAGAAAATCTTTTACCATAATGTATTGTTTTAAAGCCCACACAAGGACGGTGCCAAAAACTCGACTCCGTCCTTGAAAAAGGCATTTTTACCGCAAAGCTTTTAAATACTCCTATTACAGGAAATTTTAAAGCGCAAATAGCTTCTCTGTTGTAGCTTGAGGGTGTAGCGTTTAATGATTGTAAGCCACCATGCATACCTAAATACATAAAGCTTACAAAAAATATACCGCAACACAAACAAGCCCACCATTTAAAAATAAGTTATTTTTTGCGAGGATTATTAATATTAGCCTGCGCCGCTGCCAATCTTGCGATAGGCACACGGTAAGGAGAACACGACACGTATTCTAAACCGATAGCATGGCAGAACTCTATAGAAGCAGGGTCTCCGCCATGCTCACCACAGATACCCAATTTGATATCTTTTCTTGCCGCTTTACCTTTGGTAGCTGCCATTTTAATAAGCTCGCCTACACCAGTAAAGTCAATTTTAGCAAACGGGTCTGATTCGTAAATCTTTTTACCATAGTAATCGTCTAAGAATTTACCTGCATCGTCACGGCTAAAGCCAAACGTCATTTGCGTTAAATCGTTAGTACCAAAAGAGAAGAATTGCGCTTCAGCAGCAATTTCGTCCGCTACGATACACGCACGAGGAATCTCAATCATCGTACCTACCATGTACGTTAACTTAACACCCGATTTTGCAATAATCGCATCTGCCGTTTCTGTAACAATCTTTTTAAGATAGTTAAACTCTTTCACTTCGCCTACAAGAGGAATCATGATTTCGGGCACTACGTTTAATTTTTCGGTTTTGTTAACCTCAATGGCCGCTTCAATTACCGCTGTTGTTTGCATAACCGCAATCTCAGGGAAAGAAACCGCCAAACGACAACCACGATGTCCCATCATAGGGTTAAATTCGTGTAAGCCTTCGATAGTGGCTTTTAACTCTTCAAACGTTAAGCTTAACTCTTTTGCCAACGCTTTAATGTCTGCATCGGTATGAGGAACAAACTCATGTAAGGGGGGGTCTAAGAAACGAATGGTTGCAGGCATACCTTTTAATGCTTTAAAGATACCTACAAAATCTTTGCGCTGAATAGGTAATAATTTTGCTAACGCTTTTTCACGGTTTTCTAACGTTTTAGCAACAATCATTTCTCTTACAGCCATAATACGGTCTGCTTCAAAAAACATATGCTCGGTACGGCATAAACCTACACCTTCTGCACCCAACTCAATTGCACGGGCAACGTCATGAGGCGTATCTGCGTTAGTACGAATTTTAAGCGCACGATATTTATCTGCCCATGCCATAATAGTAGCAAAATCACCCGATAATTTAGCTTCCATAGAAGGAAGAATACCCTCGTAAATAGCACCTGTAGAACCATCTAAACTAATGCAATCGCCCTCACTATAAGTCTTACCTGCAATGGTACATTTTTTAGCATGCTCATCAACCGTTAATTCGCCACAACCCGCTACGCAACAAGTACCCATACCACGGGCAACTACCGCTGCGTGAGAAGTCATACCGCCACGTGCCGTTAAAATACCTTGCGCAACGTTCATGCCCTCGATATCTTCGGGAGAAGTTTCTAAGCGAACAAGTACCACTTTTTCGCCTTTCTTGTTCCACTCAACAGCAGATTCTGCGTCAAATACAATTTTACCTGCAGCCGCACCAGGAGATGCCGCCAAACCTTTAGAGCAAGGTTTTGCCGCCGCCAATGCTTTAGACTCAAATTGAGGATGTAATAATGCATCTAACAATTTAGGGTCTATCATGCAGATAGCTTTTTTCTCGTCAATCATTTTTTCAGAAACTAAGTCTACCGCAATTTTAAGTGCAGCAGCCGCTGTACGCTTACCGTTTCTTGTTTGCAACATGTAAAGCTTACCCTCTTCAATCGTAAACTCCATGTCTTGCATATCTTTATAATGGTTTTCTAGCTTTTTGGTAATCGCTACAAATTCATCGTAAATTTTAGGATTCGCTTTTTGCAATTCGCTAATAGGCAACGGCGTACGGATACCCGCAACTACGTCTTCACCTTGCGCATTCATAAGGTATTCGCCGTACAATTTGTTTTCGCCGGTAGAAGGGTCACGGGTAAATGCAACACCTGTACCTGACGTGTCGCCCTTGTTACCAAACACCATAGATTGAATGTTAACGGCCGTACCCCAATCATAAGGGATATCATGCATACGACGGTAAGAGTTTGCCCTAGGATTGTCCCAGCTGCGGAATACCGCTTCAGTAGCCGCAAGCAATTGCACTTTAGGGTCTTGGGGAAACTCTTTACCTTGGTTTGCTAAATATTTAGCTTTAAAAGTAGCTACGATTTCTTTAAGGTCTTCTGCCGACAACTCGTTGTCTAACTTAACGTTTTTCGCTTCTTTTACTTCGTCCAAAACACGCTCATATACATGTTTTTCTTGACCCATAACCACGTCAGAAAACATTTGGATAAAACGACGGTAAGAATCGTACGCAAATCTAGCATTGCCCGATTTTTTAGCCAACCCTTCTACCGATACATCATTTAAACCTAAATTTAAAATGGTATCCATCATACCAGGCATAGACGCACGACTACCCGAACGTACAGACACCAACAAGGGGTCTACAGGGTCGCCAAACTTTTTGCCCATTTTTTTCTCTAATTTAGCAACACAGTCAAAAATTTGCTTTTCGATTTCTTTGCTAATGGTTTTGCCTTCATTATAATAAGCCGTACAGCTTTCTGTAGAAACAGTAAAACCGTCAGGGATAGGTAAACCTAATTTTATCATACCCGATAGGTTAGCACCTTTGCCGCCCAATAGCTCTTTTTGACTCTCCGAGCCTTCTTCAAACATGTAAACGTATTTTTTAGCCATGCTGTTTGTTATGTCTCCTTAACAAATGTATATTTTTGTACAGAGATAGTATAGCATAATCCCATATGCCCCGCAACCATTTCTACATGATTTTACAAAATTTATAAGGTATATTATTTGGCACTACTTGCCATACATAAAACCCTAACTCGACGTATAAATTTCTCTACCTCTAGCACCTCATTGTATGCTTAACACACACCGTTAAATTCCACAACATTGCTTGATTGCTTGTAGCAAAAAACCCTTGGGCCCGCGCACTGTCGGTGACGGAAAAGAATTTTGATGAATACCAACCAGCAAATTAGGTTCGGCATCTTGAATGATTCGGCGGCGCGCCTCCATGTCTTGCAGCTTCAAGTATATTATTTACCTCAATTTAATGATTGACTTCCTATCCCAACCCCATATTTCTAAGTGCATGAAAACTAACCGCCGTAATAACACTTCCACTAGCCAACCCGCTAGAAATCTCGCCAACAGTTGCGACACGCGGAACTCCACTCATAAATATATAAGTCTGCCCAGCAGCAGACACCAGAGTCCCGTCTAACGGACGACGGCGAACATGTCTAAATGGACCTGTTTCGTGGTTTATACCTAAGACAGCTCCGTCAATTCTTACAGACGGACGCCAGCCGCCGATGTCATTAAAGTCAAATACTTGAAACGCAGCTCCGCCAGCAAAAACAAACAAAGTTCTGCCGTCATAAACAAGAGTACCATCATAAGGATGAAGCGGCATGGCATTAAGCATAGCTCTTGTTATCCACACAGGCATACGCCAACCGCCAGCGCGGTTCCAATCTGCTACAAATATGGGGGCACCGCCTGATACTATATAGGCTTCGCCGCGGGAGGAATCATATACGACGGTATTGTCGCTAAAGAGAAATGTAGTATTAGCCGTGTTGGTGAAGGCAGAAGAGGATATGTAGGTGATAGTGCTTGGTATGGTTATCTTCGCAAGCAAAGTGTTCTCTGCAAAGGCTGAGGGACCAATTTGGGTAACAGGTCTCTGAGAAAGAGAGGCAGAATTCTCGGTTGGAAAAGTAATATGCGGTATTCTGTCTGGAATCACATATTCTGCACCCATTGGATAATTTACGCTATTTAAACTAACCGAACCATCAGCCAAAACTGTAGTGGTGTACTTCTCAACAATCGTAAACTGTGACCAACCCGCTGTAGCCCTGTATCTTGCGCCTGTGCCAACAGGAACAAAAACGGTTACATTATTTGCGTTAATTCCAGCAAACGCTGTAGAAATAACAGTTGGCGGGAATGTAGAATTAACGAAAATTCTTCTCAAACCAGTTGCCCCTAAAAATGAATATCTTCCAATATGAGAAATCCCACTACCAAGCCTTATTTCTTGCAAATGCGTGTTCCCGTTAAAAGCGTATGCGACAACTCTGCTAGCGCTAGCTGGCATTGTTACATGGATATTGTTAGGTGCTGCCGTTTGACCGGGGTTAGGATGTCTGCTTTGAAAAGTTTCGCCTGCTATATGCGCCATGCGTCTAGTCAATTCAGCTGATGATACAGCGCTAAAAGAAGTTAAATTCCTATGCGAATATGCCATTAAGCACCCGCCTGTTATCGTTCCTAGCCAATTTCTTGTTACACCTCTAGCGACAAACCACTGCGCGCCACCCGTCGCAGTAATCGCCACAGGCTGCCCAATATCTCCGTGTCCTATCCAATGATTCCACCTTGCGGTTGCAGCATTAGCTGTCATGTTCGGTCTCTCTGCTCCAGTAACACCGTTTCTTTCATCAGCTAGGCTACCAAATGAATGTCCAAACTCATGAACAAAAGTATGATGCCAGCCTCCATTATTAGTGTGGCGAGTAGTAACAGACACACCTGTTACAAGATTTGTCATGTGCATCCATGTGCGTGCTACACCTCCGAATCTTGTAGTATTTGCTATAATTTGCGTCATATCCCAATTTGCCCTGCCACCTACCGCCCAATCAGTTACATCCAATGCCTGATTAAATCCCCAGTCTGGCAAACTAATTCTATTTGAAGACGGCTCGTAAGTTCTAAATCTATTTGTTGTATTTTCTGGAGTTCTAACCCAAGTTTGAGTTGACGGGGTTTGTACGGCATAAAATACAAATCTATTTCTAAACAAGCTGAATGGATGCATTCCTAGCATAAAATCTCGAGCACTTTTAGCGTGATTCATAAAATCCGCTTGTTGTGCTTGGGTATAGCCGTCACCCATCAAAACTACTACTATGCTACTTGCTAAAGGTCTTCCTACCCCATAAATTCTTTCTCTTGTGTATGAGAAAGTATTTAGTGGCATAATTGAATCGTTAGTTGAAAAAACGCTATTTGCTTGATTGTAGTCAAATGGCAACTCGCATGTTATTACGCCTCCACAGTAAGTATGAACTCTCTTGTATTGACGCAACGACTGCTGTCCTACCATTTGACGAATATCATTTAAGCTATATCCACCTCTAGTGTATTCTCTAAGAGAACTTGTCCTATATGCTGCTTCAATTTGGCAATCTTCATCCAAATGCTGTTGCGCATATTGCTGTCCATATTGCAGGACAATTTGCTCACTTGCAAATGCCGTGGTCGCAGAGGCTCTTCCAATAAGCAAAACGCCTCCTACTGTTGCTAGCAAAACAATAACTAGGCTTGCTAGCAAAAGTTTTTTCATGTTCTTCATTTTTATGTTTGTGTTTTTCATTTTTGTGTTCTCTTTAATTTACAGAATTTATTACTGTAAATGTAAAATTGTATTTTATATTTATTAGTTGTCTATTGTTACCTCTATGGTTTATATAAAAACTAACTATTATTGTTGCATCGTGTTCGCCTACTGGAAAATCTGTATTTAAGACTCTCGGTGCTGTAGAAATGTATTCCTCATCACTCAAGTCCAATGATACCCATGACCAACCTCCGCTTGGTGGTGCAGGAACATTGTCATCTATCCACCCCATGCCCGTAGGAATACTTAAATCAAAAGTTACTGCCGCTCTTGTAAAATCTCTCCTCGCAATAGTCGCAGTTTTCCCACTTATATTGGTTAGCGTTGCTTTTATTATTGGAGGACTTTGCACCACATACATTTCTAGCCATGGATTATAGGTTGCTTCTAATACAAAGCTATCCACTTCAATGGTTAAAGAAAAATTGCATTCGCCATAACATTCATCCTCACAAATACAATATATTGGATTTCCTATTTCGCCTCCGCCATTGTTGCAAGCGGCTAGTGCCACGACTGCAAAAATCATAGTGATTGCAAGTCCTACTGCGATGAGTATGCTCATCGGCTTTCGTTTTCTTGTTGCCATAAGGTTCTCCTTTGCCACTATTTTTAGGGTCAGTAGCACAGCGTGGACATTTTCCTTTGCCCTTTATTCACTTGTAGTTTGGTTTTATATAAACACAAGGTTTCCCTTGTATCAATATATGAATTTAATCGGCTATCCGATAACAAATATATTATAACACGAACTATTGGCTCATGTCAAGCCGCATAATTTTTTGCCATATATGCAAAATAAGCTATATGGATAAAAAAACCTTTGCTCAAAGATTAAAATCGCAGCGTGAAATGCTTGGTCTTACTCAAAAACAATTAGCGGCAAAAATAGGCATCAGCGAGCGTAGTTATCAATGTTACGAGGCTCTTTCGGGAGTTTAAACCCCTGGCTGTGTCTTTGCTCTTTACTATCGCGGAAATCTTAGACATAAGCGTTGATTACCTGTTCGAACGGACTAGCAATCCCAAAGTAAAATAAGTATTTATGTCCTACGGACATATTATAACAAGCTTCAACTACGAGATCAACTTATTTGTGGTTATTTTCAAAATATATTTTTTTAGAGTTTTTCACCACACTAGATGCGTTATTTTACAAAAACAAACATTACCACAAATAAAAAAATCCTTATTAATTTCATTGTATGTTTAAACTAAAACTATGTGGAAGTTTTTCCACAAGATAAATTCCTCCTGCTACTTCATGGTATGCTTATAAATACTAAAAGCAGAGCAATAAACTATTACTCTATTGTCTTTTTCTTGCAACTATATTCTATCTTCTATAATAAATTACCTCCTAATAGTTTATATCTTCTCTAACAGAATCGCATGGGTGGGTTGCTTACATCTATCTAACTAACTTATACTTAACTTACATCTATCTAACTCATTATCTATACTTAATATTCATAACATANATTTACAAATATGTCAAGCGTTTTGGGGTGGTGGTTTTTTTGGAATTCATTTAAAAAAATGAAAAAGTTGAAGCTGTAAAACTTAATTTTATCTGTAATGCTCTTGTTTTTTTCTGTGCGGTTGTGTAGAGTAGCGATGTTAAAAAACAACTTAACAATAGGTATTCATCATTTCGTCATAATTTTACAGGAAATTGCTTGCTAATAAAATTTTATTGTGTTACACTAACAGTAGGCTATGAAGATACGTGTAAGTACAATATGTAAAATTGGCGGTCGTGATTATAATCAAGACTACCACGCACACAGCGTTAATGACAAAGGTGCGTGTTTTGTGGTTTGTGACGGCTTGGGCAGTTACGTGGGCAGCGAGGTTGCATCACGTCTTTGCGCTACCCGTGTGGTAGAAGATTTTGAGCAAGTGCGAGAGATAGACCCTGTACGTGCCGTGCGCCGTAGCTTTACCGAAGCTTACATAGAAAACGCCCATAACCATGTAGTGGCGCATAAAGAACGCAATCCGCAAATCTCTACCAGTTGCACCACTGTGGCGTGTGCTGTTACCAACGGCAACACTACTACCTTTGCACACATAGGTGACTCTCGCATTTATTTCTTTAGAAACCATAAACTTATATACCAAAGTAAAGACCATTCTTTAAGCCAACTGGCGGTAGAGATGGGTCAGATTAAATTGCGTGATATCCGTACCCATAAAGACCAAAACAAACTTACTAGAGTTTTGGGTAGTGACTACTACGCCCCCGCCGACATTGAAACCTTAAAAGCCGCCATCAACCCTGGCGACAGCTTTATTTTATGTACCGATGGTTTTTGGGAATATGTTTTTGAAGAAGAGATGGAAGAAATTTTAGCCTCTAGCGATTCTCCTAAAACATAGCAATGCAAAAAATGGAAGAGTTGCTTCTTAGCCGAGTAGGCAAATTTAACGACAACTACACTGCCATTATTGCTATGGTGGTTGCCGACGACGAAGAGTTAAGCGCACTAGATTTAGAAGAAGTAGAAGCGCAGAACGTAAACGAAAATATTGACCAAACCGCCATTATTGAAGAATACGGCAACACCTTAGTGATGGATACGGGCGATTTAAACGACATCGCAAACCAAATAAAAGAAGAGGACGGTGAATAATGGCACGTATCAGAACCAACAAAAACATCTGCCTATTCTGTTTTGGCGACCTCAACTTACAGCGTGTTTGCTTGCAATGTAGTAAAAAATCAGACGATACGCCCAGTCTTCCTCATCACCTACCCCAACGTACGATATTAAACAATCGCTACCTTGTATATAAGGCTTTGGGCGAGGGCGGTTTTGGCATCACCTATTTAGCGTGGGATTTAAGTAGCGGCATCAAAACGGCCATTAAAGAATATTACCCCTCGGGCTATGTAAACCGTGTACCTAAATCTAACCAGGTTATCATCAACTCTAAACAAAATCAAGCTGCCTCTAACCGTGGTTTAAAGCGTTTTATTGACGAAGCAAAAATTTTAGCAAGGATTAAAACTCTGCCCGGTATTGTATCGGTAAGGGATTTCTTTTCTGCCAACGGCACAGCGTATATTGTTATGGAATTTTTAGACGGAATTTCTTTAAAAAAATATATGCAGCGCAAAGGTGGTCGTATCACCACAGACGAAGTGCTTACTATTTTGCGTCCCGTGATGGAATCGTTGATCCAAGTACACGATATGAGTTTGATTCACCGTGATATCTCACCCGACAACATTATTATCACCAAATATAACGAAGTTAAATTGATTGACTTTGGTGCAGCAAAACAATCTAACCTAGACGGCAAATCTCTTTCGATTGTATTAAAGCAAGGTTTTGCACCTGAAGAACAATACCGTACGCACGGTGAGCAAGGCGGCTGGACAGACATTTACGCATTGGGCGTTTCTATCTACTATTGTATTACGGGTAAATTGCCGCCCGAGAGTATCCAGCGCATGTACAAGGATACCATCATTAAACCCAGCGAGTTAAACGCAACCATTACCCCTACGCAAGAAACCGCTCTTATGAAATCGCTAGCGGTATATTCTAAAAACCGCTACCAAAGCATGGAGCAAATGATTAAAGGTCTATACGGTATACGCACCCGTGCAAGGGGCAACGATGTTACACCTCCTAAGGCTAGTGACGCACTACGAACCAACCACATGGCAAGTATTCGTACACCCCATTCTATTCCGTCACTTATGCCCAATCGAGGCGCAACCGCTCAATCTGGCATTAGCCAAACACCCGTGCACAGTAGACCCCTGCCCGTTAGCCACGAGACACAAAAATCTCTTACTCCGCCCCAAGGTGGTCTGCCTTCAGCCAACACGGCGTATAAAGACAATAAACCCTTCCCAAAAACTCTAGACGAGCGCAGGCGTGAAATTGCCGAAAATAGAGCAAAGCGTCTTGNCGAACTAAGCGATAAAAAATAACTGTCTTTTATAAGGAGAAAAAAAGCATGAAAAAATTAATCGAAAANTTTTGGGATGATATGCATGTTGCTATCACAACGCAANACAAATCAAAAATTACGCAAAATTTTGAAGCTACTGCAACGTACAAATGTCGGATTAAAGATGGCTGGCTAGATGTAACGATTGATGAAATGGCAGCAAGTTGCCTAGAGTACAAACCTATTTTAGACAAAAAATATGCTATCGACCGTATAGACGAGATGGCAGACGGTTCTTGGGTTTCCATAATTACCTGTTCCGTAAGCGGCAAACCCTACTTTACAGTATCTTACTTTAAGTTTAAAAACGACAAAATCGTTGAGTTAGTCGAATACTACGGAGATTTTTAATAATTATAATTATCAAAACTCAATACAAACATCAAAGCGGACTTCGGTTCGCTTTTTTTATGCAAAAAAATAGGTGGGGGTTTTAATAAAGCACACCAAAGATATATTCCTATCACATAAAAAACGTATACTATAATGTATTTTGTTATTGCCGTATACTGGCTAAGCCTACATAAGGAATTTTTTGTTGACAAGTTTCAAACGGCGGTGCTTTTATTAATCAAATCTCTACACACCCCAAAAAAATAGTTGACGCATAATTTTTGTATATAGTATACTGATATCTAGAAAGTGGCAAATGGTTCGTTTGTA
>JGI990J12352_1000301_pt1 | contig 11407 bp, 10 predicted proteins | sample Intmic4MA4BA4MSA_FD_12352 | JGI IMG/M metagenome (IMG submission 12352) | reverse complement strand
TTCTCGTTGGTCGTCGGATCCTGATATTCCATGCTCACACCCGAAGTATTCATGTGTGCCTTCAAATCATAATCTGTACGATTGGCAATCCCCCAAAGCTCGCCCCAACCAAACGGGAATTTGTACTCAATATCCGATGTCCCATCGCTGTAATGGCTAAGTTCTTCTGAAGAATGCTCACGCAACCTGATGTTTTCCGCAGTCATGCCTAAATTGATCAACCATTCAAAGCAGTACTTTTTCCAGAACTCATACCACTCGCCATCCTCACCAGGCTTGCAGAAAAATTCAAGCTCCATTTGCTCAAACTCACGCGTACGGAACGTAAAATTCCCAGGCGTAATCTCATTTCTAAACGACTTCCCAATTTGACCAATCCCAAAAGGAACCTTCTTGCGTGAAGTCCGTTGCACATTTTTAAAATTCACAAAAATACCTTGCGCCGTTTCAGGTCTTAAATAAACAGCAGACGTCTCATCACTAAGAACACCCATATGTGTCTTAAACATCAACTCAAACTGACGAATATCCGTAAAATCATCTGCCTGGCAATCTGGACACTTAATCGCGTGTTCCTTAATATAAGCCATCATTTGGGTCTCAGTCCAACCATCCGCAATAATATCATCACCATGATCTTCAATCAGCTTATCTGCACGATGACGCGTATTACAGGCACGACAATCCATCAACGGATCACTAAAACCACCCACATGACCAGATGCAACCCAAGTCTGCGGATTCATTAAAATGGCACTATCGATTAAAACGTTCTCATGTCTTTCGTTAATAAACTTCTTAATCCATAGCGCTTTAATATTATTCTTTACCATCGACCCAAGCGGTCCATAATCCCAAGTATTGGCAAGCCCACCGTAGATCTCGCTCCCCTGATACACAAAACCTTGCGTTTTTGCAACATTAACCAACTTTTCCATCGAAAATTTGCTCACCAATAACCACTCCTAAAAATCCACACAAAAATAGCATTATAGTCTATTATAAAACACCATCCTGCAAAATACAATACGCTTACTCATATTATTTAAAAAATATAACCCTCTCACACGGCGCTCCGTTACCATTTTCTCGCATTCAAAAATAAGTCCCACAGGTCGTACTGATTTTTGAACGCTTCAAATATTTTCAGAATTTTGACACACTCGGTTTCACTTTTACTCACATGTCACACTTTGTAAATACAAAGTGCGCCAAGTTCAGCTTTATCTATGACTGATATGGATTTAGATTCGAGTAAAAGATCGGAGTTACTTTAGGAACTCCGACCCCTTCAAAAACATACCACTATAATTATCGTAATAAGCGTTGGTAAACGTTTCTAAAATTTCCAAAACATCCGCTTCTATCTCGACGTTTGCTAGATTCTCAATCGAGGCTTTGAACACGGAACGCACCAGATTAACGAGGTTCGAATCAATCAAAATTCGTTCATCATGAGGTAGACAATTAGAGCAAAGCAGTCCACCACTACTTACGCTCAGACACACAATTGACGTACGACTCCCACAGTTCACGCAGCAATCAATAACAGGTCCGATACCCATTGCAGGCAGCATTTTCAATTTGAATACAGTGATAAGAAATTTCATATCGGCTCCCGCTTCTGCTAAATCGAGGGTGACTCTAAATAGCTTGTAAACATAGGCTGCATGCGCTGATTCAACGCCTGACTTGAGCACGATTTCGGCCATCACATAAAAACTCATAATGCTATCATAATCAGACTTTAGATTGAAGAAATATTCTGCAATTTCGCCTGCATACAAATAATACAAACCCTCCATATTCTGCGGAGGCTTTAAATTCAAATTCACGCCATTCATTGACTCCGATAGCGCACGATTCTTTGATTTCGCCTTGTTAGCATTTGCCATATAAACACTAATAAGCCCAAAATTTGGACTTAAAACTTTTGCTATTTTATGATGATCCTTATAATCGAAGCTCTTTAGCACGATTGCCTCAGTCGTAGCAGACATATTCCTTCTCCTATCTAGTTTCCAGCTCCAGGCTTTCAAAAATTTGCTTGTCTGCAAACCTCTCGCTTACACTTTGATTTTAAAGCTCGTCCCCCTTGATGGCGCCACCTTCATTCTCGCGCTCCTTTAACAGCAAATAATGCTCAATATTACCCGTTCTTTTAAAAACTTCCCATTCAAGACTAGCCATAAAATTCCCCTCACTTTTGAGTCTGTGTCATAGTAATATTATAGTCATAATTGACAACTTTATTCATAAACAATTTTTGATAAAGCTTTTTCAACATCCATATACTATCCCATTAGCTTCAAATTCAGTTTTCAACATTGGAAAATTAAGTTGAAACTATCAGGTTTTCTTTTCTTGATACACATTCCAATCGTTGAACCAAACAATGTCCAAAGCCCAGAGCAATGATTGATATTGTACTGCCTAATTTAACAAAACTTCCGATACTAGTACCTGCAAGCAAGCCAACTATAGTAACACCAAAAAACAAAGAACTTTATTCTGATGGGTCAAATACAGATATAGTCGAGGTTATCAAAGTTTATTGGCAATCAAATAAGTTCTATTTCGCTTAGTTAATACTATATCATCCCTTCGCTCATAATAATTGCCATTCTCTTTTTCATCTTTTGTGTAAATTTTCTGTTTAATATCTCTATCGTCTTTCAACCTTATTTATTCCTTAAACTATACATTTCTGACCGTTCTTTCTGTTTGACATACGGCCAAGTACTTACGTCATGCGGGAGTACATAATCATTGAAACACCTGCGTCCTTTATCAGCAAATCGGCAGGCAATTTGCAAACCTGACGAGTTACATAAATATCTCCAGCGGCACCAGAGATATTCATCATCTGAATCAAATAGACAGGCCAAAACCATCCTACAGGCAAAAAGATGTTAAGCAAGAAAAAAATCACACCCCATAGCACTACAGGAGCTAGAGATATCACGATGTACTGACGCTTATTAAAATATGCATCACTTCCAGCAAAGGCGTATACCCCTGTAAATCCATATTTAGCCTTTTTACCAGAATACTTTTTGATAAATACCCCGTGAACGAACTCATGAGCAATGATATATAGGACGATTGCCAGCCACATCACCAATAGAACCGATAGATTTAAGAACAAATTTAAAAAATTATTAAGGCTATCTACGATGGAAAGAGGATTAAAGATAAGGCCAATAAAAAATAGCAAAGGCAAAGTACCAAAAGCACCCATATTTACTAGAAAAGCAGCTTTTTTATCTTCTACCAGATCAATTTTTCTAATTTCCACATACCCCTGCGGCAATTCAAAAACACCCATATTATAGACTCCTTCGCACTAACTTCTTCCATCTACTAACAATCCACTCAGCTATCACCAAGTATTTTTCATCACCAAGCCCCAAACTTTCTGAAATCGTGATGATTTCCCACTTCAACCAATCAATATCAGGTATATCTTTTACAACATCAGGAATCTCATCAAATAATTCAAAATAAGCTTCGACTTTGATTTCATTCTCTCCCAAATTTTCTAATCCATTATAACCAACAATTGACAGATTAAAATCAAAATTTGGTGCTAAATGACGAACACCTGATTCAAGATAAACAAAGCCAAAATTTTGACAATGTCGATCAAAATTATTCATGACAACATCTAAAAAATGCATAATTTTTAACCCTTCAAGCTCATCTTCGGACAAAACATCTCTAAACTTTCTAAACCAATCTTCAAATTCCTCTTCTGCTCCAGTCCCAGTCCATTCATCAGCAAGCACCAAATACTCACCATCAGATTGAGAAACAAAATTGGGTGATGAAATGAACGTTCTATTGTTTATTTTATCAAGGTTATAACTAGCTGTTGGCATATAATTAGCCGAAATTTTGGCATATAACAGTTCAGAAAAAATTTCATTCACATTTCCAATTTTAACAAGATTGCCTGCTTTCCATCCCTTATCATAGCTACCAATATTTGCAGTTTCAAAATTCCGTGAACTTTCAGGAACAATGGACTCAAGACCTAACGTAATCAAATATAAATCTTCAACATGAGTATCGAATATTTCCTCACTATCTTTTTTTCTTATCCACCAAAAATCAGTAGGCTTTCTAAACTGGCTCACATAAGCATCATTTCCAAAATTCATTTTCAACGTCGCAAAAAGTTTTCTTACAGAAACCCTTGACTTATCGGCACATCGCTGTCTCAACCAATTCTCAAGCGTCATCCCTCGCCTAATCCCCATAGGTAAAAATTTTTCTTTAACAACAGCACAACATCCAACATTTTTCGGATCAAATTCGATAACAACTTCATCTTTATACATCAATTGATAGTCCATAAACACACCCCACTTCATCAAAGAATTTTTGTAATGCGCTTCGCGTCTCCCGTTGCCCAAGCCGTGGAGTCTACTTCATTATCCGACGCGCTTCTCTCCTCTACCCACTCTTAATACTCCTTCTCCGAATAGCCAAAATCGGTCAAGTGGATTTTCTTATTACGCCAGTCTTTTTGAACCTTAACCCACAGCTCCAAATAAATCTTGCTACCAAGTAAGTTAATGATATCTTTTCTCGCCAAACTTCCTATTTCTTTCAGCATTTTTCCACCAGCACCAATTAAAATCCCTTTTTGAGACTTCCTTTCAACCACAATCGTAGCTGCCACATTGATTAGATCTTTATCCCCTTCTCTATAAATTTCATCTATGACAACAGCCACAGAATGCGGCACCTCCTCGTGAGTGAGGTGCAGCACCTTTTCTCGAATCATTTCAGAAATAATAAAACGCTCAGGGTGATCAGTAATAAAATCCGTCGGATAAAACTGCGGTCCTTCATCCAAATTTTCCTTCACAACGTCAAGCAACGTGTCGATATTTTCGCCACTAACCGCCGAAATTGGAATCACGCCATCAAACTCATGCTCCGATTTAAAATTGCCCACAACCTCCAGCAACTCATCTTTCTTAATCAAATCAATCTTATTAATCACCAAAAAAACTGGCTTCTTAACACGCTTCAAATGTTCGATAATAAACCGATCCCCTGGTCCAATTTTCTCATTAGCAGGCGTCATAAACAGCACCACATCAACTTGATTCAACGTCCCAAGCGCCAAATCCGTCATAAATTTCCCAAGCTCGTGCTTTGGCTTATGAATCCCAGGCGTATCAATAAAAACCGTCTGCGAATCATTATCCGTCACAACCCCTTGAATCTTATTTCTCGTCGTTTGTGCCTTATCACTCATAATCGCAATCTTCCGTCCCAAAACACGATTCAAAAACGTCGACTTCCCAACATTCGGCCGCCCCACAATTGCCACAAACCCCGACCTAAACTTCTGCTCATTACTCATCCTCAAAACCCTCTCAAAAACTGACATACTTAAACTTAATATCTAGTTACACATCGCAAAACTTGTCCAGCTTCGACTAAAAAAATGAAAATCTCAAGATTTTGCGGAAGCCTGACACATTCGTCTCAGCTCTTCCTCTTTCAAATTGCTCGCATTCAAAAATAAGTCCCACAGGTAGTACTGATTTTTGATTACTCAAAGATTTTCAAAGTTTTAAAACGCTCGGTTCCACTTTTAATTATACCCGATTCGCTTCCAATACACAATTCAAACACAAAAAATTTGTCAAAATGGCATAACATCACCGGAGCTTTCGCCCGGATTGATGCCATGTCAAAGAGAAAGCCCAGTTCGAACCTCGTCGAACTGGACCCTGACAATTAAAAATATTCATGTGGAAATTGTTACTTACGTACCCAAAGGGCGGCGCGGAAGCCAACCACGTCGTTAACAGCAAACGCACCGTGAACATCCCCAGCGGTACCAACGACACGAAGTTGATTAACAACGTAAGTCCCTGGCGTACGTAGCCACCAAAGGCGATTGACGGCATTCCCAGTACCTGGAAGCGATTGAGCACGTCTATCTATTCCTCCACTTTCTAAATGCGTTGTGTGTGTAGCATTTGCTGATTCGAAATATAGCGCAACCTCTGATACACTTAATACAAACGGTTCTCCATCCCCCATTGAATTAACAACGGGTCGAGCAAATGCTTGATTCCGTGCCATACCCATTACTACGTCTCCATTTGCGTGCCATACCGGAGTCATAGGATCAAAATCATATTCGATACCAGCACCCGATACTTCTGTTGCACTTGCTGGCCTGCCTACACTTGGTCCTTCCATATCCAGCGCTCCAAACTCGTAACCCAAGGCTACACTCCTTAATGATCGCCCCACAAACGTTGAACCATCAAACCATGCTAATATTCCTTGTGTCGGATGGTTTCTCAAGTTTGAAAATTGGAAGTTCGTGAATATACTTCCAGGCCCGTCTGGTTCTGCCAAATTATACTGAACCCCAAAATTATGGATGTACTCCGTGATTATTAGCGCATTGCCTACCCCACCACGCGGATCGTCTGCTGTTACTAACACCCGCCACAAGGTTCCTGTTTCTGGATCTCTAAATTGCGAAGCCTCTAAATTCTCATTACTATGAGCTACATTTGGTATGTCAATGTTCTGGTTCATCCATAACGCTACCGCATCCTCTGTCATATCATCAAATTCTGGGGCAACTTCTATATTTGTTAGGTTTGTAAATTGGGCTTCCACATTGATAACATATTCTATCCCTTCATCACGTATATCCTCTACGGTAATCTCATTGAGCAAGAGTGAAGTCGCTTGCTGTGATAACAATGGACTCGCCCAGTAGAACCATCCATCTACATCTAGAACCCAAAAATCCCCTCTTGGCATCACAAGTTGTCGCCATTGTTGCATCGTCATCACACCATTCGTTACGGGGCGAGCCAATATTATGTCATCTCTTGCTGGATTTTCTGGCGATAATGTGTATCTCGCGGTGTGTTCAAATGGTTCATCTGTATCTGGATCATTAATGGCACGTAGTGTTCCATACTCATCGACTATCAATCTAGGTGACGACAGGGTATCTCCTTCGTTCCAATAGTCATGTTCTCCGTGTTCATCTATCGAAGCTGTAATTTCTGAGTCAGCATGACCCATCAATCCTGGGCCTGTTTGATTTCCATTATCTAAAATATCTCGGGCTTCTGTCTGTGATGCTATATCAAATGTATGTCCATCTACTGCCATTCCTGTTGCCTCTATCATCTCAAACGCATTTACACGCGCAAACAATGGCGGCACTGATCCATCTATATTTGCTGATTCAACATTATATTCTGCGTGATTAAACGTCGGCATAAATACCTTTGTTACATCTTCTGGATGCCCTAATGTCCATTCTATCCCACTTCTCTCGAACGCTTCTGTTGCTGAACCTATTTGTCTTATATGTGGATTATCCAGCGCTGATACATAAATCGGCCATTCCACTCCCTCCACTCCTGTTCCAAGCGGGTTATCAATCGTCGTTCCTTCTATAACTGGTACGCCTCCACTCGTCATAAATTCTCTCAATCTTACTCTCACAAACACTCTATTTTCTCCGAAATTCTCGGCAAACAGATCCTTATTATGCGTTCCTTCTCCTAAACCCTCTGATCCATTTTCCCACACGAAGTTATCATGGAAACGTCCTCCAAAGTTTGTCCCCACCTCTACTGCATTAAATCCGACATTGTTAAACTGCGTCCATGCATACGTTCCTGTTAGCAATATCAACATCATCAGCAACGCTGCGATGATTCCTGTTCGTAGTTTCCTTTTTCTATTCGTATTCATATAAAAAACACCTCCAAAATTACAGAAGTGCACTTAAACTGTTATGATTAAGGCGCCTTCTCGTTATGGTCGGGCGCCTTCTCGTTATGCTAATTTTATCATATTTTTCCAATTTTGAAAACCCGATGAGAACGGTTTCTTTTTTCAAAATCTCTGAAACAATTACCATTCACATCAAATATTAATCCGTCAAGCAAAACACAAGAATTCTTAGTGAAGATGGGTTAATATGGCTGTGAATTGTAACCAAGACGCCAGCCGAAAATAATTTCGGCTGCGCGCCATTTTAAATTTTCTTTTTCCACAAGCCAAGGATGATTGCACCTATTACTGAGCCAATAACAATTGAGAGTAGATACATAACCCAGTTTCCAATCGTTGGCAATACAAAGATTCCACCATGTGGCGCCATCAATGTGGCATTGAACACCATCGCTAATACTCCTGCTATTGATGAGGCAATCACACAGCTTGGGATGACACGGAGCGGATCTGCTGCTGCAAACGGAATGGCTCCCTCTGTGATGAAACTTAGACCCATTACATAGTTAACGCCTGCTGCTTTTTGCTCATCTTTGGTAAATTTGTTTTTGAAGAATGTTGCTGCTATTGCTGTTACTAATGGCGGAACCATTCCGCCTGCCATCACTGCCGCCATCATTGAATAGTTCCCAGATGCTAAACCTGCAACACCAGTTACGTAAGCTGCTTTATTGATTGGACCACCCATATCAATCGCCATCATGCCACCGAGTAGAGCGCCTAAGAGAACGATATTGGCACCTTGCAATCCATATAGGAAATCTTGCATCGCATTATCTAAAGCCGCAACAGGTGGATTGACGATAAATGTCATGATTAAGCCCATAAAGAAAATATCAAGCAGTGGGTAAAGGAGAACTGGCTTAATGCCATCCAAAGCATGTGGCAATCCTTTGAACACTTTACGTAGACCAAGTACTAAATATCTCGCTACAAAACCTGCAACAAGCGCCCCTAGGAATCCTGAGTCTCCGCTATTAGCAAGCATTCCGCCAACAAATCCTACAGCAATAGCTGGTCTATCCGCAATACTAAAAGCAATAAATCCTGCTAGAACTGGCAACATAAATCCAAATGCCATCCCACCAATATCCATGAAGAATGCCGCAAGTGGTGTATTAGACCCAAAGCTACTTGGATCAATCTCATAATTATCAAACAAGAATGACAGCTCAATCAGTATCCCACCACCGACAACAAACGGGATCATATGCGAAACACCGCTCATTAGATGTTTATAAATTTTACGACCCACACTCTCATCAGCGCCAGAATCCGCAGTCACGTCAGCTTCAGATGTTGTATACACAGGTGCATCCCCATCCAAAGCCCTACCTACCAATTCATCAGCCTTATGAATCCCATCAGCAACGCTTACGCTAATCACCTTTTTACCATTAAACCTCGCCATTTCGACTTTTTTATCAGCCGCCACAATAATTGCATCGCAAACGAGGCAGAGCCTCGGGGAATTATACCCATACTACGATTAAAACCAGAATCTGTTTCCACAATGGCTGCGGATTCTGCAGACATTGTGAGGGTTCTAGACGTGCTTGTCACGCCATTTGATTAGATTTTTTCAATCTTAATTTTTTGAACCGTGTCTTCAATATCACTTGCTGTTGCTAAGTCGCTTGAAAACGCTGTGGCGCTCCCACTTGCTGAACCGAGCTTTAGCGCTTCTTGATAGTCGTGCGTCTTGGCATATCCCGCGACAAATCCCGCTACCATGGAGTCACCTGCTCCAACTGAATTTTGAACAATACCGCTTGGCGCATTGCTTTTGTAGATATTCCCGTCACTAGCGATAAGAATTGAGCCCTCTGATGCCAGTGAAATTAAAACGTTTTGCGCGCCCATTTGCTGCAGTTTTTTACCGTATTGGATGATGTCTGCTTCGTGTTTTATCTCGGTAGAAAATATGTCTGCTAATTCTTCACGGTTTGGCTTAATCAAAAACGGGTGATAGGGAAGTGTTTTCAGTAGTGAGTCTTTCGTTGCATCAACCACGATATTTATTTTTCTGTTGCTAAGTTTTTGCATGATTATTTCATAGAAATCCTCGCTCATGCCATTGGCGATTTTACCTGCTAAAACAAGACTGTCACCATCTTCAAGTTGTTCGAATTTTTGTATCAGCTTCTGAGTAGCCTCGTCATCAACCAGGGGCCCTTTTGCATTTACTTCCGTTTCCTCAGTTCGCGTCTTTAGCTTTACACCAATCCTTGAACACCCTCTGGTTAAATGAACAAAGTCAGTTTGAACGGATCTTTCACGCAAACTATTTTCGATAAAGTGTCCCGTGAATCCCGCAACAAATCCTAATGCCATGTTTTTAACATCCAGCTCGGTTAGAACCCTCGAAACATTGATTCCTTTTCCACCAGGGTAAAAATTTTCTACCTCCGTACGATTAAGCTCTCCTAATTCGAGCTTCGGCAAGCCTATGACATAATCAATCGCTGGATTGAGTGTTACAGTATAAATCATGATTTCACCTCCAATACCTTTGTCTTATTTAGATAATCACTTAAATCATCGTGCGAATTTGTAATCAAGCAAGCCTCACCCAAATGAGCAAATTCAGTAAAGCTCACCTCACCAAATTTACTTGCATCTGCCAAAACAAATGCTTCTTTAGTAGATTGTATGGCTAATCCCTTCAAAGCAGCTTCCTCTGGATCTGGTGTTGTAAACCCATGACTTGAATGAACGCCATTTGTTCCCATGAAACATTTGTCGAAACGATAGCGACTTAAAAATTTCATCGCTTCACTACCTATTAAGGCCTTTGTCCCTGGCTTAACTTTTCCACCTAGCAAAATAAATGGAATGTCACACGAAATCAACGCTTCAACATGTGAGACGCCATTGGTCACCACTAGTATATCCTTTTGCGTCATGTACTCAATCATCGAAAACACAGTCGTTCCCGAATCCAAATAAATACTGTCACCATCTGCAATTAAGGAAGCAGCATACTTTGCGATAACCTCCTTTTGGTTGTTATTTGCCGTGATTTTATCATTATAGCTCGGTTCAATCACCTTACCTTTCAACGTCACAGCACCACCGTGAACCCGTTTCAAATAGCTCAAGCTTTCAAGCAACGCCAAATCTCTTCTAATCGTCGACTCTGATGCATTAAATTCAGCTACCAAATCAGACACCTTAACAATGCCATCTATCTTCAACTTTGCTAGTATTTTCTGCTGTCTCTCTTCCGTTATCATGATTTCGCCTCCATTCCACCCAAAAACACCCAACGATCACCCTTACATTTTTTATTATAATCCACCAAACGCCCAAAGTCAATCAAAAACACTCATCCTCACTCACAGTTTTTTCAAAAACCATTCAAAATGCACCAGAGAAGATGAAATCATCTCCTCTGGTGTCCTGAAAACCACCAAGGGGTTGTCTCGAGAAGAATAAGAAAAAAGCAAAAAAATCGGGAACAAGTCGAAGACTAGAACCCGATTTTTTGGTATAATTTAAGAGTCCGTTCTCATAGACGTTTAAGTAAAGTTCTAATGTGAGAAATGAAAATCATATTTTGAGCGTAAATTGTTTTGATTTCATAATCTTTGGAAAGCCTACG
>JGI990J12352_1000300_pt1 | contig 11418 bp, 12 predicted proteins | sample Intmic4MA4BA4MSA_FD_12352 | JGI IMG/M metagenome (IMG submission 12352) | reverse complement strand
CTGCTTGTAATTTGCATGAAAATCCCGAAGCTTTGACGAAGTTTGGCGGCGAAGGTATGTATGCTGTTCAAAATCGCGTAGTTAACACGCTAACTGAATTGATGAAAAAACCCGATCACCAGACAGTGCTTGCGGTAAGTCATGGTTGTGCGATTTTTACATTTGCTTATAAATGGATTGCCGGGATAACTTGGGAAAAATTTCACCTAACTAATTGTGTCATCCTCAAATTTGAATATGAAGACGAGCAATTTAAGTTCATTGAAATGATTAACCACGATTTTGATCAACCGTTAACATAAAACAAAATGGCGATTCACTAATACAGCGAATCGTCATTTTTTCATAATCATTGCCACCAAAAATTATGCTGTTAAAAACCAATCCTAAGCAAGTTTTGTTGTAGCAGAATCCGCCTTGCGCAATTAGGCAAGACTCGCTAATCGGGCGTTTATTTTGAAAAAAGCTAATTTTTTTCATATTCCTTAACAAAGAGTTGATAAAATGTGGTATAATATTAGGTGAAGTAAAATTAAAGTGAAATGGAGTGATTACTATGTATTTTAACCCCTGGATGTGGGGCATGCACATGGATAGCAATATTTGGATGTATTTAATCATTGCGATGCTAATCCCGCTAATTGCACAAGGATTTTTAATGTCAACCTTTAGTAAGTATAAGCAAGTTCGCGCCTCGTCAAATTTAACCGGCTATGATGTTGCTAGGAAGATGCTCAATCAAAACGGTTTACATGATGTTCAAATCGAACAAACAAATGGCAAATTATCGGATCATTACGACCCAAGAACCAAAACTGTGAGATTATCTCCCGACATTCATAACGTGGCATCAGTAGCGGCAGTTTCGGTAGCAGCACATGAAGTTGGGCATGCAATTCAGCATGCGAATAATTATTTGCCACTACAATTTCGCTCACTATTAGTTCCAGTTGTGGGCGTTGCTAATCGACTAGGCTTTATTGCAATATTTTTAGGGCTAATGCTTGAGCAGTTTTTTATCGCCGAAGTTGGCATTATTTTAATTGCATCCTTGTTTGTCTTTCAACTAATCACCTTACCAGTCGAATTTAACGCCTCAACTCGGGCGCTTAGCCAAATGAGCGAGATGAATATTTTGTATGATCATGACGAAAAAAGCGGAGCGCGGAAAGTTTTAACCGCAGCAGCGCTAACTTATGTGGCAGCCTTAGTTGTTACACTCATGGAACTATTACGCTGGATTGCCGTTTTAAATAATCGCCGTGGTCGCCGTGATTAAATTTTTAACAACCAACCAATCATCAGAAAATCTCATTAGGAGGCGGTAATTATGTCGAATAAAGACTTTTATGACGAAGATGAAATAATTGATAGCCTAATTAACGAAAATACCCCAGATACAAAGGCGGAATTTGAGAATAATCAACAGCGAAACCCAAATATCCACGTCAGGCAAATCGGTTGCGGTTGCTTTGATTTGCGCAAATTTTTTACCAACTTTATCATTTACAGCGTTGTTTTAATGGTGACTGCCGGAATTTTTCCAGGATTTCACATCGTTGACATTGCCGCAGTTGTTAGAGCCTCGTTTATCCTCACCCTACTAAATACTTTTGTTAAACCGTTAATCATTATTTTCACCTTTCCTTTAACGCTTTTAACCCTCGGACTATTTTACCTAATCATTAATGGCATTATCATTACGATGACTGCCAATATTATGGGCGACGCTTTTGTTATTTCGAACTTCTTCACCGCCTTTGTAGCTGCGATTTTTATCTCATTGCTACAACACTTTATAAAAAAACATTTACTAAAAGTTGATCAATTGTAAAGATAAAGGAGTTTTTATTTTATGAATGCAGTAACAGTACAAGACTTAGCTAACGCTCTCTTACTCGAAATTGTTACACCTGAAGCCAATCTAAAACGCACCGTAGAAAATCCATTTTTAAACCGCCCAGGAATGGAATTAATGGGCCATGACGACTATTTTAAGTCAAGCACGAAAGCGCGTGTACAGCTTATTGGTACCAAAGAGTGGCAATTTCTAAACTCGTTGTCAGAAGAGGCGCTAAGAGCAAGTGCCAAGATTTTATTTGATGATAAAATCCCAGCAATTGTTTTCTCTAGCAACTTTGAAGTGCCAAAATTAATGCTAGAATTATCAAAAACATCTGGTGTTCCAATTTTACGCTCAACCGACAAAACGTCTTCGGTGTTTGCCGTTGTCTTTAATTATCTACAAGAAGAACTCGCCAGTACAAAATCATTTCATGGTGTGCTTGTTGATGTTAACGGTATTGGTGTGATGATTACCGGCAAGAGCAGTATCGGTAAAAGCGAAACTGGACTAGAATTAATTCGGCGCGGTCACCAACTGATTGCTGATGATCGTGTTGACATTTTCCAAAAAGAAGTCGGCATGCTCATCGGTCGTGCCCCTGATATTTTGAAAAAGTTTATTGAAATTCGCGGGATTGGAATTATTAATGTTGTTGAAATGTTTGGCGCGGGCGCTTATCGCCATAAAAAACGAGTTACGCTGGTTGTGGAGCTTGAGGATTGGTCAAAAGATAAGGAATATAACCGGATTGGTTTGGCAGAAGAAACGATTCGCATTTTCGAAACAGATGTAACTAAAATTACAATTCCGGTTAAGACGGGGCGCAGCATTGCTTCGTTGATTGAAGTTGCAGCGATGAACCACCGATTAAAAATTATGGGCTACAATGCAGCTGAGGATTTTACAAGGCAACTTGATGAATTTATTGCCTTAAAAAATCCTAAATCAAAGAATTAGAAGGCTAAACCGCTCGGGGGATTTTCTCGCAAGCGGTTAGCTAATTTAAGAAAAAGGGGTTAATTATGAATTTTGATCATTACAACATCACGGCGCCGGATCCGATATTTTTAAGGATTGGTAGCTTAACGATTCATTGGTACGCTATCTTGATTTTAATTGGCGTGGCGTGCGCCATCATTTATGCGGTAGTCGAAGGTAAAAAAAGAGGCATTGAAAGTGAATTATTCATCGATTTAGTATCAGTTGGTTTGCCACTTAGCATTTTGGGAACGCGAGTATATTATGTTTTGTTTAATCTCGAATGGTTTTTGCAAAACCCCAGCCGAATTTTAGCAATTCACGAAGGCGGACTTGCTGTGCATGGGGCAATTATTGTCGCCGGACTTTATGCCTGGTGGGCGTTACGCAAAAAAGATATCCCTTTGTGGCCAATCTTAGACATTGTCGCGGTCGGCTTCTTTATGGGACAAATTACGGGACGCTTTGGCAATTTTATGAACCAAGAAGCCCACGGTCACGCAATCAACGCGCCAACACTTGATGCGCAGCGTGAATTTTTAACGTCGCTATTTATCCCTGAATTTATCGTCAACGGCATGTTTATTAACGGCAATTATTACCACCCGACGTTTTTGTACGAAGTAATCTGGAATATCGTGGGCTTGCTAATTATCATCTTTGTGCTAAGGCGACTATCGAAAATCCTAGTTGGCGAAATTGCCGCTTTTTATGCCGTGTGGTATTCATTTGGACGAATTTTTATTGAAACGTTAAGAACCGACAGCTTGATGATTGGTCCGCTAATGACAGCGCAAGTAATTTCAATTGGTGCCATTGTCGTCATAGCTGGTATTGTTATCAGACGTCGAAAAAATGAAACATTGCTGATTCCCTATAGCACATTCAATCTAGAACAATTCCAAAAAGAAAAGCAGAAAAAATCGGCTGGGAAAAAGAAGCGAGGTAAATAACATGTTAAAAGGTATCATTTTTGATTTTGATGGAACGCTTGCCGAGACGAATACACTGATTTTGGCATCAATGAAAAAAACATTTATCGAACTGTTTGGTGAGTATACAAATGCCCAACTCCTTGATTGTATTGGACCACCGCTTAATGCGACAGGCAAGTTGTTAATGCCTCAAAATCCGCAACTGTTTGTTGACACCTATCGCAAACATCAAATCGGGATGCATGACGCGATGATTAGCGCCTATCCAGGGGTGATGAACATGCTTGACAAACTGCAGGAGCTAGATTTAAAACTAGCAATTGTCACCTCAAAAAAGCGCGATATGTTCTTACGCGGACTACGCTTACTTGAAATGGAAAAATATTTTACTGTAACAGTTACCGAAGAAGATGTCACGCGTCATAAACCCGACCCACAGCCGCTAAACCTAGCCTTATCCAAGCTTAACCTAAGCTGATGAATGCATCATGGTTGGTGACAATGAGCACGATATCATGGCAGCCAAAGCTGCAAAAATGAAATCAGTAGCGGTTGGCTGGGCAATCAAAGGACTTGATTATCTACTCCCCTACCATCCTGATTTTATTATGCATACCGCTGATGATCTCTTTGAAATCATCACAAAAATCTAGCAGAAATTTGCTGACATGGGCAAAAACCATACCAAAAAAACTCCCTCTTTTCATATACTGATATCGTAAGCAGTAAACTGTTAAGGCTGCTCCTTAGCGGTTAACTTAAAGTTTATGAGGGGAGTTTTTTTATATGTTAGGAAGATGTTATTTAGAACCAGTAAGACCAGGATATCAGTCGGTAATGCCATGCAATATGCTAAATCTTGCAAGACCAGTAATTCCAGTTGGCGGTGGCTATTATCACAATCACCACCCACAAACACAAATTGTTGTTGAACCACCAGTTGTTGCCTCACCAAACATTTATCATAATCACCACTTTGTTGAGCATGTGCAACCAGTTATTACCCAAGATATTTACTACAATCACGGGCATCATAAATATGTCGCTTGCGAACAAAAACAAAGTGACCAAGTCATTAATTATGAACATGGACTATGTGGCCCAGCAACGACAAGACCAGCAATGCCTTTGATGGTCTAGCTCAAACTGGCGTAATTGTGGCGCAAGTTTAAAAACATCAAAAAACCAACTCGCTTGCTTATAAAACGAGTTGGTTTTTATTACGCACTTAACTTAGTTGCTAAGCGCTTTAAAACACGACGAACCTGCGGAAAGAGTGGCCGATTTATCAGCGGTAGCTGCTTTTGCTTACCATAAATTGCATTAAAACACCCCACCAACATTAGCGCAAACGGCATCAAATGCAATAAATTAATTATCAAATCCAAATAATAGTAAAAGAATCTACCTAAACCGTGCCGAAACATTGTATTTGCCGTAAAATATACGCTAGAATGCAACTGATGTGGTGTTGTCGTAGTAAACAAAAATACTAACAAATTCCTTGATAAGACAAGCCCTAAAAACAACAACACACTAAATTTAAATAACCGCCTAGCTTGCTTGGCATGAAAATTAATAAACGTAGACTTCTTGTAATAACCATAAAAAATCGGCAAAAAGAAGCAGAGATAACCAATCATTGCAATAAATTTATTTGTCGATTCATCAGCTTTTGGCATCAAACTTACCGCTGCGACCGAGGCCGAGCTTAACGATTCTGGCTTGTTGGTCGCATCATTTACCAAAAAACCACACAGTTGGCAAAAACTTTGATCATGTTCAACTAGTGAGTCGCAAGCTTCACACAAATGAGCTTGCTTAGCATCAATCTCATCTTCAGCAATCGATGCCAGTGCTTGCGCTTCAACAATCGCCTCTAGTCTTTTAGCCTCGCTTAACACCGCATCATCGGCTTCTATCACCGAGTCTACTACTTCTGGCGGTGAACTTGCCTTTTCCGCTAGCGCCTCTTTATTCAAATCGCTGTTTTTTGTATGACATCGGGGGCACTCTTCTTGAGCGTCCATAATTGTTAACCCGCATGCTAAACACTGTAACATTTTCATCGTTAATCATCCTTTAATTTATTGTAATTTAATCTCCTCAGCTTGGCAAACTACGACGGCAAAGCTCAAACTAATTTCGCTTGTTGTGGTGCTCTTGTTAGCATAATTAGCTACGACTTTGAATCGGTTTGTAAATAACACTTTAACCACAACACAAATACCATAATTGTCCAAATCTTGCGACTGTTATCCTTACCAGTGCGGTGTTCTTCAAGCAGCGCACAAGCTACTGGTTGATTAATAAACTCCTTCGCAATCTCACTCATCAAAATCAAGCGAATTTCTTCATATAACTCCGTTCGCATCCAATGCGCAAGCGGCACCGGAAAGCCCCGCTTTTTCATCTTCTTCATATGCTCTGGCAAATAATCATCAAACGCTTCCCGCAGAATTGCTTTCGCCGTTGTGCCGGTAATTTTTTCAGCTTTTGCCAAAGTTGTTGCCACATCAAAAACATTATCATCTAGAAATGGTACCCGCACTTCCAGCGAATGCGCCATCGAAAGCCGGTCAGCTTTAAGCAAAATATCACCTTTTAACCAAGTATGCAAATCAAGCGTTTGCATTTGTTCGAGTGGTTGCAAATGAGCAATTTGATCATATAACTCGTTAGTCACACTTTGCCAAGGGCTTCCTTGAAATCGCAACAGCTCGGCTTTTTCAGCTTCCTTAAAAATGAAGGCATTGCCGGCATAACGCTCCCGCAAAGGCGTGCTACCACGTTCTAGAAAGCTCTTTCCTTTCATCCCCGCTGGCATCGTTTTCGATAGTGACAATAAAGATTTCTTCATCCCCGCGGGCACCTTGGTAAACAATTTCAACCCGTCAACTTCTTTATAAATCGGATAGCCGCCAAACAATTCATCAGCACCTTCACCTGAAAGCGCCGCTTTAACCTCCTTAACAGCAAATTCTGCCAAAAGATAAAACATAATTGCCGACGGGTCTGCTTGTGGCGAATCCATGTGATACACGCATTTACAAACAGCATCCATGTACTCACGAGCTGAAACTTTTCGCACTCTTAAATCAATGCCTAACGCTACCGCCGAAGCCTCGGCATCGCTAATTTCGCTATGCGATTTAAGATCGTAACCAATGGTGAAAGCTTTAATTTTAGGATTAACTTCTTTGGCAACGCTAGCAACAATTGTTGAGTCAATGCCACCGGAGAGAAATGTCCCAACTTCCACCTCAGCTTGCAAATGAGCATGAATTGATTCAATTAGCGCCTCGCGGACAGCACTTGCAGAAGTTTTCGCCACAGTTGATCCTTGAATCATTTTAAACGGTTGGTAACGATTAATTGTTAGTCCCGCCGTCAAGTCATAGGTTAACAACCCGCCAGCGGCCACATGGCGAATGTTATTNATAGCGGTAGCATCTTCTGGCGCGTACTGAAAAGTGAAATAGTGTGACAGCGCATCAAGATTTAGCGCCTCGCGCAAATAGCCGCCACTNGGTCTGAAAGTTTTCAGCTCTGATGATAAATACAAGGTGTCGCCGTCTAATTTGTAGTAAAGCGGTTTAATCCCAAATGCATCGCGGGCAGCCACTAGGCGCTTTTTTTGGTGATCATACAAGGCAATGGCAAACATCCCTCGCAGTTTTTTGACAAAATCGTCGCCGTGGGCGCGGTATAGCTCGGTGATAACCTCGATTTCTGAATGCGTATGAAAGGTAATCCCAGTCGCTTTTAATTCGTCTCGTAGTTGGTTATGGTTATAAATTTCACCATTAAAAAGGCAAGTATAATGATTATCAACAGTTGTGTATGGCTGATGACCTTGCTTAAGATCAACAAANCTTAACCGTTTGAAACCAAAAGCAATGTTTTTATTAAAATAGAAGCCTTCGTCATCTGGCCCGCGGTGACTAATCATCTGCAAACCATTTTTGGTAAATTCTTGGTCTTTTTCTGTTACTTTCCCACTCATTAGGGCGACAAATCCACACATTTTAATCTATCCTCTTTTCCTTGCTATTGCATTTTGTGCCATGATTCGATCATCAAAATCAAGGACTTTTTCACCGATAATCTGATAATTTTCGTGCCCTTTACCGGCGATTAACACCACATCGCCAGGCTTTGCTTTGCCAATTGCAAACTCAATGGCTGCTTTTCGATCAATAATCGCTTGGTGATTGTTTTGCTTGGTACCAGCTTGCATATGCGCTAAAATCGTTGCTGGATCTTCGGTTCGGGGATTATCTGAGGTGAAAATTGCAAAATCAGCTAAACTGCTCGCAATTTTTGCCATAATCGGCCGCTTTGTTTTATCACGATCGCCGCCACAACCGACGATACAATAAATCTGCCCTTCGGTAAATTCCTTAATCGTTTTTAAAACATTTTCCAAGCTGTCCGGAGTGTGGGCATAATCAACAATTACGTTAAAATCTTGCCCCGCATTAACTAGCTCAAACCGGCCGGGTACGCCTTTTAAATCGCTAACTGCCGAGGCGATAAAATCAAGCGTTAAGCCCGCAGCTAAAGTAGCGCCAATTGTTGCGAGAATGTTGTAAATGTTGAATTTGCCAACCAGCCCCATTTGAATGCGCTTTTTACCAAGAGTTGTAACTAAAGTGAATTCGGTACCATTACTAGAAGTTTTAATGTCACAAGCCATAATATCAGCGACGTTATTAATCCCGTAAGTGATCACAATTCCTTGAGTTGCCGCAATGTATTCAGTTGTTGCCGCATCATCAACATTTAAAATGGCATATTTTGGTCGCTGCCCGTTATAGGCATTTCCTAGTTGGGAAAATAATAAGCTCTTTGCTTGGCGGTAAGCGTCCATTGTTTTGTGGTAATCCAAATGATCTTGCGTTAAATTTGTAAAGACGGCAATGTCATATTGTGAACCATGAATTCTGCCGATATGCAAAGCGTGTGAGGAAACTTCCATGACAGTTGTCGTAACCGCTTGCGCTAGCATTTGGGTAAACATTTTTTGTAGCGTTAGTGAATCTGGAGTGGTATTTTTAGTTGGGAAGGTTTTATCGTTAATTTTCATGCCCAAAGTCCCAATAATACCCGTATTTTTACCAGCTTTTTGCATGATTTGAGCAATTAGGTGCGAAACCGAAGTTTTCCCGTTGGTTCCAGTAATGCCAATCATCTGCATTTTAGCGGTGGGATTGTCGTAGAAAGTGTTAGCTAAAATTGCTAGCGCTCGCATAGTGTCGCGGACTTTAATTACGGGAACATCAAGCTCGATATCGTCTTGGGCAACAATGGCAACAGCTCCGTTTGCAACAGCTTGCGCAACATAATCGTGGCCATCAACCGTATAACCTTTAATACAAACAAATAAACTACCATTGCTCACAAGTCGTGAATCCATCTCAATTGAGGTAACTTGCGGATTTACCGTTGGCATCGCTTGAAAATCATGTAATGACGCGACTAAATCATGTAATTTCATTATTTGACCCTCCTCTTACTAACCCTTCATAGAGTGTTTTAATGGCTAATTCATAATCCGCATTTGACACGCCGATAACTAATTCTAAGCCTTGCGGACTTTGCCAAGTTAGCGAAGTTTTAATGCCAGCCGTCTTTAAAGTTTTAAAAGTAGCTTCTAGAAATTTTGGCTCGCTAATTAAACCACGACCAAAAATTGTTACAAGAGAAAATTCGGCTTTTGTTTTGACCGCTACAACCCCAAGTTTGTGTTTTAAATCATCAAGCACGGACTCAAGACAGTATAAAACATCAACTGAGGCGACTAAAATCCCTACGTGATCAATACCGGTTAGCGATTGTTCAATATTAATTTTATAGTTATCAAAAATTTCAAAAACTTTTCGCATAAAACCAGTCATTGGGGTTTTCCGGTCTTTATAAAGCGTTAAAAATGTATAATCCTTTTTGCCGAAAAAGCCGGTGAGTTTAGCTTTATTTGAGCTTTCATGACTAATAATTGTTCCCTGAGCTGCTTGATCGTTAGTATTTTTGATATGAATGGGAATGCCTGCGCGTTCAACTGGATAGACGCTTTTTTGATGTAACACTTGGGCACCCATATAAGCAATGCTACTCATTTCTTCATAGGTGAGTTCAGGAATGGCAAGCGGCTGCGCAATAATTCTAGGATCAACCATTAAAACTCCAGGAACATCAGTAAAATTTTCGTATTTTGACGCATTTAAACCAGCTGCAACAATGGCACCAGTAATGTCGCTTCCGCCTCTGCCAAAAAGTTTGATTTCGCCGTTTGCATAAGCCCCATAAAAACCGGGAATGATTGCTTTAGCATCTTTGGGAATGATTTGGGCGATTTTTTCGTAGCTAGCTTCAAGGTTCGCCTCGCCAGCTTCGTCGAAAATAATTAAATCTTTAGCATCGTAAAATTCGTAGCCAAGATATTCGCTCATCAGCTTTGCGGTTAAATATTCGCCACGACTAACAAGATAATCAGCGCTTAAGCTCCTAGCAGCAAGCCCATCTCTAATTTTATTTAGCTCGGCGCCGACATCATAAACTAAATTTAACGCTTCTTTAACATTAAGAAATCTGGTAACAATTTCTTGCCACAGCGCGTCATAGTAAGCGCTTTGCGACATGTGCTCATATACCGAATAAAATAAATCGGTTAACTTATTATCAGATGGCGAACTTTTACCAAGCGCGGAGACAACCACGACGCGACGGTCACTATTAGCGGAAACAATGTTTTTAACTTTTTCAAACTGGGTTGCCGAAGATAACGACGAACCGCCAAATTTAGAAACTAGTAACATAATCCCTACCTCACTTTATAATTTAACTATAATACTTAAGTATAACAGAAATGAACCCCTCTCGCAAGGGGGTTTTAAACTTTATCCACAACCATTACACAAACAAAGCGCTATCAAAGGCAAAGTTTGTTGAAAAAACGATTTTTGAAACCGTAATCCACTAAAATGCAATAAAAAAATCAGCAAACAATCATGAACTAAGAATTTGATTCATTTTTTGCCAAAAAGTCCTGCGTGCACAATTTTTCACAAAAACTTGCCCGTTCATTTTGCGTTTGAAGCGTTTTACTATAAAACTTGGTTAGCTTGCTAGGCGTAACTCCTTGAAATTTTGACTGGCTCAAATTGTGGATACTTTACTTTTTCATCATCGTTTGCTAAATTTTTGCTCCACATTGCTTGTGTTTTTAGCATAAAAGTCGGTTTTTTAACCAAATTGCAACCTTTTCTTAAAAATTACTAAAATTTGCGACCAAAAACGCAAAAAAGCCCGCGAGAAATGTTGAAAAAATCATCGAAAATGTTATAATATTCTATAATTTAAACAAACAAACTACCTTGACACAAAATCGTACATAAAACGAAAACAACTTAGGAGGCAAAACTGTGATGATTACTAATGTTATCCACCCAAAGTGGCCAAAACCACCCTGATAATGATTAACTAAAATCGGCGATTATGCTCTAAGAAAATTGTCGATGCTTGGATTACAAGTGATGACCGACAAAGATTAACTAAAAGGCGAATTATGCTTTTAAAAAAGCATGCAAAGCGGCAAAATTATCCGCACAAGTGGCAAGTCAATAACTTGGACATCAACTAAATTTAAGCAAAACTTCA
>JGI990J12352_1000299_pt1 | contig 11426 bp, 11 predicted proteins | sample Intmic4MA4BA4MSA_FD_12352 | JGI IMG/M metagenome (IMG submission 12352) | reverse complement strand
ATGGCGATCAATCCTTTTTGAAAATGTTTGTTGTGGTGATTAACATTCTATTGGATTTTTCGCCTTTTGTATACCTCAAGTCTCACATCTATTGTAACATTACACATAAAAATGCGTAATAAGCAATATTTTGCTTGCATATGATAAAAAGTTGTGGTAAAATACTAGAAATTGTGACGAGATGTTGCATGAGAAAGGAGATGTGCTTGATGAAAAAGGTATTAAATTCAAAAAACTTAATAACTGAGATTATCAAGGCTTCTTCTTTACGACGGTTAGTTTTTAGTGATGTGCTTTAAATTTTACTAAAAGCTGTTTTATTTTGTTCAAGTTTTTAATAAATATTAAAAGTACATCTTACGTTTTACGGTAAAAGAAATTCTTAACTGAATTTGCTCAACCCGTTAGGTAAGATGTGCTTTTTTGTATCCGTTGAAAGAAGAAGTTAAAAAATAATAGAAGGAAGTGTTTGGTTATGAAGAAGTTAATTATGGGATTAGGGATGGTAATGTTGGTAATTGTGATGACTGCGTGTGGAAATGATGAAAGGAATGAAAATGTTCTTAGAATGGGAACATCAGCTGATTTTTATCCGTTCCAGTTTATCGAGATTATTGATGGTAATGAAGTTATTGTTGGGTTTGATATTGACATTGCTAATTATATTGCGGATGCGCTGGGAATGGAACTTGAGATTAGTGATATGGATTTTAATACGCTAATTACGGCTTTAAGAGCAGGGCGTGTTGATATGGTTTTAGCTAGTATGGCACCGACTGAAGAACGTTTAGAGGTTGTCGATTTTAGTCAAGTTTATTATCAATCTAATCCTGGAATGCTTTTAGCCTCAACTAATTTAAGTTCGCTTGAAGATTTAAATGGGCTAACCATGGGTGTTCAAACAGGTTCACTTCAAGAAACTATAGGGAATAGCTTAATTGAAGATGGGATAGCTCTTGAGTTACTAATTATGGATCGTATTCCTGATTTAATTCAACAGTTGTTAGCTGGACGTGTTGATGTAATTATTGTGAACGAATTAACTGCAATTGGACATATTAATGCACATGATGGTTTATATATGATTGATATTGTGCCACCAACAGGATTAGGTTCAGCTATTGCATTTCCACAAGGAAGTGAATTAACGGAACAAGTAAATGAAATCTTGACTCAAATGGAGGAAAATGGAACGATGGAAGCATTAGTTGAGCAATGGTTATCGGGTGTTGATTTAAACTAGTATAAATTTGTTAGAAGGTGGTAATGATTATGGATTTGAATTTTGGAGGTATATTAGGAGAATTACCATTTATTTTAGGTGGTCTAACAACTACTTTAACCTTGGTATTTTCTTCTATTGTTTTTGGTACAATTTTTGGTACACTACTCTCTTTGATGAATCTAGGTAAGAGTAAGATATTATCAGGTGTTGCCAAAGTATACATTTCGATATTTCGTGGTACGCCGTTAATGCTACAACTAACACTAATTTTCTTTGCTTTACCAATTGCGTTTAATATTGATCTTGGTTCTTATGGTTCAGCGATTCTTGCAATGGGATTAAATTCTTCGGCGTATATTGCAGAACTTATCCGTTCAGGAATCAATTCTGTTGATAAAGGGCAGACTGAGGCTTCACAGGCTTTAGGGATTCCTTATTCGAAGATGGTAAAAAATATTATCTTGCCGCAAGCATTGAAAAATATTTTACCAGCCTTAATTAATGAGTTCTCTGTTCTTATTAAAGAATCAGCAATTGTAAATGTAGTGGCATTATCTGATTTAATGCGTCGTGCGATGCTTATTGGGAATAGATCATTTCTTTATTTTGAAACATTAATCGTGGTAGGAATGATTTACTATATATTAGTCATGGTTTTGGCGCTGATAGGTAAACATGTAGAAAGGAGGCTGGCAGTCAGTGATTAAGGTTAAGAATCTCACAAAAACATTTAATAAAAACGAAGTCTTAAAAAATATATCAACCGAATTTAGAAGTGGTCAGGTTGTTACAGTCATAGGTCCATCTGGCTCTGGAAAATCAACTTTTTTGCGATGTTTGAACGGTCTTGAACAAGCAACGAGTGGCGAAATTACCTTTAATAACATAAAAATTACAGATCCTAAAGTTAATATTGAAACTATTCGTAAGAGAATCGGTATGGTATTCCAGCATTTTCACTTGTTTCCACACATGACGGTGCTTGAGAATATTACTTATGCACCAATAACGGTAAATGGGCTAAGTAAGGAAGATGCTTACAAAATTGGTGAAGATTTACTTGATAAAGTTGGGTTAATCGAAAAATCAAAAGATTATCCATCAAGCCTTTCAGGTGGTCAGAAACAACGTGTTTCGATTTGTCGAGCCCTTGCGATGCAACCAGAGGTAATGTTATTTGATGAACCGACATCCGCACTTGATCCAGAGATGGTAAAAGAAGTTCTGGAGGTAATGAAAGCTCTTGCTGATTCGGGAATGACAATGATTATTGTTACTCACGAAATGGGCTTTGCAAAAGAAGTAGCAGACCGAATCTTGTTCTTAGATGATGGTCAGATTGTTGAAGATACATCACCAGATAAATTCTTTAAAAATCCAGAATCAATTCGGGCAAAACAATTTTTAGAAAAAATCTTATAACTTGAAAAAGCAAAGCGATTGTAACGAGATCGCTTTGCTTTTAAATTAATTGACAATTTCAGTTTTCATGTTTTGTGTTCTTTCATTTTTAGCCATTCTTTTTTCGTTTCATAAAATTTTCAAACTACCAAAAGATGTACTATATAACTAATTACCAAATAATGTCTTAATAAAATTAAATGTGCTCACGTAACGCTTTCGCCAACTGGTCGGGACATGACGTTTCACGATGACGACAAAGAATTCCTTCTAATTTTTCGATGACCTTGTTAATTTCCATCCCTTTAACAAGACTGACTAACCCAAGGGCGTTTCCTGGGCAACCACCAACGAATTCAACATCGGTCACAATGTTACCATCTAATTCAAAATTAATCGCTTGTGCACAAACGTGCTCTGGTTTATATGTAATTTTTTTCATAATAGACTTTCCTCCTAGGGTTCGTCACTCGTACGACCAAAAACTCCAGTAATTTCTTCAATTATTACAACTAATTCCACTTCAACCGTTTCGGAATAAAGCCCTTGTGGTAACGGAATTATAATTACAATTCTTCCATCTTCATCTAAATCATCAAAGCTAAAGCGCGGTAACATAATTGATGACGGTAGACCTTCAAAATCACCCCAAACCTGAATTTCATCAAATTCAGCGATAATTGTTGCACGATATCCTGATGGTACATTGGTCGGGTTTTGATAAGTTATTGGTAATGTTCTAGTATTTTCATAGAATTCAATTTCAATTTGTACTATTGGCTGATGGAAATATAGACCACCAGTAATATTATTAAGCGTTGCATCTTGAGCTGTCACAATCCCCTCACGATTAACCGTCCCAGGTACAACATTTACATCTCTAATATCAAAAGGTACTTGCACTTCACTAATTACTGCAATAAAGCGTTGTGGACCCGTAATTGTCACATATTCTGGATAAACTCTAACATCACTGGTTGCATATCTACCATGAATTGGAATTTCTGGTAAACGTGAAAACGGAGTTACACGAAACGTTTCAGTCGCAACCACATCGATAATAATGCCGTTAATGATACCCACACTCGGTGTCGCCGTAATTCCTGTTGGAACACCAATAATATCAACGCCTATACCATCATGAGTCCCTGGTTCATGACCTTGTAAATCAAGATTAGCAGCTAATTCACCGCTGGCAACAAACAGATCAACTGCAGTACGATCACCTGATAAAATAATATCAATTGAAGATGGAATCGGACTTCCAAAATAAGTATAATTATCAGCATCAATTGTTCGAGTTAAAGCTACTGTAACTGTCACACTATACGTTGTTGGCGCTGCTGCTGGTGTATATCTAACCGTAATTACAAACACAACCGCACCAATAAAGGCTAAACTCCGCAAAACAGTATCATTTCCTAAAATTCGATTGGAATTTTGATCCAAATTCTTCACGCGGAATAAGGTTAAAAGGCGATTAGGGTAAACTATCGTTAACAAAATATTTTTAAAAAAATTAACAATTTTTTCCATAGTTCCCCTCCTCTTTTTTGATTTTTATGATTATTTAATATATGATTTCAATGCTTCTTTGAACTTATTAATATTCTCAAATTTAATAATTCGACCTTTTCGTGCAATCGAAATTGTTCCTGTTTCTTCTGAAGCTACTAAAACAATACCATCGGAAATTTCACTCGCACCAATAGCAGCACGATGTCTTGTTCCAAGCTCTTTATTAATATCTTCACGGGTAGTTAATGGTAAATAAGCACCAGCACAATAAAGATTTTCATTACGGATAATCACCGCTCCGTCATGTAATGGTGTTGTTGGCACAAAGATGGTATTTAATAATTCAGAAGATAATTTACTATCAAGAATGGTCGCAGAAGATAAATATTCGTCTAGTTTAACATCCTGCTCGATAACAACTAAAGCCCCAATGCGACGTTTTGATAAATATTCAACTGATTCGGACAAAATATCTACAAGCGTATTTTTGTCTTTTTTATCATTTCCTTTAACAGCATTAATCCCAATCTGTTCAAGAGCCCCCCGTAATTCTGGTTGAAAAATAATAATTAAAATCAAAACTGGATGCGCAGTAACTGTACCAATCAATTGACCAAGAGCGGTCAAACTCAGGATATTGCTAATTGAGCTTAACAACAAAATAAACACGATTCCCTTAATTAACTGAAGCGTTCGGACGTTGAGTTTTAGTAGGTTCATGAGTAGATAAACGACAATCCAAACAAGGTAGATATCTAAAAACAAACGCAGAAACCCGAAAGGAGTCAAACTTGAAAATGTATAAAGTAAATTATTAATTACTTCTGTCATTTCTTCCACTTCCTTTCGCATTGGCTTGTTGTGATTGTACTGTTATATTATTTTTATTCATAGATATGACTATTATAGCCAATTTTCGTACTAAAATCAACGCCTTGATCAATATTTTATTGTTTTATTACTTTTTATTAAAAAATCCCATTCCGTAGAATGAAATTCATCGTTTTAAAACTTCAATAATCCTAAGAATGAGTTGGCATCCAGCGATGCACCACCGACTAAGGCACCGTCGATTTCTGGTTGTGCCATTAATCCAGCAATAGTTTCCGGCTTAACCGAACCACCGTACTGGATTCGCACAGCATCCGCAGCATCCTGACCAAATTCGCGGGCGATCACAGTCCGGATATACCCGATTGTTTCGTTCGCTTGCAAATCAGTCGCCACTTTACCTGTGCCGATTGCCCAGATTGGCTCATAGGCGATCACCGTTTTCTTTATTTCATCAACTGTTAAACCAGCTAATCCTTTGACCATTTGCTCATCAACTAACGCATTAGTCGTTCCTAATTCACGCACTTCTAACGGTTCACCACAACATACGATTGGCGTTAAGCCAGCTGTAAGCGCAGCTTTTGTCTTTTTGTTGACGATTTCATCAGTTTCACCGAACATTTCACGACGCTCACTATGACCGATCACAACATATTCTACCCCGATATCAGTTAACATTCCTTGTGCGATTTCACCCGTAAACGCTCCGTTTAATTCCCAATGCATATTTTGCGCACCAATTCGTAAATTAGCACCTTGTTCTTTCACCATGCAACATAAATTCACCGCTGGCGCACAAATTACCGTTTCAACATCTGCTGATGCAGGGACTGCATTTGCGACCGTTTGGATAAAGTCAATTGACTCCTTACAATTCTTATTCATCTTCCAGTTTCCCGCAATAATTGGTTTTCTCATTTGAAACACCTCGTTTTGATATTTGAATTTACTATTCTACTCTTGTGTAAATGAATTCATTCCCATCTTCAATTAAAGTTAGAATATTCCCGTTCACTCCGAATTCAAAAACATCAGTCTCATTTAATTCTGTAAATTCTTTTGTCAGTGTATTACCGCTTGTTGACCATTCAAACACATCTGGTTCCGATATAAAAGTCCAACTTCCAGTATTGTCTGCATTAAACACGATTGTTATAATTCTTTCATCCCATAAATTCTCTCTTTCCCAAGTCCCGACTAAATAAGAATCACTTGAACCATCGCATGCCACAAGAACAAAACTAAATGTAACTGTTAATAATGATAATAATAATTTTTTCATTTTAAATCCCATCTTTTAAATTTGGTTTAGTAGTTATTGATCAGTTAATGAAGTTAATCCTGGTAATTCTTTTCCTTCTAATAGTTCCATTGATGCGCCACCACCAGTTGAAATCCATGAGAATTTGTCAGCACGCCCTAAATTGATTGCTGCTGCTGCGGAATCACCACCACCGATGATTGAAGTTGCACCAGCTTGGGCGGCAATTGCGTCCATTACGCCGATGGTTCCCGCTTGAAAATCTTCGTTTTCAAATACACCCATTGGTCCATTCCATACAACTGTTTTCGCCCCAGCGATTTCCGCTGCAAACTTCGCAATCGACTTTGGTCCGATATCTAAACCTAAGAATCCAGGAGTAACTGCTTCTGCATCAGTATCTTGTACTGTGTCATAGCCAGCAAATGCGTTAGCTTCTTTCGAGTCAACCGGTAAGATTAACTTGTCACCAGCTTTCGCCATTAACTCTTTCGCTAAATCTAACTTATCATCTTCACATAATGACGAACCGATTTCCAGTCCTTGTGCTTTGTAGAATGTATAAGTCATTCCACCACCAACGATTACCTTGTCAGCTTTTTCTAACAAGTTCTCGATAACACCGATTTTATCAGAAACTTTTGACCCACCTAAGATTGCTACGAATGGACGTTCTGGTGCGTCAACAGCATTTTTGATAAACTTAATTTCGTTTTCTAATAAGAAACCAGCTACGGCATTTTCAACATTTGCTGAAATTCCAACGTTTGAAGCATGAGCGCGGTGTGCCGTTCCGAATGCATCGTTAACGAAAATCCCATCACCAAGCCCAGCCCAGTATTGACCTAATTCAGCATCATTTTTTGACTCTTTCTTCCCATCGATATCTTCAAAACGCGTGTTTTCTACTAATAAAATATCACCATCGTTTAATGCGTCAATCGCCTTTTCTAATTCTGTTCCACGGGTCACGCCTGGGAATACAACTTCCTGCCCTAATTTTTCTCCTAATGCTTTTGCGATCGGTGCTAAAGACTTTCCAGCCTTATCAGCCTCTTCTTTAACACGACCTAAATGCGAGAATAAAATAGCTTTCCCACCTTGCTCAAGGATATACTGAATTGTCGGTAGTGCCGCTGTAATACGGTTATCGTTGGTAATAACCCCATCTTTTAATGGTACGTTAAAATCAACACGTACTAAAACTTTTTTACCTTGTAAAACTACATCTTTTACTGTTTTCTTATTCATTACTATACTCCCTTTCCTGCCCTGTAGTGCGAGGAATAATCCAATGAATTATCCCACATTCACAACTTCAACGCATTTTCTGTACTGAGCCAAAATAAAAAATATTTTGTGAAGATACAGATTCATTTGCACTAGTTGTGAAGTGTACAACTACAAAACTTCACTTTGTGAATTTTTTTAAAAATAACATCTACTATTGTACCCTTTTTTTAATGAAAATTCAAACATATTTCGCTTGTTTTCGTAAGTTGCGGTTCGTTTTCATTTGTACTACTGCATAACTTATGGTAAAATTTATTTAATACTAGAATAGAAATTTGCGAAATTGATTATCTTAAGGTAAATTTGCTGATTTGTGCAAAAAGATCTGTTTCGGGTCAAAAATCGACATTAAACAGACACTTTAACCATAATTCGAGAAAGTTTCGCAATTGCCTAAATACTAGAATGTTTTGAGGAGGGATCATTCATGCAATTAAATAAAATTCCTATATCAGCGGTCAAGGGGATTGATCCAGCAATGGTCGATAAATTAAACACGATGAATATTCATACCGTTGATCAACTCTTTGAATTTTTCCCGTCGCGCTATGAATCGTTTGAAATTGCTGACCTCCGTCTAGCAAAACACGAAGAACGAGTGACGGTGGTTGGTCAAATTGTAGTTCCAGCAACAAGTAGTTTTTATGGTCGTAAAGGTTCACAGACCCGTTTTTCGCTGCAGATTGGCGAAGAAGTAGTGAAAGTCATTATTTATAATCGCGAGTTTTTAAAAGGACGGTTGAGTAAGGATGTTACGGTGACGGTGACGGGAAAATGGGATCTGACCAGGCGGCAAATTACTGCATCCACCATTAAATTTGGTAATCATGAGGGGGCTGACATTTTGCCACATTATCGAACGTCTGGTGAAATTAAATCCCCAGCAATTCAGAAAATTATGCGAGCAGCAGTCGAACAATACTTAAAAGATTTTAATGATGATTTGCCCCGACCGTTAGCCAGCAAATATCGGTTGATCGGAGGGGCAGAGGCAATTCAATTTGCACATTTTCCCGAGAACCAAGAGCAACTGAAACAGGCATCGCGACGAATCAAGTATGAGGAATTATTGAAATTTCAGTTAAAATTACAAATATTAAAACGAAAAATTAAGTATACGAAATCAGGCTTTGCGAAAGTGGCAGATGATGAGCAGTTATTTACATTTTTACAGGCGTTACCGTTTGAGTTAACCAGTGAGCAAAATCGGGTACTTAATGAAATTACGACCGATTTAGCAGATAATGCGCGGATGAACCGCCTGTTGCAAGGAGACGTTGGTAGTGGCAAGACAGTCGTAGCAGCGATTTCGATGTTGTCGGTAATGAGCGCGGGTTATCAGGCAGCGATTATGGCACCAACGGAAATCTTAGCGAAACAACACCTTGAATCGTTGACAGCATTGTTTGCCTGTTTACCACAGTATCGCGTAGAATTTTTGAGTAGTAACATTAAGGGCAAGCAACGTCGGGAAATTTTGGCGGATTTAGCGAGCGGCGAAATCAATTTGTTGGTTGGAACTCATTCGGTGATTCAAGATAAAATCGTGTTTAATAATCTGGGGATTGCGGTTGTTGATGAGCAGCATCGTTTCGGGGTTATGCAACGACAAAAACTTCGTTTAAAAGGTGAAGCAATTGATATTTTGATGATGAGTGCGACGCCAATACCGCGGACGTTGGCAATTTCGGCATTTGGTGATATGGATGTTTCGTCGATTCGTGCCTTACCGATGGGTCGTAAACCGATTCAAACATTTGTCATTAGTGATGCAAAATTGGCTGATGCGAAAAATTTTATCAAAGAAAAAATTCTTAACCACGGGCAGCAGGTTTACATCGTTACGCCGTTAATCGATGAATCAGAAGTACTCGAAGATGTTCGTAATGCGACCCTTGTTTATGAACTATGGCGCGAAGCTTTTGCTGGCATTGCCGAAGTCGGTTTGATGCATGGTCGCCTCCCGAATGAAGAAAAAGACGCGATTATGAATGATTTCGCGACTAACAAAACGCAGATTTTGATTTCAACGACGGTCATTGAAGTTGGTGTTAATATCCCTAATGCAAACCTCATCTTGATTTATGACGCGAATCGCTTTGGTTTATCACAATTACATCAACTTCGCGGTCGTGTTGGGCGTGGGAGTGAACATGCGTATTGCATCTTATTATCGAATACAACTAATCCAGAAGCTAAAGAGCGCCTCGGCGTCATTGCCGCTTCGACTGATGGTTTTGAAATTGCAGAAGCCGATTTAAAACTACGTGGTTCTGGGGATTTCTTCGGCTCAAAACAGTCGGGTATCCCAACCTTTAAAATGGCCAATATCATCGAAGACTACAAAATCCTCGATGTCGCCCGTCAAGATGCTGCTGATCTTATGGTCGGCGACGAATACGACCAAAATCCCGATTTTATCCCATTGCGCGACTATATTGAACGTGTTTTAGTAGATGAAAATCATCAATTTGATTAATATCATGAGTTAAGAGTTTTTTATTACTCAGCCACAAAACAAGGCAATGTGTAGTGGTACATTGCCTTGCCATACTGCTTTCATACTTTTCGCTTTAATATCTAAGACCATCTAAAAAATACTCATATATCACTAAGGCATCATCAATATGTGCACTCGTATTAGTGAAATGTGGATCTGGTATTCCAAAGGTGATCAAAATAAATTCACTTGTTCCATCGGTCGCTAAACTTGCCATACAACGACCAGCTGGGGTTGTAAAACCAGTTCTTCCACCTAAAATTTCACCACCGTCAAAACTGGTTGTCGTTGCAAATTGATGTAATGTTGAGTATAGTATATTCCCGCGGGCATTCGGTCGTGAAAGTTGATATTCAGCGGTCGTAAAAATTGCTCTGAATTCAGGAATCGTCAAAGCATAGCGGAGTAAAATTGCAATATCATTCGCGGTCGTATAGTGATTATCATCATGAAGCCCTGTTGCCGTCACAAAATTGGTGTCATTCATGCCAAGTGTACGTGCCCGTTCATTCATTATCGCAACAAAATCCTCATAGCTACCAGCGATATGATTTGCCAGTGCCCAAGTTGCCTCCGCCCCAGATGGTAGCATAACAGCGTGCAAAATTTCTGACATCGTACGGATTTCACCAGGATTGAAGCCAGCTTGTGTCGCTCCTGCCAACCACAATGCATCGAAATCTGCAACTACTGTGACATTGTCGTTCATGGTACTATTTTCTAAACCTACTAAAACAGTCATAATTTTGGTAATCGACGCTGGAAAAGTTTGTACATCAGCTTGATGCTCAAACAACACCCGACCGTTGGAAATATTAATCAAGAGCGCATAATTACTCTGCATATCAAAACCAACTTCACTACGTCCGAGTGGGCGAGTAATCTCAGCAATAATTTCCGTAATTATCGGTTGTTCAATCGGTGTAGTAGCTTTCACTGGTATGTCTGCAAAAAACCAAATCACAAAAAAATGAATCCCAACACCAATAATTCCACCAGCGATCACCACATTTCTAACCAACTTAAAAATCGCTTCTGCCGCTGCTTTTTGTTTCTCACGACGCGCCGTCATGCGATATTCTCGCTGATTTTGTGGCTCCAAATAATTCATCCCACGATTGTCATTTTTTCTCATTTTCCTCACCTTATAATAGTATTTGTGGTTAGCTACCACATAAGCTTGAATATATCTGATATATTCTTGGTTAGTGCTATGGATTATTGTGTTTTCACCAACAGCATTATTATGATGACTGTTTTAAAAAGGCTCTAACCACAGTTTTTTTGTCCTTGAATTTATAATGTAAATGCAACACCCGAAAAAAATAAAAGACTCAAGGGTAGAAATCCTGTAAAATAGTGTTTGATAAGACAACTATTAAAGGACTGAAACC
>JGI990J12352_1000298_pt1 | contig 11435 bp, 11 predicted proteins | sample Intmic4MA4BA4MSA_FD_12352 | JGI IMG/M metagenome (IMG submission 12352) | reverse complement strand
GTGGCAATGGCGGTGGAATTTTCGTGCAGACAAACAGTCGCTTTAATAGAACTGGAAGTGGTGATATTAATGGAAATAGGGCAGGCGGCAATGGTGGTGGCGTCTTCGTCCAAGGAAATAGTAGCTTTATCAGGAGCGGAAGTGGTGATATTAATGAAAACACAGCTGGTGGCAGTGGCGGCGGAATCTTCATCCACGGAAACAGTAGCTTTAACAGAACTGGGAGTGGCAATATTAATAGAAATACAGCCGGTGGCAGTGGTGGCGGAATTTTCGTACAGGCAAACAGCACTATTAGTAGGAGTGGCAGTGGCAACATTAATGAAAATATCGCCCAAATTGACGGTGGTGGAATCTTCGCTAATGGACTAGATGTGCGTATTACTATATTAGGTAGCGGAAGCATTTCCAGAAACACTGCCCAACGTGGCGGTGGTGTAGCACTTTTAAACGGCGCCCAATTTAACAGCACCGGTTCTGGCTCGGTTTCAAACAATACTGGTGGTAATATTGACGAAATAGATGATGATAGTAATCTACCAATAAATAACGAACCAAACATCATCGAAACACCTAAAGCCGAGCCACAACCACAACCTGAAACTGGTGGTAGCTCTAATCAACGGCATTAAATTTCACTTGGGAGTGAATCAAGATGGGAATAATTGAGACAGTTATAATCAACATTTACGACGTTTTACTAATTTTAATAAGAATCTTCTTCTGCTTAGTGTTTTACAGCAAAATCAAAAACCAAAGCCTAAAAAAACTCACCCATCTAGCAGTCCCAATCACCTACGTAGCGCTTTATTTACTAAGAATAACCTTAATAACCAGACCGCTATCAGTACCACTGCAAGCGATTGTGCTAGTTGCCACACTTAGTGCTTTACTAACCGTTTTTGAGAAAAAAATTTCCTGGATGATTTTGCTCGCTTCGCTTTTGATGACCATGGTTTTAGAAATGTTAGCAATGCTAATTGCCATCATCATCATTTTTGCCCTCAACATGGTGGCGGTAATGCCTGTGGCGATTATGACGGTGATGGTGGTGTTGCTGATTGTCCATAACTTGATTTTACTCCTCGACAAATCCCAAAAGCTAAGTTTAGCTAGTTATGGCGAACTTTTAAAATCGACTCAACTGCAAAAGATAATTGTAATTTTAGCCTTGTTAGTTGCGATGCTCCAAGCATTTATGGTCGAAAGTGGGAATTTTCATACCGGCGGTAATTTTATGGACTCAACCGTAATGTGGGGGATTGTTGTTATTTTGGTGCTGGCGCTGATTTTGCTGATCACTTTAGCCAGTAAATACATGAATGAGGAAAAAAATAAGCAAGAGCAGATTAAAGCGGAAAATGCGCGACTTAGTAAAGAGCGTCTTGTTACTCAAGAGCAGATGGCAAGTCTTTTGCAAGCGCAAGCCGAATTGGAAGCGGATTTTTCAGAAATGACAAATAATCACCACGCTTATCGTTACGTTGTGCCAATTTTACTCGGAATGCAAAACAAATTAATCGAGCAGATGAATAATTTTGCCGATTATGACCACGATGAACGGCTTTGCCAAATTAGAAACTATACCGATCAGTTAAGGACGTTGACTTTTGAAATCAGTGACGAGTTTGTCACTAGTCATATTAAGTCCGAGATTGTTGGGCTTGGCATTTCAAAGGCGTGGCTGGAATTAAATGTCCTCTTAGAAACCTTAATGCAAAAAGCAAAAGATCAGGGGATTTATTTATCCGTTTACAATCACGCCACGACTTGGCATAAATTAGTAGTCCCAAAGGTAGTATTTATTCGCTTGCTGAGTAATATTGTTGATAATGCGATTAAAGAAACGTTTAAATTGCCGCTTGACAAGCGTGGCGAGATTCGGATTATTTTTAAAGATGAAGATGATCATTTCTTATTTGAGGTAACCGATCATGCACCGGAATTTGCGGTGGCGATTTTAAAGCGGCTTGGGCAACGGCAAAACAGTACAAATAATACCGGCAATGGCTATGCGGAAATTATGCCAGCATTACACGAGGCCAAGGCATCGTTTGTCATCAAAGAGTGGCGCCATGATCGCGGTGATATTGGGAAAACTATTAGTGTGATTTTTGACGGCTTCTCAATGCGGTTAATTGACTCACATTACCGCTATGAACAGCTTGTCAACGAGCTTTCGTTAACCGATTTTGAAGTTATTGATATTTATTAAACAGCGCGGCAAATTTAATGATGGCGGCGCTAACAGCAAAAACTGGAAACTCAATCTGCAAGGAATGAAATTTCCAGTTTTTTTCAATTTTTTAATGTTTAATTGCCTTGTCATTTTTGTTGTCGCACTTAAAATTGGTGTTAATCCCGTAAAGTAACATCAAATCCCCGAAACCAACCCCCGCTTGGCATTAATCCTTGATCTTGGCGTAGTCTAATTCGCCCCATCAAGACAAGCTCTAAAGTGGTCAAATCATAAATCGCCACTAATTGCAAAGTATCAGGTCGATAATTTAAAACTAAATAATTACCAACAATGCTATGACTTTGCCACCAACCCCGCCGAGAATTAAAATCCGCTGCGTGCTCTGCCATAAACGGATTCATCAAAGGCGTCACTTCCCCCGTTTGCAAATTAGCTACAGCAATTGCGTCTAACCATTCGCCCGTTTCTTCGGCTAATACTTGGGTTTCAGTAACCAGTAAATCAGCAAAACCGCCGATCAAGCCAACAAAATCACCAGCGACAGTAACAAGCTCAACCGACTGCGACGCAAAGTCGACTCGGTATAACTCGCTAAACGGTTCATCATCATTAGCATCGGGATTCATGCCGAGATTAAAATAAACATCCTTTGCCGTGGCATGCCAGCTACCCCATCTTGTCCCGTCTAAAACTGCAATCGTAGTAGAAGTAGAACCGCCAAAAAGACCACTTGAATGTTCGGTTGATATTAAGCCTTGCCCGTTGTTAAAACTAAACTCGTACTCCAAACGCATATTTTGAGTATCAACAGCATAGACCATAAAGCTTAAAATCCCATCTTCAGGTAACACTAAATAAAGCCCACCCGCATTTTCAACCAAAAACACATTCCAAACCTGTCGCAAATCAATCGCGCTATCGTTTAAAACATAATTTATGCGGGAAATGTCCCCGGTTTGCTTATTTAAAATATTTACCCGAATGGTTGAATCCCGACTTGCTTGCCAAACATGATTGTCAAAACCATAAACGACCTTAACCTCATCATTTTCGAAGTTTCCGCGAATAAAACTACTAATACCGCGATAGACTTCGCGGTGCGCTAGTTGCTGCGCATTTAAATGATGAGTCTGGTCAAAAATCGTCGGCTCAAAAAGCGGTTCACCGCTCGTTAAAGTTACTTGCGTAAAGCGATTAGGAGCCTCCTGAATTAAATTGCTAAACTGAAATTTATCAAAAATACTGGTATCGCCAAGCAAAATCTCCAACTTGAAATCCCGATTAAAAGCTTCGGCAACCCCGGTTTGCAACAAAATGACGATACTCCCAAGCGATACTAAACAAATTACCAAAAAGCTAATTAAATATTTCATTTTCATCTTATCTTTACCTCCACTAAATCGAAACTTTTTGATTAATCAAGAAATAACTAATCGCCAAACTTAACACATTCGCCACCAAAGCAAAGCCCCAGTTTACCAACACGCGCTCATCATGAAATAGCCACAAATGTTGGAGATAAACAAAAATTCCCGATAAGGCAATGCAGTAAAGTAGCCCCCCAATAAAGCCAACAATCCGCTTTGAACGGTCCATCAAAACTAAGCAGCTAAGCGCATTAAAAATCGTAGCAATCAACAGCGTTTTCAAGATAAAGTGCGAAAACGATACCGGAATAACAATCGCGATAATTTCATGCCCACTCAAAAGCACCCCACGAACTAAATTAGCAGCTAACACGCCATCAGGCAACACACGTTCAGCAATCTGACTACCGATAAATAAATTAACTAACAACATTCCGTAAAAAATCCAAACTGCACTCATCATTGCGACGAGCTTCGAAAGAAAAATTGTAAAACGGGTCCCTTTGAGCGACAACAAAAAATAAATCCGCTTCGACTTGCCAACCCATTCCTTGTACCACAAACTAAAACCGACAATCACAATGACTAACAGCAACGCCAACATAAACAACAAGTAATGAAATTGCCGCCAATTATAATTCATGATCTCAATTAAAGTAACACCACCAGTCTCATTGACAAAATCAGCAGCCCTAAAATCACTTGATAACTGATCAACAATCTCATGGCCTAACTCGGTTGCCAAACTATAAAACAACCATCCTGAAATTACTGTTAAAAATCCAAAAATCCCGACAAGGACTAAAACCATACTTCTAAACTCAACCTCAAGCAACGCTAAAAACTTTTTCATAATGACCTCACCCCCGGCTCAGGACGATACAGTTGTCGCATTTTATCAACAATCCGCAACCCTTCCGCCTGCGCACCAGCTTTGGAAAATGTTTGAAAAACGCGACCTTCTTCAAGCAAAACCACATAATCAGCAATATTTTGTAGCTCATCAATCTCGTGAGTTGTAATAATCACAGTTTGCCCGTCGTTTAAAAACTCCGACTTTAGAGCGTGGATAAACTCCTCCCGCGTAAAAACATCAATCCCGCTAAACGGCTCATCTAACAATAAATAACTGGCATTTTGGCACAACCCCACAATAATATTAAAACGGGCTAAATTCCCTTTTGACAAATCCTTCAACGGCTTTTCTTTTGGTAATTTTAAAAATTCCATCAAATTTCGCGCCTTAGCCTTGTTAAAATTCGGATAAAACAAAGCTGCGTATTCGAGATTTTCCACGGTATTCATCCCTAAATTATAAATTGGCGTATCCGGGACATACGCTAGCTGATCGAGATTTTTAGCACTAATGCGCACGCCATCAATCGTAATTTTCCCCTGATTAACCGGAATTAACCGCATAATCGCCTTCATTGTCGTACTTTTACCAACGCCATTTAACCCCAATAAACAACTAACCTGACCTTTTGGAAACTTTATCGAAACATCATCCAAAATTAACTTGCGCCCGTATTTTTTAGTTAAATTCTTAATCTCAAGCATTAAAATTTGCCTCCTTTTTCATCTTTCCCCATTATAACAAACAAATCTTAAGAAAAACTGCAGGAAATCCTTAAGATTTTCTTAAGATTTTCCCAACTAGCCCTTAACGGCTAACATTAATGAACGGGGGATAGCTTGTCGGTGAAATTTTAAATAGACAAATTGGCGATTTTAGTGTATAATAGCGGTAGTGAAGCTGTTACTGTTGCAAAAACCCAAAAACGCCCAAAAGCATCAACAGTCGCAGTGGCCAACTGTCGCTAGCAATAAGCTAAAGCTGCCAATAGTTTTAGCATCAATGATACTTTTGCGACCTAAAGGAGCGAAAACCGATGGATTTTCTTCAACTAAGAGCCGAAATTGATCGAATTGACGATAAATTAATCAGCTTATTTAAACAACGCATGGCAATTGTGGAGCAAGTGGCAAATTATAAAAAAGCGCAAAACCTGCCAACACTTGATGCCAATCGCGAGCAGGAAAAAATTTGGCACCTCGCCAGCCAGCTGCCAAGTGAATTAACCCAATATGCGACGCCATTATATCAGACGTTATTTGAAATTAGTCGCCATTACCAACAACAACTTAAGTGAGGCATCAGCAAAATGTTACAATGCGGACTTCTCGGTGAGCGCTTAACGCATAGCTATTCACCGCTGATTCATCAAGAATTAGGCGATTACCAGTACGACTTATTTGAAGTCGAAGTTACCCAGCTTGAGAATTTTATAAAAACAACCCCCTTTCACGGATTGAATGTGACAATCCCTTATAAACAAGCAGCAATTGCTTACTGTGATGCGCTATCACCGGTTGCCAAAGCAATTGGTAGCATTAATACCATTTTACGCCAAGCAGATGGTCGCCTATACGGGGATAACACTGACGCAGCTGGATTTTTAACGCTCTTAACCGTTAGTAAAATGCAAGTGAAAAATCAGAAAGTGCTAATTCTTGGAAGCGGTGGCAGTTCTTTGACGCTTAAGCAAGTTTTAAAAGCGCAAGGTGCCAAAGAAATCGTTGTCATCTCGCGAAGTGGCAAAAATAATTATCACAACCTAGCTTGTCATCATGATAGTCAGCTAATTATTAATACGACGCCAGTGGGGATGTACCCAAACAACGGAAGCTCACCCCTTGATTTAGCCGAATTTCCTAGCTTAACAGGGGTGATCGATTTAATCTACAATCCGCTGAAAACAGCGCTCTTGTTGCAAGCTGAGCGTTTAGCGATTCCAAGCATTGGTGGCTTAGTGATGCTCGTTGCGCAAGCGGCAGCTGCTGCCGAGCTGTTTGCTGGAAAAGTTATTACTTGGCAACGAATCAACGAAATTGTTACTAAAATTCGCCAAAAATCGCAAAATCTAATTCTGGTTGGCATGCCAGGCGCCGGTAAAACCACCATTGGCAAAGCCTTAGCCCAACTTACTGGGCGCCGATTACTTGATACGGATCAGATGATTGAAGCTCAAAAAAATCAGACAATTGCCACCATTTTTAACACCGCTGGCGAGCAAAAATTTCGGGAATTTGAAACCGCAGCGCTTAAGCAAGCGGGCAAACAATCAGGAATAATTATTGCCACCGGCGGTGGCTGTGTTACCGTCGCCGAAAATTATGAACTGCTCAAACAAAATGGCGTGATTATCGGCTTAGACCGCGCTTTAAACCAACTTGAACGAACCGATCGACCGCTTTCGCAGCTTGATTTAGCGTCGATGTACCAAAAGCGATTGCCGCGATATCGCCAATTTGCTAATCGGCAGGTGGCCAACGACCAAACCGTCGAAACCGTGGCAAAAAAAATCTTGGAGGTGTTTTATGAAACTCTTAATTATTAATGGCCCCAACTTGAACATGCTCGGCATTCGTGAACCAGCGATTTACGGCACCGCGACTTATCAAGACTTAGAAAAACTTGTGAGGCTTACTTGCCAAAATCACCACATCAACCACCACATGATTCAATCTAATCATGAAGGCGTCTTGATTGATGCAATCGGCGATGCTTACGGTAACTATGACGCCATTATTATCAACCCAGCGGCTTACACGCACACTAGCATTGCCATCTTAGATGCCTTAAAAGCCGTCGGTTTGCCAACAGTTGAAGTCCATCTAACCGACACCAAAACACGCGAAGCTTTTCGCCACCAATCATACGTTAGCCAATACGCAGAATCGACAATTATGGGCAAGGGCATTAACGGCTATACAACAGCCATTTTGTATTTAAAGGAAAAATTAAGCAAAAAATCAAAAGCAGGTGAATAACATGACAAGAATTTTATCAGGAATCCAACCATCGGGAGCGCTAACGTTAGGGAATTATCTCGGTGCTATCAAAAACTTTGTTAAACTCCAAGCAGAACATGAATGTTTATTTATGGTCGTTGACTTACATGCAATTACAAGCCCTCAAGCGCGACTTGTATTACGCAAAAACATTAAAGAAGTTGCTGCGACCTACATCGCGTGTGGCATTGATCCCCAAAAAGCCAACATTTTCATCCAATCAGAAGTCCCAGGCCATCTTGAACTCGCTTGGGTGCTAACTTGCAATAGTGGTATGGGCGAGCTTGAACGCATGACCCAATTCAAAGATAAAGCTGCTAAACAAACAACAAACAACGCTAGCATCGGGGTGGGACTGTTTACTTACCCAGTCTTGCAAGCTGCTGACATCTTATTATACGACACCGATATTGTTCCGATTGGCGACGACCAAAAACAACACCTTGAGCTAACCCGCGACCTCGCCGAACGTTTTAATTCAAGGTTCGACAATACATTTAAAATACCCCAAATATACACCAAAAAACACGGCGCACGGATTATGGCACTCCAAGATCCGACGAAAAAAATGAGCAAATCCGATGCCAACCCCAAAAATTATATTTTACTAACCGACGAGCCCAAAATGATTAGCAAAAAAATTAAAGCAGCGGTTACCGACTCCGAAGCAACGATTGATTACGATCCGGTTAAGCGTCCAGGAATTTCCAACCTGCTTGAAATCTACGCCTGCCTTACCGATGAAACTATTGAAGCTTTAGCCACCAAATACCGAAATAGCGGTTACGGCAAGTTCAAAGCGGATCTCGCTGAAGTTGTTATCGCTGAACTTACCCCAATTCAAGATCGCTTGCAAAAAATTCTACAAACTAGTGAAATTGATGAAATCCTTGACCAAGGGCGCCAAGTCGCCACCAAACTCGCAGCGAAAAAGCTGGCGAAAGTCAAACAGCAAGTTGGGCTTGGTCGTAAAAGTTAAAACTAGTGAATAGCCAAGCTTTGACCAAAAGGAGCGTGACGATTATGTGTCAGCAAATTAAAAAAATAATCTTGATTAGCGGGTGGATTTTCCTCCTGGCTGCCTGTTTTGGCGAAGCTCAAGAAACGCCGCAAGAGGCGCCAGTTGTAGAAAATCCCAACGACCAAGTCGCTGATTTGGCAACTGTCGAAATTGATGAAAAGCCAGAGCTTACAGGAATTCCTGACCAAATATCAGAGCCAGAACCAGTAACGTTTTGTGGAGCGGCCAATCCGGAAGCAGCTACAATTTTAACCACCGAAGCTAGCTTATCGTATTTGGCTCTCGTTAATCGCTGTTACCGTGTGGCGAGCGATTTCTCCCCTGAGGATCTTGTTGCAGTCAATGTGGCGAGTGTTAATTTACCGCCGAATGGGGTTCATGAGTTGCGAGCAACCGCTGCGCAAGCGCTTGAAGAACTATTTGCCAAAGCCGATCAATTAGAGCTTAATTTATTATTATCAAGTGCTTACCGAGGCTACGAATTGCAAGAATTTTTCTTTAGCAATAATGTGGCAAATCGGGGACTTGAAGAGGCGATGCGCGTTAGCGCGGTACCTGGGCATAGCGAACATCAACTAGGTTTAGCTGTAGATTTAACAACGCCAGCCCTCGAAGCTGTTGGTTGGCTTGATGCTAGTTTTGCGATGACGCCAGCCGGAATTTGGCTTAGTGAAAATGCCCATCTTTTTGGCTTTATTATCAGCTTTCCTGACGGACGGGAAGCCGATGTTGCCATTATTTATGAACCTTGGCACCTTCGCTATGTTGGCGTTGAAACGGCTACGACAATTTTTCACGCAGGCTACGTGCTGGAAGAGTTTTTGTGGTATAACAGTAACTAAAAATAATTGTTGCTTGGTATCGCTTTACAAGCGCGACCAAGCAGTTTGCGAACCCGGATAGATGCTAAAATCGGCAACGATTCGTTGTTCGTTTATTCACAAGTGTAGGTACCAAGTTAGCTTAATTTTTCAAGAAAGGTTGCGATGAATGTGTCAAATTGTGTGGCAGTTGGAAATGGCAATGTTACGGAGATTGCCCAATATTTAGAAACGGGATTAGTTGGCTTACATACAACAAAAATATATACAAATGCGAGCCAAATTGGTGATGAGCAGGTGATGTTGCAAGTTTTCGAGCGTTATTATCACCGGAATAAGCAACGAGCGACTTTGACTGTGTTAGTCAGCGGAAAAGCTGATAACGTTCGCGTGGAAGCCATTGCTGCGGGCGGTGGTGGCGGCTTGATAATGCGGGTTAGCCTTGGAGCTAATAGTGACTTTTCCGCTCGGGTTGCGGAGCTGTTGCTTAGTCGTGGTTTTAAAATAATCACATAAAGCGCCAAATTACGACTAAAAAAATTGTGATATTATCCTCGCAAGCGGGCGATTATTTCAAAAATAACGTGCCGGATTTCCTTGCAAAACAAGGGCGACTCCCCACGAAAAAATTGGAGGTGAATTTATAAATGAAGCTACCGTTACATAAAAAAATTGAGCACGACCTTTTTAAAAAAATCGAGTCGGGTGAATACCCTGAAAATGAAGTAATCCCAACTGAAATTGAATTATCAGAGGCTTACGGCGTTAGCCGTCCGACGATTAGGCAAGCTGTGCAATCGCTAGTCAACGCAGGCTATTTGGAAAAAAGAAAAAAGCGGGGAACTTTGGTTAAGCGTTCAAAGATTCAGCAAGAATTTACTCGGCATGTGGAAAGTTTTGATTCGGAATTTTACCGTAAAGGTATGTCAACGAAAACGAAAGTTTTAACGTTTACGAAGACGAATGCTACTAAGGAAATTGCGCTGAATTTAGCCTTGAAGGAAGGTGATTTAGTTTATAAACTCACCCGCTTAAGATTTGCCGAGGATAAGCCGGTTGTGTTTGTTACGAGTTTTATGCCGGATAAAATCTTTCCAAATTTATGCCAAGTTGATTTTGCTAAACAGTCGCTTTATGAAACGTTTAGAGAATTTGGTCATCCAATTCATTCAGTTTCCCGAAAGCTAGAAATTACGTTAGCTGATGAAACGGCAAGTTATTTATTAGATGTTTTAGAAAATGCGCCGTTGTTTTATTTTCATACCCGTGGCTTTACCGAAAATCGCCTACCGATTGAATATTCGATTGCTAAATATCGTGGTGATATTAATTCTTTTGTTTTAGAAATATCAAAGCCCAAGTAAGTTGGCCAGTTTTAACCAAGCGCTTTCATGACTTTTTAGTTTAAAAAGAGCCTAGTTCGCATTTTTGACAATAGCGAACAGGCTTTTAAATTTCTGTTAATTTGTTGATCTCGTGGTAGGGTAGTTCAACCTAACCAATTGCAACAATATTTAAAATCGGATCAATGATCAAAGTATCAACAGTTTTTCCAACATCAGCCATTTTAATGGTAAAGGTACTATTGCTACCTAAAGGCGTGGTAAAAATTGCTGAGGCTGTTACTGACATTTCGCCTACTTGACCATCGTATCGACTTAAAATCGCCGAAACATTTGAACCACTAATGTTAACACCATTTAAAAACATTGACAAAGAAACACCACGATTTGGATCAAGCAGTAAAACTTCACCTTCCTCTTCATCACCATCTCTTCGATAAATTATCGGATCAATCGCCCCTTCAAAAATTGCTAAATAAGCTTTTCCAGCTGCTAATGTAACCTCAGTCGGTTTTGATGATGTCCAACTAATTGCGGTTCCTGCCATACAACCTAAAACATCAAAATTAACTAAATCATTTGGACGATATGCATGATAATGAAACACCTCCGATGCAAAGACCCTTAAATAATTCGGACTAACACCTTCACCAGGATCACCTTTTGGCCCTTGAAGTCCACGCTCGCCATCGTCGCCTTTTGGCCCTTGGAATCCTTGAAGTCCACGCTCACCATCGTCGCCTTTTGGTCCTTGGATTCCACGCTCGCCATCATCACCTTTTGGCCCTTGAAGCCCACGTTCGCCGTCGTCACCTTTTGGCCCTTGGA
>JGI990J12352_1000297_pt1 | contig 11438 bp, 12 predicted proteins | sample Intmic4MA4BA4MSA_FD_12352 | JGI IMG/M metagenome (IMG submission 12352) | reverse complement strand
AATGGATAGGTACTGATAAATGGATACGCTGTTTTAACACTTCCATCTTCATTTACAATGATTCTTGCCTTATCGGCATAGTGTTTCATTCCTGTGCTTAGATATACAACACTTGGAAAACTCTTTAGTGCTGTTCTTGGTAATGGCACATCATGTACGCCAACGCCTGTTTCTTTCGCTATTTTTGCGATAAATTTAGCGGCTTTTTTATCATCTGTCCATTGCCCAAGCTGATAACCTTGTTCTTGGGATTTGATCATCATAGCTATTACTTCATGGTGCGAGCCGTGGTCTGTGAATGTTGTGCCGTAGGTAACTTCACTTTTTGGATTGCCCCAATCAAGAGGAAATTCTGCCCTAATTTTAATATTAAATTCTTCAACTTGATTAGCTACACTTTCTAAGAATAACATACAATTGTTCGTTATCTCGTATAAAAAAGAAATTTCTATAACATAATTTTCAAAAACATCATCTGGGTAAACTTCTTCGTAGTCTTTATTCTCAATAAATCCCAAATAAGCATTTATTTTATCTTGCAAGAGAGTTAAATGTTCATACTCATTTGCCCAATCTAAATGATCTGAAATCACTAAAGTTAATTCGCTTTTTTTAATATTTTTAGTTATAATATCAAGTTTATATGTGTCTATAATGGTTGACATCTTAATTCTCCTCCCTTTTTAGTTCAATTTGTGGTGGTGCTATTATGTTCTCATTAGGCGGATTAAATTGTTTTGAAGGACGTTTAACTTCTACTTTAGTTGGCGGAATTTTATATCCTCCTTCAAATATCCCTTTTCCTTTTCCTACAACAACTCCACCACCAGACTCCAATTCTGGAAATCCCTTTTTTTGGTTCTTAGTAAATTGAGCAGTTGGAGAAGATTTATATTCCTGTATTATTAACTTACCACTGTTTTTCCCTATCCCTATCGAATCGACACGTACCTTTGTTCCTTTGTGAGTTTTAAGTGTTATCTCACGTTGTGTATCTGTACTTACCCTCAAAGTTTTTTTTAATTCATTTTGACTATAAGCTTCCCCCCTGATAGCATTTTGACGCATTCTTGCTCTCGGTGTACGTGGTTTATCAATTGTATTATCCCACAAACTACTAAAACAAGAAAAAACTGCCATAAAAACAAACGCATCCCTATTTCTTTCCCAATCAAATTCATCTCCGTACCTAATCATTTCCCAAACTTGAGTTCCTGCATCAAAGACAGAACCGAAAGCTCCCATTGTCAAATGTTTCAAATACGGGCTATTCTGAAATACTGAAAGACCAAAAAGTTCATTAAATGCAGGTATAAAAATAGGTCCTAGTATCGCACCAGTTTTTGCACCTTCTAAAAATGCCCTACCATATGCTTCCCAACCTGAAAATTCGCCATTAACCAAATCAGTTCCAGCTTGAACACCAATACGCATTAATCCCATATTGTATGCACCTTTTGCAGAGTTCACACCTGCTTTGGCAAGTTTTGATTTTTGAGCTATAGATGAAATAGCTTTTGTTGCCTTTCCAACCTTGCCTATTTTTGCCACAGCACCCAGTGCTAAACCACCAGTCTTAACTACTGCCACCGCTACAAGGGCAACCACCGCCACTACTGCAACTGCTCTAAGGATTCTACCTAGTCGCCCACCTCTTTCTGGTTCAGGTGTATGTTTTTTAACATCAATTTCACGATTAAATGATGCGATAGGTCGACCACCCGCTAACAGGGTTAAAAGCAGAGCATTTGATTACTGATAAAGGCTACGACTCTGATGAAATCATTAAATTCGCCACTAAACAAAGCATGACGCTTGTTATTCCACCAAGAAAAAATCGTAAAGAGCAAAGGGATTACGACAAACACCTTTATAAATTGAGACATCTAATTGAGAATGCTTTTTTGAAACTTACGCGATTCTGCGGCGTTGCTACTCCCTATGCTAAGACCACGTCGGCTTTTCGGGGGACAGTTGTTCTCGCTTCTACCGCTCAATGGATTGAACTTGTGTAGACATTGTCTAGTTTTGCTAGATTTTCGGAAAATAACAGGACATTCTATAGTATCATTTCCATAGGTGATTCAAATGGACTATAGAACAAGATTTAAAAACTTACGAATTGACAACGATTTAACACAAGCAGATATTGCTAAACTCTGTGCTGTTACCAATAAAACAGTTAGCCATTGGGAAACACTCAGGTATGATATGCCCCTTGATTGCATCTGTAAACTTTGCATTCATTACAAAGTTTCAAGCGATTATATCCTCAACATCCCAAAGTTTAACTAAACAAAACAAAATCCCTCCACCCATAGGGTTATGACCAACATAAACCCAACTCAGAAAAATTTCTACACATTTATTATATCACACATCTTGAAATTTTCAAGCTAAATTTACAAATATGGGGATTCCCTTTCCTCAGAGATTAATCTTCTCTGCCACCCAAGAAACTTTCTTCTCTAATCTAATATGAATTCAGTTTTGAAATCACACTTCTTAGTGATTATTTTTCCATTCTAAGTTGTCGACAATCGCCTTATGTACGCTATCGGTACGCAACGAAATTTGTCTCCTAGTATGGAGTAAAAGTTGAAGCAAACATATTAGGTTTTCGTCAATTCTTGGAGTTTTCATTTGTAGTGTCAAAAGCAAATGGAAACGAGAGATTTAAGAAAAACTGTGAGTTGAAGCTGGATAATGAAAAAATAATCTACAAATACGCCTCATTTCAAAACAGAATTAGTATTAGCGGTAATATTCGCAATAAAAATTCTAGCTGAGGTGTTTTCATCTTTTTAAAATTCCACCCCAAAGACGGATAAAGCTCCAGCAAACATTCCTTATCAGTCTCAATGAACTACCTATCCCAAGGCAGAGATTCGGAGAATTATACCCACGCTTCGATTAAAACTACGTTTCAACTCCCGACCAATACATAGATTAAACATATTCATTTCTTCCTTACCCATATCAAAAGTTATCCTTTCATACATATGTTCCATCACAATTTTTTGGCCTTTGGGTAATTTCACAGCTAAATAAAACGCCTTTGCCAAATATTCACATCTCAAACTCCCCGTGCGAAACATAAAAAATTATCAAGTTTTTGAGCAATTCAATTATGTAAAAGTAACACCTTATTTTCACAATTCCCTCCATTGCGAGATCTGTTACTTCATCCTCGCTCTTGATAATAACATTCTTTGGCTCATCCAAGTCTTCAGAAATAATCTGTAAATACTCAAGTACTTTTCATACAAAATAGTGCTTATTTTTTGTTTGTATATAATTCGAATATCTCTTATACTAATTGACTTTTAAAATGATGCTTCTTTGTAGATAATCTATCATCTCTTGCTTACTTATACAATATCTTTTTTCTGATTTTTTGTTAAAAAAAGACCCATCAAAAAGATGAGTCATTTCTTAATTACTCCGATGAAAACGGAAGTAATGCCATATGGCGCGCTCTTTTAATCGCTGTCGTAAGTTGACGTTGATATTTAGCGCTAGTTCCTGTTACACGTCTCGGTAAGATTTTTCCACGATCAGAGATAAATCTTTTCAAAAGATCTGCATCTTTGTAATCAATCACTGCAATTTTGTTTACTGTAAAGTAACAAACCTTGCGGCGACGACGTCCACGTCTAAATTGAGGCATCTCGCTCAACTCCTTATTTTTTAGCTCATTTTTCTTGTTGTTTACAACAAATATCCGATCAAGCTTTCAATTTTTTACTAAGTTCTATCTTTTAAAACGGTAAATCATCGTCACTAATATCTATAGTTGAATTAAAATCTGGCGCTTTACTTTCATTCGGGAACGGATTAGCATTTGACACAGCCCCAAATGAATTAGATGCAGGAGCTGCTGGTGCGTTTCCTCCACCAAAACCACTTGGCGACGGATTAAATCCAGTGTTGCCGCCGCCAAATCCGCCTTCACCAGTATTTTGATTACTACTTCTAGGTTCTAGAAACTGTACACTCTCAGCATTAACATCTGTCGTATAACGCGTCGTTCCATCCTGAGCCTGGTAGCTGCCAGTTTCAATTCGTCCTTCAACACCAACTAAAGAACCTTTACGAAGGAATTTAGCCATGTTATCTGCTGTTTGTCTCCAAGCAACACAATTAATGAAATCAGCTGGACGTTCACCATTTTGGTTCGTGAAATTACGATTAACCGCAACAGTGAATCTTAAATTTGAAATACCATTTTGAGTCTGTCTTAAATCTTCACTTGGATTACGCGTTAAACGTCCAACTAAAACAACTCGATTAATCATAACTTACACCAACCTTTTATGCTCACTCTATTTTGCAATCGCAAAGAAATCAAATATGATTTTAATCTAGAATGAGTATTAAATGTAAAATTTCGCTACCAATTACTCAGCAACTTCTTCTTTAGTCTCTTCCTTATCTGAACTCGCAGTTTTCTTAGACTTAGTTGGAACAACTTCTTCTGCCTTAACAACAATATGACGCATTACATTTTCGTTGATTTTTACTAGACGATCGAATTCATCACAAGCCTCATGTCCAACTTCTACGTTCATAACAACATAGAAACCTTTTCTGTGGTCGTTGATTTCATACGCTAGCACTTTCATACCAAGTTCTTTAACTTCAACAGTTTTTGCACCCATCTTTGTAAAAATGTTTGCAAAAGACTCGACTAATGACTTACGTGCCTCATCTTCTAAATTAGGACGAATGACGTACATAATCTCGTATTTCTTCATTTTTTACACCTCCTCTTGGTCTATGGCCCATAGCCTATGCTGTGAGCAAGAAAGTAATCTTTCAATTACATAAAAAAACAGTCATCTGCCGTTGGTTTCGGTCTTGCGTTCCCTAACCTTTTGCATACTGACCTAAAATATGGCAGGGGCGACAGGAATCGAACCCGCACTGACGGTGTTGGAGACCGTTGTTCTACCGTTAAACTACGCCCCTTAGTTATCCTGAAACTAAGTACTAGAACATGATACCATTTTTTCCGAGCACAGTCAAACATTTTTTTAATTTTTTTGATGGCGTTGGCTACCTGTGGTTACAATTCAATGCTCTGGAAAATACATCAAATCAAAAGCCATGCTTTGTAGTGACTCCAGGGAATGGAACCAGCCCATCACTACAAAGCATGGCTTGTTGCGATGATGAGCTTTCCAGAGCATTGAATTGTAACTGCCTGTGTTAAGTAGCCACGTCCTGAACCCTTTATTTAATCAACGTCCAAATTCGCAAAATGCTTTGTTTTTAATAACAATGCTAATGCGATTGAAAACAACACAAGCGACGCTTGAAAAATTGAAAAGCTACCAAAATATTCATATAGTACACCAAATGCATAGCTAAACAGCGCACGACCTAGCGTTATAACCCCTGTAATCACCATAAATGCTGTACCGATTAAATTTTCATCAACATTTTTCTTGATAAAAATAACATTACCAATCACAACCATCGCTCCTACTAATGGTCCACTAACACCAACAGCCAAAAATAAATGAACATTATAAGTGAGAGAATACACGACAAATCGTAATATTAATGTCAGTGTCGCAAAGATGTAGAAATTTTTAAATCCAATTTTTTCCATAAATTTTGTCGCTATGAGGAAAAACAGGATTTCTGGTAAAACGGCAATCGTATTAAACAAGCTAATTGCCATTTCAGTCGCACCAAGCGTCAGCACTAAATGATTACCCAGATAAAGAAGAGTAGAGTCAATAACAGCTGGCACAAGAAAATTAAATACAACGATGAAAACAAATGCTTTATTAGCAAATAATGTTTTGAATCCTTTTTCTTTATCATTAGTTTCTAACTCATGTTTGCCCACCTCATAATCATGACCTGGCAAGAAAAAAGTGATAACAGCGGTCAATAAAAAAGACAAAATAGTCAAACCAAAAACTGCTCGTCCCAAATTTAAAATACCTGTGCTAACCAAATAGCCAACAGCAAAAGTTCCAGCTACCCAACCAAGCGAAGCAAAAGCACGCAATCCCCCAAATGATTTCCGCTCTTGATCACAATAAAATGTAGCCAAAATATCGGCAAATGGATTAACACCAATACCAAAAGACTCCAAAATAATCGAAAGCATAATAATCAGCGGCAAAGTCCGTGCTTGATACAGAAAGAAAGCAGTTCCAGCATAAAACAATAACAACCCCATTAGCAACAACTTATACCGCCTTGTCTTATCCCCAATAGCTCCCCACATCAACCCAGCAAAACCAGAAATAACCAAACTAGCAAAAGAGACAATCCCAATCTCACTCCCAGAAAGTCCAACTTCCTGCTCCAAATAAACACTAAAATACGGAAAAAATGTTCCAAATCCAAAAACCATAACCAGGTAAAACAATTGAAATTTGATATACTCGCCCTCCTTTTCTCATCTTTAAAATCATACAAATGGCGCTTCGCGTCCGTCTATATGACCCGAGTCGCAGATTCCGCGCCTCTGGTGAACAAAATTCATGTATATACTTGAATCTTAATCCACAGAGATTGTGGAATCTACAATCTCTGTGATAATCAGACCTGGCACGCTTCAAAGAGAGTGCCAAGCCATTTGTAACTTTTTATTGTTTTTTATCATACCATACTTTGTTGTGTTCGCGTGCGAAATAGATAAACATGATGGACAATCCAAAGAAGACTTTAACCCCCAGTAGGATGTCTGCAAGTAGGAAGTAATCGTGGTAGTGGTATGGAAATTCCTGGTGAAGTCCTGATAAGATATATAAAATCACAAGCGCTACAAATAGTAAGAATATAATTTTTTCGAATGATTCTAAAAATTTGGTTTTGACCGGATGGTCTGGCATGAGTAAATAGTGACTGACAAAGACGCCAGCTAGGAGGGCTCCACCTTGAAATCCGCCGCCTGGTGTAAGTGGATGGCTGATGGTTAGGTATATGCCTACCAATAATATGATGGGCATCAAAAAGGTAATGGTCAGCACTGCAGATGGGTGTTTTTTGTTTTTAAGTGTAATACTCTTACCTGTTTGTTCATTCTTGGCTAGCGTTTTTTGATGGTAATGGCAATATTTATTCGAAGCACCAAAGTCGCACATTTCATGCCAAGGATCTTCGGCTGGGATAGACTGGTTTCCATCCGCATCGTTTTGTTCCGATTGAATTTTGTCATGTTTTTTAGAGAACATAGAGCCTGGATATTTAATCAGATGGACAACGCCAAGACCGCTTATCAGAAGCATCAGTGCTTCAAAAATTGTATCAAACACGCGATATTTCAGGTAAATATTTGCAACTGGATTAAATTCTGTATCATGTGCCAGATAACTCTCCATCACACGGATGGTCAATGGTGTTAAAGCGGTTCTTTCTGTCATATGAGTCAAATAGAGCACTAGCGCGCCAACAACGAAGATGAAAATATAGAAAATGCTACTATTTTTACCAACTATCGTTGACGGACGTACCGAGATGTCGTCGTAGTTTTTGATCGTGATAATAAATAAAATCGTTGTCAAACAAGCCGAAACAATTGCTTCGGCAAGTGCAACATCAGGCGCCTGGTACAGAACATAAGCAACTGAGAGCCACAAACTAAAAACACAGCTCCCAATAATTGCTCTTTTCAAATTTCTTGAAAAAACGCTAAATATGGCAAAAACGATTAATAAGATGTAAACAAGGGGCATCATTTGCCATCACCTCCAATATATAGTAAAACCAAAACGATAAAGAACATTCTACTGATGAGTCAAATATGGATATAGTCGAAACTATCAAAGTTTATTGGAAATCCAATAAGTTCTATTTCGTTCAATTCGTTTAGTCAATACCATAGTAAGCAGAAAACAGTGAGAAGTGAACAGTCTCCTCAAATACCGCTTGCTACTATCAAGATATCCAGTCGAATTTCAAGTTATTAATTTTCAATCCGTCTAAAAATATTTGCGATAGTGAAAAATCGTGTTGATTATTATTTGCTATACACTTCCGTATGTGCCAATATGGGGATAAGGAGCGCTTATCAACACGAAATTGCACTATCGCAAAAATATTCCATTAAGCTATGCTTACTCTTTACTCCCCGCTACTCACTGCATCCTGCTTTTCTCGTAATTTTTCATTTCTAGCGCTAAGGGCAATTTTGCTCGTGACAATCGGATTTAAGATGATGAATAGCGCTAAAATCAAGAGGGTTTTCAATGTAAACCAGCTCAAGCCACCTCTTATCGCAGCGCCAATCAGTAGAGTAATCAATGCCATCGCATCAATGGTTGCTGCCGAGAGAAGTTTCGCATGGAATTCTTTAAATCTAAAAAAGCCAATGAGTCCGATAAAAACCAAGACAACACCTGCAAAGATAAAAACATTACCTATTGTTTCAAGTATCATTCCTTATCCCTCCATTCAAGCATATAATTGGCAATAACGATAATCCCGATGTGTCCAAGTAGCGCGTAGGCAAGTGCAATATCCAAATAAAACGTTGCACCCGTAAGGAGTGAATACAAAACAAGCAACATGATGACTTTTGCCGATACAAGTGAGAAAGCCAACAATCTTTTCCACTTATTGCTAGTCAACAAAATCGCCACGCTAAAGATAACAGAGGCAATCAAAAGCAAAATAATCATAGATTCTAAAAAAGACATAATAGACCTCCTTGGTGATTATAAATATTAGATTGGTACGCTAATTTTTCATTATCTAGTTTCAGTTCACAGTCTGTCTAGTTTCAAGCTCCAGCCTCCTAAAATTTTTTTCTCGTTCTTTAGCCTCAATTCACAGTCTGTCTTAATTCTCTCATTTACACTTTTACTCTATACAAGGCAGTTTCGACAACGAGTACAAGGGCGCACTCTAAGAGAGACTAACGCAGTAGAATGGAAAATTAGTGTATAAAGATGATGTTTTTGATTGCCAAGGAGGATCTATTACTACCTCCTATCGAATTTCACAAGTGGTTTCTCAATAGTTTCATAGATGATTTTGCGTAATTTTTCTTCATCTTGCATAACCGTTAAAATCGTTATATGTTCACCATCACGGTCAACTGTAATGGAACCTGGTGGAAACGTAATCGCATTAGAAAAGAGCGTCAACAAAAATTCATCCGTAAGCTCACTTTTATACGTAAACATTTTAGGATTTATATCCCCTTTCAAAATCCTTAGAACCATATCAAATCCCGCCACATAAGTATCGCGTACAACAATCCACACATAAGTCAAAATCAATTGCCAACTCACATCAAACATCTGCAAATAATCAATTTCAAGCAACCTATTCGTAAACCAAATCGCAAAGCTGCCTGCAACTACCCCAATCGGAATAATCGTAAAGTCTAGCGTTTCATTAAGCACGACAAAAATCAGCGCCAAAAAAAGTATCATTTGCCCATATCTAAGCAACCTTTTCACACCAAACCACCCCACATTCCATACGCCACTAAAACCCCGAAAAACAAGACAATCATCAAGCACATCCTCGAAAACGAGAGCGTATGCTTATAATTTTCATACAAAAATTTCGTACGTACCAAAACATTTTTCAACACAAGTCCAGCCATGACCACAAGCACGAAATAAATGCCATTCTTCACCAAAAAATTCGCCCAATTGATGGCATAATCAGTCAAGAATAAGTAATTTACAAACCTTTCTAAATGCAGCCCGCTTAATAAACAGGCAATAACTAAAATGGATAAAACTGCCCTTTTATAGATATTGGTTTTATACAAGACATGAGTCATAGAAGCGGGCTGTCCAAAAAACATTTGTGAAAACTTGACAAATACTAAGATGGTTGCAAAACTCATCATCCAGTATGCCACATCGAGCATTGGGTGATTCAAACCAGATGACATAAAGTATTTTGAAATACTCCCGCTTGAAAGCGGAAATGCTGTCATAGAAAGTACACCGACGATTAAGCATATTGACACAAAGGGCAATTTTTTGAAAACACCTTCAATCTCATAAATATTTGTCGTTTTATAATTCTCAATAACGATTTCAGCGCAGAGGAATAAAATAACCTTTATGATAGCATGGATGATGATATGATAATGCGCATATGATTGCGAAGAATCGGCGAAGCCGGATGCGCTTGTTACCATAAGTCCAATTTGTGAAATGGTACTATAAGCTAAAATCAACCGTATATCTTTTTGGGAGAGAGCCTTAAGCGCACCTCCTAAAGCAGTAACAACACCTAAAGCAAGAAAAAATGGGGTATAATTGAGAACTGGTCGGAAGATATCGTGAAATTGCAACATCCAGTAAAGGCTCGTCTTGATGAGAACGCCAGACATGATAGCCAGTTGCGTCATCGGGGCACTGTTTAAACCGTAGGCACGGGACACCCAACCAAACATGGGAAACATACCCGTTTTGAAGCAAAGACCAGTCATCATGAAGGCAAATGGGAGAATCAACTCAGTTCGGGTTGCAAATGGGATGAGATTGGTTATCGTGCTGATGGATAAAACGCCGAACAAACGGTAGGTGTAGGCGATTCCAAACAAGAAAAACATCATCGACACCATTTGTGTGATGAGATAGTAAAGCGCATCGTATTTAGAACGTCCATCCCCTTTGTACATAATCAAGATCGTCGTGATAACCGTTGAGACCTCAAATAAGATGAACAAATTGAACAAATCATCTGTGAGGAAAATTCCAGACGTTAGACCTTGTAAAATCAAAAACAAGAGCATCAATTTTCCATTGAAGAACTCATCCTTGATTTTGAACACAAACAGAATCGCAAACATAAAATTGCTAAGCAGAACGAGTGCAAACGCAAACCGATCAGCGCGCAAAGCAATATTGAGAATTGGGTCGTTTCCGCCTAAAATTGTCGTAAGTAGTGGGGTGCTTTCCGTTTGTAAAAACAAAAAAACTGCCAAGCCAACCAAAGCGACCTGAACAACCATTAAGATTATTTTTCCTAGTTTAACTGGGAGTTTATACAATATAATCCCGAAAAAAATCGGAATTAAAATTAGACTTGCCATTAGCATAAAATGATTCATCTTCTTTCAGCACTAATCGACTTTTCGTGATATTTTAAACGTTGATTAGTACAAGGTTAATTTAGTTAAAAACAGCACACTCAGTAGCATTTCGAACAAACGCTACACTCAAGTATTATACATCAAATTAAAAGATATTGCAATCCAGACGAGTAAATTGATTCAAACTTCAAATGGCGTTGGTGACCATAGGTCACCACGTCTTAAACAATGAAGGAACTGTCTTGTTAAGGAAAAAACAAGATGGTTCCATTTTCGGCGAAGATAAGTCAAAAAACTAGACTGGGAGTAGTGTATAATAAAATTGTTCTATTTTAAATAATAAATCTATTAAACCGCTCCCATAACTAAGTAATGAACTGTCAATGTAGTTATGGGAACGGTCTTATTT
>JGI990J12352_1000296_pt1 | contig 11438 bp, 12 predicted proteins | sample Intmic4MA4BA4MSA_FD_12352 | JGI IMG/M metagenome (IMG submission 12352) | reverse complement strand
TGTCAACTCCTTAATAGGTGTATTTTACCACGTATAGATACGTATTGTCAAGGCTTTGGAATTGGTTGTGTGAATTTTTTAAGAGCGTAAAGCGCTAGTTTGCTGGGATTATCTGTTATTGTGTCGACCGAATTGCCAATGAATTTAGCACACTCCGACAAATTAACAAGCAATAAAGAGGTATAATATACTTCAAGCAGCTCACACACAAAATTTTTCATGCGAGGAGGAATGCAAAAGTGGACATCATCTTATTTTTTGGTCAAAATCTATTTTACGACTCGTTGATATTAGGCTGTCTTAGCTTTATCGTTAAGAAAAAAATTCCAACCTATCGCTTTGTCATGGCGATTTGTGTGAGTTTGGTTGCGAGTTTGGTTGCGTTTTTATCGGCTCCATTTTTTTTGCTAATCGTCCCGTTATTAACAATCAGGATTGCGCTCAAACCGTTAACGTTAAAAGGGTATGCAATTTCGGCGTTATATTTTTATACTTTAAGCGCATTTTTATCCGGAGTTTTACATATACTTAGGTACTTCGTAAATTTTGATAATTTGAATCTGGGTTGGTTCTTACTAATTAGCGCTCTGATTGCGATTTCATTAGGTGTGATTTTCATGCTACAGTCGAAGTTTTTAAAGAAGGTTTATATGTTGGGTGAATTTGAGCATAATGTGACATTTTATTGTGGGAATACGGCGATTAGCGGGGTCGGTTTTGTTGATACTGGCAATGCCTTGGTTGATCAGCGGACCTGTTTGCCGGTAATGGTTGTTCCGCGCGCCCGAGTTTTAGCAATTGAAGATGTTTTTAGTAATGGCCAAATTCGAACTTGGGAGCTAGCGTTTAGCGTAATTGGTGATGATAATCAGCAGATGGTGGCGTTTCGTCCGACGTTGTTATTAATTGATGATGTTATTGTCAAAGATGTTGTGGTCGGGTTAAGTGAAACCAATTTCACAAATTATGATTTTTTATTACAACCAGAAATTACAGTTGGTCGGGGAGTGATTTAGATGAGGTATTTAATGAATTTTTTACAGCGTTTGCTAAATAAGTTTCGAAAAAAGCAGCCAGAAGTCCATTATGTGAACGGTACGGCAACGCTACCAGAACCGTTAACTCGCGAGGAAGAAGCAGAAGTGTTGGCACGTTATCATGCTGGTGATAGCTCGGCGCGCCAGATTCTAATTGAGCGGAATTTGCGTTTGGTAGTCTTTATTTCCAAGAAATTTGAGTCATCGGGGATTAATATCGAAGATTTAATTAGTATTGGGACGATGGGTTTGATTAAAGGTGTGCAAACTTTTAAGACTGATAAAAATATTAAGTTGGCAACTTATGCTGCGCGTTGTATCGAAAATGAAATTTTAATGTATTTACGAAAAACCGCTCGTATGAAAGGGGAAGTTTCTTTTGATGAGCCGCTTAAAGTTGATTGGGATGGGAATGAGTTGTTATTATCTGATATTTTGGGCACTGATGAAAATATTGTTTCCCAAGAAATCGAGGATAATGACGAAAAACAGATTGTTTTTGACTCGATTCGCAAGCTTAAGGAGCGGGAAAAGGAGATTATGTTTATGCGCTTTGGGCTTGGCGGGGAAGAGGCGTTAACGCAAAAAGAGGTCGCCGATAAACTCGCAATTTCGCAATCGTATATTTCACGATTAGAGAAAAAAATTATTGCTAAAATTAAAAAAGATGTTGCTCGCCGAAGTTAAATTATTTGGCGAGTTTTTTGGTTTTTTAGAAAATGAAAAAATCACAAATTCAGTTTAGAAGTTTGTGATTTTGGGCTGGCGCCGAAGTTGGTTATTGCCAAATTACCGACAATAATGTTGTAGCGCTGCCTTTAAAAATTCGGCACAGCTAGGAGCGATTGCTTCATAATGAGCTTTAAAGCGATCATCAGCAACATACAGATCAGCAAGGTTTAGATGCGCTTGTTTGCTATACGTTTCATTTGCCCAAAAATAACACAGCCATTGTTGATGTAATTCGCAAGCTCTTTGGGCTAAAGCGCTTGTTGGGTCGTTGGTTGCAACGGCTAATTTTAATGCTTGATTTAGCTTTTCTGTTAGGCTTTCAATTTGATCATATTGCGCTTGGCTCAAGTTTTTAATTTGCTTATTTGCTTGATTAATCGTTGCGTCACCGTATTTTTGACGAATTTCGCGCCCATATTGAGTTTCGTTTTCTTCGATTAGCTGGTTTTTGAAAGCTACAAATTTTTCTTTATTTTTCATGGTAATTGCTCCTTTATTTGAGGTAATGGTTTTTTCAACGCTACTGATTAGTTTTTCTAGCTGTGAATGTTTTTGCAAAAGGGAACATAAATGTTTTCGTAGCGCGACATCGGGGTCAAAGCGGTCGTCACTAACGATTTTTTTGATGTCCGCAAGGGGCATTTCTAGTTCTTTATAGAGCATAATATGCTGGAGTTTATCAACTTGTGGTTGCTTGTAGATGCGATAGCCATTTGTTTGTAAGCGATCAGGTTTTAGGAGGTTAATTTCGTCATAATAGCGTAAAGTCCTTGTGCTAATGCCAGCTAGTTGTGCTAGTTTGTTGATTGTGTATTCCATTATTTTTCACCTCTAAGCTTCATTATATAGTATGACGCACCGTTAAAGTCAACACTTTTGAAAAGTTTTTTAGAAAATGAAAAAATGACTAGCTAGTGCTGGTCATTAAATTATTGTTGTTTGAAAGTTTCGCAACTTGCATGATGATTAGTTATGTTAACATCGGTAGCATTGCAAACTTGGTTGTGATTAAATTTACAAGTTTTGGCGCCACATTTGATATTACTTCCAGCAGCTGGAGTTTTGTCTGTTGCCATAAATTCATTTGCAAATTCGTAAGCGTGCTCACTGGTGCTAGTTGTGTGGCTATTGCAAGTTGTCCCAGCGCTGTTTTTAGCGTTTTTACCTCTGATATCAATTTGCTTGGCGAAGCATTTTCCGGTTTTATCGTTGTGAATACAGTCGTGACTTTGACAATTTAGTGCCATTTGAATCCCACCTTTTCTTGATCTTGTAAATAGTTTGGCAGTTTTTTGGCAATTTATACATTTTTATTTTAAAGAAATCATCGCCACCATGTTGCCACGCGCTAAGCCATCGCGTCGATGGGAGAAAAAAAGGTTGGCATTTTCGTAAGTACAAAGATTAGCGGTTTCGATATTTTTTTCAAGGAGCCCGGCTTCGATTAACAGTTGATAATTAATGGCGGTTAAATCCAGGTGCCATTTTTGGGCATTTTTTCTTTTCAGATGCGGGGCGACTTCCGGGAGTTGTTTCTTGAAGGCTTGCACGACTTCGCCGCCAACTTCAAAATGCGCCAGTGAAATGCAAGGGCCAATGCCAGCGAGGATATTTTTAGGTTGGCAAGCAAAGTTATCAATCATTTGTTTCACGGTTTTTTTAGCAATGTTTAAAGCGGTTCCGCGCCAGCCGGCATGTGAGTTCGCGATGACTTTTTTTTCAGGGTCAAAAAATAGTAACGGCGTGCAATCGGCGTAGTAAGTTGTTAAAACTGGTCCCGTTGCTGCCGTGATAAGCCCATCGACGCCGTTTTGAACCACTTTGGTAGTAGTTGTTAAAATTTGGATAGTATCTTGATGAATCTGTTGGGTCATGGCGATTTTTTCGTGGTCAAAGCCGACGGCTGCGCAAATTAGTCTAAAGTTCTCATCAACAGCCTGCTGGCAATCGTCTAGATGATACGCAAGGTTCATTGAATTGTAGGGGGTTTTTGACACGCCGCCAATCCGTGTGGAAAAGCAATGATTGACGAGTTCAGTTGCTGCCATGTGTTCAAATTCGTAATAGATGATGCCATTTTTTTCGCTTTTTATCATAATTTCCACCCGTTTTCAATAATAAATTTTTTCTGTTAGGTTGCTTTTTCTCAACCTTCAACTTTATAACCGTAGCCCCAAACGACCGCAATTTGCGTCAGACTGTTGTTAGCTTTTAGTTTTTTTCTGAGCTTTCTAACAACATCATCAACGGGCCTTGCGCTTTCACCACTTGTTAACCCCCAAACATCCATTAGTAGTAGCGTTCGCGAAACTGGTTTTCCGCCGCCTTTAACTAGATCAAACAGGGTTGAAAATTCATTATTAGTTAGATTGACTTCGTTTCCATTAGCAACGCAAAGGCGCCGGCTTGAATCAAGGTATAAATCGTTAAACTTGGTTTCGGCTTCGGTTAGCGTCACTTTTGGCGGGTAGTGTATGCGGTTTAGGATTACTTTGATTCGAGCGGCAATTTCCAACGGATTAACTGGTTTTTCACAGTAGTCATCAGCTTTAAAATCAAGGGCGAGAATTTTCGCCATGGTGTTGAAAGTGTTTGCTAAGATAATAATTATGACTTCTTCATTTTTGGTGCGGATGAATTTACAAAGATCAATTGGTGACATTTCAAACGGATTTTGCTCATCAAGGATTAGGACTTCAGTCGGCGTTGTTAGTAAAGCCGCTAACGTAATTGTTGCTGGTAAAAATTCCTTGGTAAAATTTTCAACGCTAAAATTGAGTTCCAACAGCTTTATCGTAGCTTCATCGGTGGATAAAATGCTAATTTTGTTTGTCATCGATTTTTTATTCATAAAATTAATTCCTTTAGCTGTAGTATTGTGTTATTCGATGATGCGCTCAACGGAAAAAACATCTTTAACGGATTTTAATCCCGCGGCGCTTTTGTTTAAGGCATCTAAGTGCCCAACGGCTAATTCTAAGTCAATTAAGGTTGTTTCGCGAAGCGTGCTCGTATTAAGGCTGGCGATATTGACATTTAAGCTCGCTAATTTAGTAATTATGTCGCTGAGTAAATTTTTACGTGATAAGGCTTTAAGTCGAATTTTGGCGACAAATAATGTTTGAAGATCATCGGCAAACCAAGCCTTGACAAAGCGGGCTTTTCCTTCTAAATTGCTACATTCGGCGTGGTGAATGGCAATGCCGGCGATTTTGGTGATAAATCCGATAATTTTATCCCCCGGGATTGGGTGGCAACATTTAGCAATTTTAATATCAACATTTGCTAAACCATCAACGATAATTCCGTAACGGTTTTTTGCTTGCTGAACATTGCTTTTGCGATCGTTGATTTCACCGACTAAAGCGTGTTCGTCAACAGTCGCTTCTGCTTCAAAATAACGTCCCAAGATGGTTTTTGGTAGCACTTGCGAGCGCCCGAGTTCATGATACAACTCTTCCCACGAATTGATGACTAGTTTTTTGTTCATGTTAATTAATTTTTTTAAGTCAATGTCGTTAATCGTTTTGCCCATAACTTTGAGTTCATTTAAAAATAACTCCTCGCCGCGCGCGATTTTATCTTGCCGCTTCGCCTTGTTAAAAAATTGCTTAATTTTGTGGCGGGCTTGGGTGGTTGCGACAAAATTTAACCATTCAGCGCTTGGTCCAAATGAATTTCTATTCGATTTGATTTCAATCACATCACCCATTTTCAAATGATACGTTAGCGGGACAATGCGGCCATTAACAATTGCTCCGGTTGTGCGGTGACCAAGATCAGTATGAACGCGGTAAGCAAAGTCAATCGGCGTCGCATTCGGCGGAAAATCAAGGACATCGCCTTGCGGCGTAAAAACGTAGATGTTAGCGTTAAAAATATCTTCTTTAACAAATTCCAGCAAGTTGTTAGCATCATTCACTTCATCGTTGTAGGTGTTTAGCGTTTCATACCATTTTAGCTTATCTTGAATTTCGCGTTGTTCTTGCGCAACTGTTTTGGTATTTTCCTTATATGACCAATGCGCAGCAACGCCATTTTCGGCAATGTCATCCATTTCTTTTGTACGAATTTGAATTTCGTAGATGTTCCCATTTTCGGAGATCACGGTTGTGTGCAAAGACTGGTACATATTCGGCTTTGGCATGGCGATATAATCCTTAAAGCGGTTCGGGATTGGTTTGAAGTTCGCATGAATTGTCCCTAAAACTGAGTAGCAGTCTTGCAGTGAGTCGACAATTAACCGAATCGCTAATAAATCGTAAATTTCTTCAAAGTCTTTATCGCCATCTTTGATTTTTTTGTGAATGCTATAAATATTTTTGATGCGACCTTTAATGCTAAAGTTAAAGCCTCCAGCTTCAAGATGTTTAGCGATACTTTTGGTCATTTTAGCGACGTTGTCTTCGCGTTCGCTTTTTTTCTTTTTCATCAGGCGGGCAATTTCGTAGAAAGCTTCGGGTTCTAAGTAGCGTAAGCAGGTATCTTCAAATTCGGCTTTGACTTGAAACATGCCAAGCCGGTGGGCAATCGGGACGTAGATGTCCATTGTTTCGGCAGAAATGCGTTTTTGCTTGCTCGGGTTAAGGTATTTTAAGGTTCTAATATTGTGGAGTCGGTCAGCAAGTTTAATGATGATGACGCGAATGTCACGGCTCATCGCCAGGAGCATTTTCCGGTGATTTTCGGCTTGAGCGCTTTCTTTGGAAATGTAGTCTAGTTGCGTTAGCTTGGTTACGCCGTCAATCAAAGTAGCAATGTCCGCATCAAACATGGTTTCTAGTTCTTCTTTTGAGATATCTGTATCTTCGATGATGTCATGCATTAAGCTAGCGGCAATGGTTTTTGGTCCTGCTTGCCACTGTGTTAAGATGTAGGCAACTTCGAGCGGGTGAATAATGTAGGGTTCGCCGGATTTTCGGATTTGCTTGGCGTGCTTAAATTCCGCGAGCTTGTAGGCTTTTTTGATGATNTCGAGGCTATGTTTGTCTTTTATATAGCAACTCACGGCTGTAATGATTGAATCGATGGTAATGCCGCCGTCTTGCGGTGTTTGTGGTTTATCCATAAGCATCTGTCCTTTACGTTAAGCAAAGTTAATTGTTACCAATTTAGCTCTTAGAGATGGCTTGCAAATTTTGAGAATTGTAACAGTTAATTTTGTTGTTCTTGATATTTTAGCACAAAACCCGTTTGCAAGCTAGTTATTTTATGTTATAATTAACGTAATCTGCATTTTTTTCATCATCAGTTGTGCAGTTTAAAGGTTTTTTGGTGGGATTAGCTGCCAAATGGGCGATTATTTCAAAAATAACGTGAGGATTTGTAACAATTTGTGAAGCTAGTTGCAAGTTGATTAGTAATGTCAATCGATTTTTGGGGTAAGCGTGAATTTTTTAGTTTAGTGAAGAAGGAAGGTCTAGTTAACATGGCAGATTTTGAGTTCAATACAGTTGAGGAAGCAATTAAAGCAATCCAAGCTGGGGAAATTGTAATGATTTCCGATGATGCGTCACGAGAAAATGAGGGAGATTTTGTTTGTGCGGGTGAGGCGGCAACGCCTGCGAATATTAATTTTATGGCAACTTGGGGGCGCGGAATGCTGTGCATGCCGATGAGTCAAGCGATTGCAAAACGCTTAGATTTTTATCCGATGGTTGCTAATAACATGGATAATCACGAAACAGCGTTTACAGTTTCCGTTGATCATGTAGAAACTGGGACAGGGATTTCGGCGTTTGAGCGTTCGTTAACGGCGCTTAAATGTTTGGATAAGGAGGCAAAACCTGAGGATTTTCGGCGCCCTGGTCATATGTTTCCGTTAATTTCTAAAGCGGGTGGCGTTTTAGTTCGTAACGGTCATACAGAAGCAACAACCGACTTGGCAAGGCTTGCGGGGCTTGCAGAAATTGGGCTTTGTTGTGAGATTATGGCTGATGATGGGACAATGATGAAAACGCAACAATTGCAACAATTTGCGAAAAAGCATGGCTTAAAATATATTACAATTGCCGATTTGATTGAGTATCGTAAGCAGCACGATCAAGTAGTAACGGCCTCATCAATTAGCGCCCTGCCGACTAAGCACGGCAAGTTTGTTTCGCATGTTTATGTGAATCAGTTAAACGATGAACATCATTTAGCTTTAGTCAAAGGTGAAATCGGTGACGGCGAAGATGTGCTTGTTCGCGTGCATTCGGAATGTTTAACTGGTGATGCCTTTGGGTCGTGTCGTTGTGATTGTGGTCCCCAACTTGAGGCGGCGATGCAGCAAATTGAAGCTTGCGGGCGTGGCGTTTTGCTTTATATGCGCCAAGAAGGGCGTGGCATTGGTCTTGTTAACAAATTGCGGGCTTACGAGCTCCAAGACGCTGGCATGGATACCTTTGAAGCAAACTTGGCGCTCGGCTTGCCAGCTGATGCTCGTGAATATTATCTAGGTGTACAAATCTTAAAGGACTTAGGCATTAAATCAATCAAACTTTTAAGTAACAACCCAAATAAATTAGCCTCAGTTGAAAAGTACGGGATTGTCATCAACTCACGCATCCCCATTCAAGTTGGAAAAAACGAGCATAACGAAAATTATCTAAATGTTAAACGCGATAAAATGGCGCATTTAATGGATTAGGACGCTAAAATCGAGGTGAAATAAATCAAAATTTTAACAATGATGACTTAGGACTTCAAACCTGAAAAACCCCCGCTTAACAGTCGCTAGTCGTCGAAAAATCTTTTTAAAATATCTAGGAAATTGAGGTTGAATAAAATGGAAAAAATTAACAAAATCGAAGGACATCTAGTCGCAGATAGTAGCTTTAAAATCGGGATTATTACCGCAAGGTTTAACGATTTCATCACGTCAAAGTTGTTAGGAGGCGCCATTGATGGCTTGGTTCGTCACGGTGTCCTTGCGGAAAATATTACCTCAACTTGGGTTCCTGGTGCGTTTGAGCTACCCTTAATCGCCGCCAAAATGGCAAAATCAGGAAACTATGATGCAGTTATTTGCTTNGGNGCAGTTATTCGTGGGACAACAACGCATTATGACTATGTGTGTAGCGAAGTTGCCAAAGGCATCGCTAAAGTCGGGCTTGATAGCGGTGTTCCAACTATTTTTGGAGTTATCACAACTGAAAATATCGAACAAGCAATTGAAAGAGCGGGCTCAAAAGCTGGTAACAAAGGCTATGAAGCTGCCGTTACTGCAATTGAAATGGTTAGCTTGACAAAACAGTTTTAAAGAATTTAAAGACCACTAGTGACAGTTATTTCGTCCTAAAGTGGTCTTTTTTTGTACCTGCAAACAAGTTGTTATTTACTAATCATTTGTTCCCACCATGCCTTATTATCCAAATACCACTGAATCGTTTTTGCAATGCCAGTCTCAAAATTATCCACCGGTCGCCAGCCTAACTTCATAAGCTTTGTCGGATCAATCGCATAACGTCGATCATGGCCCAAGCGATCGGTTACAAATTCAATCAAAGTTTCCGACTTGCCTAACTGCGAGATAATCGTCTTAACTACTTCCAAATTGGTTTGCTCATTATGTCCGCCAACGTTATAAATCTCGCCATTTACACCTTCATGCATTACCAACTCAATTGCAGCGCAATGATCTAGAACATGCAACCAGTCACGAACATTACCACCATTACCATACACCGGAATTTTCTGCTCATTTATTGCCCGTGAAATCGTTAAGGGAATCAATTTTTCAGGAAAATGAAACGGTCCATAATTATTTGAACACCTTGTAATATTGACTGGTAAACCATAGGTTTTATGATAAGAACGAACCAACAAATCCGACGCCGCTTTACTAGCACTATAGGGACTATTAGGTTGTAGTGGGCTTGCCTCGGTAAAAAATGTCGTTGGATCAAAATCCAATTCGCCGTACACCTCATCTGTTGAAACATGCACGAATTTTCTAATCCCAAATTCCTGTGCTGCGTCTAATAATATCTGTGTTCCCATAACATTTGTTTTAACAAAAATGCTCGGATCATAAATTGAACGATCGACATGACTCTCAGCTGCAAAATGCACAACAAAATCAAAATTTTCTTGCTCAAAAAGCGCCATTATTGTTTTACGATCAGCAATATCGGCTTTTACAAAGAAGTAGTTAGCTCGTTTTTGGATGTGGTAATGCTTGGTTAAATCGCCAGCATAAGTTAATAAATCTAAATTATAAATATCAATTTGTGGATACTTTTCAACCATGTATTGCACAAAGTTGCCACCAATAAAGCCGGCGCCACCAGTTACAAGGATTTTTTGCTTTTTCATTTACTGCACCTCATTTGACAATTCTTTTAAATACCTGCTTACCGCATCTTGCCACGCTGGTAAGGGCGTAAAGCCGGCATCGATTAATTTTTGTTTTGACATTTGTGAATTTTTTGGGCGTGGAGCTTTTGTTTCATATTCTGCAGTTGAGATGCCATTTACAGTAATTCTTTTACCCGCCTGTTGGAAAACTTCTGTTGCAAATCCCTGCCAGCTAACAAACCCTGCATTTGTCGCATGATAAATCCCAAATTTATCAGTCTGAATCATCTCAAGCAACAAGTTAGCCAAATCAAAAGTATAAGTTGGTGACCCAATTTGATCAGCTACAACATTTACTGAATCGCGAGTTGTCGCCAGATTGAGCATTGTTTTGACAAAATTATGACCATTTATCCCAAATACCCAAGAAATNCGCACGATAAACCAGTCCGCTAACGTCGATTGAACCANTTTTTCNCCTTCATNCTTAGTCATTCCGTAATAACCTATCGGATTTGGGCTAGCTGTTTCCAAAAACGGCGTGACGCCTTCACCGTCAAAAACATAATCAGTACTAATGTACATAAACTTAGCGCCAACGCTCCTCGCAGCTTGTGCCAAATATTTCGTCCCGTCAACATTAACTTCCCAACAGGCTTTTCGATCAACTTCCGCATGATCAACCGCTGTATACGCCGCACAATGAATAATAGCATCCGGCTGTTGCTCATTTACAAACTTTTGCACAGCTTGCGCTTTCGTGATATCAAGTGTATCACGATCAACACCGCACAACGCTAAACTCCGATTGGCGCCAACTCTAAGCAAATCAAAGCCTAGCTGACCACGACTACCAGTAATTAAAATTTTCATCAACCTATCCTCCAAATACAAAAATTGTTGCTATCCTTCAAATGGGTGCAAACTGCAAATTTAGCGCTTATCTTTACTTGACTTTTTCGTTTTTACCAGCTTTTTGAATCGCTTTCGAAGCTAAACATTTTGATAGCCTCCTCATAGTTTTCTTTTAGAAATTTGACTAAAATTCCTTCTTTAATGCACAAATCAATTGCGTAGCTAATGGCCGCGTCCCAACTGAAGCCTTCTTTGATTTGTCCTCGTCGAGAAACTCCTTATGATAATGCCATCTGTTGTTTCAAATCTTGAAGCGTGTCGATTGTGAGTTCGGTACTTTTGGCGATTGTTGTTAATTCAATACCCATGGCTAGCATTTTTTTGGCAATTTCTAAACCGCGCTCCTTAATTCCTTCGACTTTACCTTGTTCGATGCCTTCGACTTTACCGCCTTCCCAGGCTTCTTCTTGCAGCACGCTCATTTCGTCTTCGTAGTTATATTCAAAGCTAAACATTTTGGCGACCTCCTCGTAA
>JGI990J12352_1000295_pt1 | contig 11488 bp, 10 predicted proteins | sample Intmic4MA4BA4MSA_FD_12352 | JGI IMG/M metagenome (IMG submission 12352) | reverse complement strand
ACTCATTGGCGTTGGTGATTTAATTGGGGTAGCTCCAGCAAGTGAATTCATCTTAACAATTTTTGCGATGCCAGTCGGCGCTTACTTTAAAGGCGGACTCGCCCCAGCGAAGTTTTTAGCTAGCTTTGACTATGACCGCGCAGCACCATATGGCACCGGGCGTGCTAAAGTTGGCGGAAATTATGCAGGAAGCTTAGTTCCAGGACGATTAGCAAAATCGCAAGGCTATGCTGATGTTGTGTATTTAGATCCGGCAACGCATACAAAAATTGAAGAAGTTGGCGCAGCGAACTTCTTTGCAATTACACATGACAATGAATTTATTACCCCGAAATCGCCGTCAATTTTGCCATCAATCACTAAATATTCGCTACTATACCTTGCCGAACATCGCTTAGGTTTAAAGGCAAGCGAAGGCGACGTTTATATTAATCAACTAAACAAATATAAAGAAGCTGGCGCATGTGGCACAGCTGCCGTTGTGACCCCGGTTGGCTCAATTAATGTTAACGGTGTTAATCACGTATTTCACTCTGAAACCGAAGTTGGCCCGCTAACGCAAAAGCTCTATGATGAACTGGTTGGCATTCAATTTGGTGACATTGAAGCTCCAGAAGGTTGGATATTTAAAGTGTAAATTGCCAAATCATCATCATCAAAGACAAAAACCATTCTAGGAAGCTTCCAAAACTTGGTAGCATTGTCAAAAATGTAAAAAAAACTTCAAAAGTCCCTTTGCCGACTCTTGAAGTTTTTTGGTTTATTTGTTATTTAAATCGGCTAACAGCTGATCAATTTTATTGCCGTATTTCGTTGATTCATCAACCACGAAGATTAATTCTGGCATTTTTCGCAAAGATGACATTCGTTTAGCAAGTTCTGAGCGAATGAAACCTTTGGCTCGCTCAAGGGCTATCGTGGCATCTTTTTGGCGCCCACCAGGTCCGTATACGGTGTAATAAATTTTGCAAAATGACAAATCACTAGTCACAACGCAGTCCGTAATTGTAATGAATCCAACTTTTTTATCTTTGACTTCACGCTGTAGGATTTCGTTTAAATGTCGTTTCATTTGTTCCGAAACTTTTAGCATTTTAGTGCTCATTGGCTACCTCCATCTTGATTTTATCCGGGTTTGATTTCTTCCATTATGTAGGCTTCAATGATATCGCCTTCTTTAATGTCGTTGTAGCGTTCGACGGTTACACCACATTCGTAGCCAGCGCTAACTTCTTTGACTTCGTCCTTAAAGCGCTTAAGTGACGCTAGCATACCTTCAAAGATGACAATTCCGTCACGGATTACACGTACACCGGAGTTTTTGTTAACAACGCCTTCGGCAACGATGCAACCACCAATTGTCCCAACTTTTGAAACTTTAAATGTTTGGCGAACTTCAAGTTGACCGGTGACTTTTTCGACAAATACAGGGTCAAGCATGCCTTTCATGGCAGCTTCTATTTCGTCGATAGCGTTGTAGATAATCGAATGTAGGCGCAAGTCAACACCGGTGGCCTCAGCTGCAATTCTAACGCTTGATGTTGGTCTGACGTTAAAGCCGATAATGATGGCGTGAGAAGCGAGGGCAAAGGTAATATCGTTTTCGGTAATGGTTCCAACTGAGGCGCGAATGATTTTGACTTTTACGCCTTCAACTTCGATTTTTTGCAAGCTATTACTGATGGCTTCAACTGAACCTTGAACATCGCCTTTAATGATGATGTTTAGTTCTTTAACATCACCTTCGCTAATCTGGGTGAATAAGTCATCAAGGGTCACGGCAGCCGTTGGCATATTTTTACGCGCATTGGTATTAACAGCGCGTTTTTGCGAGATTTGGCGAGCTTCTTTTTCGCTCGAAAATACCATAAAGCGGTCGCCAGCTAGCGGTACACCGTGAATTCCGGTAATTTCAATTGGTGTTGAAGGGGTCGCGATTTTGACATTGTTGCCAAGGTCATCAACCATCGTGCGGACACGTCCGTACTGGTCGCCAACGACAATTGAGTCACCAATTTGTAGCGTCCCATTTTCAACTAGCAAAGTGGCAACCGGACCGCGCCCAGTGTCAAGTTTTGCTTCAATTACGACACCTGATGATAAGCGATTCGGGTTGGCTTTGAGTTCTTGCATACCAGCTGTTAGGGTTACCATTTCTAGTAAATCGTTAATGCCATCGTTTGAGCGGGCGGAAATTTTTACATAGATGGTATCGCCACCCCATTCTTCGGGTACTAATGCTTGTTCTAGTAATTCTTGCATTACCCGTTCGGGGTTAGCTTCGGGTTTATCCATTTTATTAACTGCGACAATAATCGGCACGCCGGCAGCTTTGGCGTGGTCAACGGCTTCTTTAGTTTGGGGCATAACGCCATCATCAGCAGCTACGACTAAAATACAAATGTCGGTAATTTTGGCGCCTCGAGCCCGCATTGAAGTAAAGGCTGCGTGACCTGGGGTGTCTAAGAAGGTAATTAGCTCGCCATTATGTTCAACTTGGTAAGCGCCGATATGTTGGGTAATGCCGCCAGCTTCACCCGAGGTAACCCGCGAATGGCGGATTGTGTCTAAAAGGGTTGTTTTACCGTGATCAACGTGCCCCATAATTGTCACAACCGGTGGTCGTTTTTCTAAGTTTGCTTCATCATCAATTAGGTCAATTTTTTCAAATTCAACTGCATCTGTGAAAATTTTATCTTTGACTTCAAAGCCGGCTTCATCAGCGATTAGTTCAACGGTATCGCGATCTAGCGACTGGTTAACCGATGCCATAATGCCAAGCATTAGTAGTTGTTTTAAAACTTCACCTGTTGATTTGTTGATAACTTCACATAAATCACCAACGGTTAATTCTTCGCTGTAGTAAACGACATTGTCCTCAATGTTAACTTTGGTGGGCACGTTGGTAACGCGCACTTCTTCTTCGACTTTAGTTTTGTTAACGTTAGCGCTTTTTTTCTTTTTGGTAATTTTGGGTTTAGCTTTTTGCATGTAATCATCGTATTTAAATAGTTCTTCAGCATCAACCTCGGCAAAAATATCGCCGGTTTCATCAGGTTCAGGGATAAGTTCGGCAGGTTTTAGTTCTTTTTTCGACACATTAGATACCTCTTTTTTTTCCGCTTTATTTTTATTCGGTGCTAATAGGTTTTCCGCTTCAGGTTTTGAAGTGGCAGCGGGTTTATTTTTATATTTTTTGTCTAAAACTTCAATCACTTCGGGCTCTAACACCGACATATGACTTTTGACTTCAATTCGCGCTGCGGTTAAAAGGTCAACGATTTCTTTACTTTTCACGTTAGCTTGTTTTGCATATTCATGGACACGCATATTTCAATCCTCCAATTTATTTATCTAGTTTTGTTTTTAACGCTTTGACAAAATTTTGCTGGGTAATTCCCACGACTTTACGGTTGTGACTGCCAATTGCCAAGCCAAGGTTGGCACCAGGTGCGAGTTTAATGTATTCTATGTGATAAAATTTGCATTTATCGGTGATTTTTTTGAGACTGCTTTCGCTAATTAAGTCATCAATTAAGACTAGTTTAACTTTGCCATTTCTAACGCCTTTTAAGACTAAATCTGTCCCTGTCGTTAAGGCGCCTGCCCGATTAATTAAGCCGATAAAGTTTAAAATTTCCTGATTCATCAAAGGACACCTTCCGAGTTTGTTAGCGCTAGTTGCAGTAAGTCATCGTAAATAGTGGCATCAACGCTTACTCGTAAGGCTTTAGCTAAAAGATTTTTTTTACAGGCTTTGTTAATTAGCTTTGGATCCGGGGTAAGATATGCACCGCGACCGCGACAATTTCCAGTATAGTCAATACTCACAACTTGATTTTGCCTAACAACGCGCAACAGTTGGGTTTTTGGGTGACGTTTGTTAGTCACAATACATTTTCTAATTTCAGCGACCGTTTTCTTACTCATCGGCAACTTCATTTTCAATTAGTGTTGCTAGCACATCTAGCTTACTAGCTAAGCTTTCCGGTTTAGCTGCCAGGGGCTCTTCTAAAGTAGTGGGACTTGTAACTGGTGTTTCTTCTTCAATTTTGATATCAATTTTCCAACCAGTTAAGCCCGCAGCTAGGCGAACATTTTGGCCTTTTTTACCAATGGCTAGCGATAGTTGATCAGCATCAACTGTAACCAGGGCGCATTTGGTTGCCTCATCAATGGTTACACTCCGAACTTTTGCCGGACTTAAGCTACTAGCAACAAATTTTGCTGGATCAGCTGAGAACGGGATTAAATCGATTTTTTCGCCGCCAAGGCCTTCGATAATTGTCCGAATCCGCGCGCCACCAGCGCCAATACAAGAGCCGACTGGATCGATATTTTCATCATCTGTAGCAACGCAAACTTTACCACGAATGCCGATATCGCGAACAACGTTAACAATTTTAATGGTTCCTTCGTAAATTTCTGGAACTTCAATTTCAAACAATTTCTTAATGATATTCGGATCACGACGAGTAACTAAAACAACTAAATTTTTACCACGCATATCAACGCGAGTAATATAAACTTTAATCCGAGCGCCAGCTTTAATCTCGTCTAAATCAGTTGCTTCTGTTAAAGGTAAAATACCTTCAAGTTTCCCTAAATCGATATAGGCATTCCGGTAATCAACCTTACTAATAATCCCCGATACTAACTCACCAACTCGCTCTTGCATTTCCGCAATTATCGCATCTTGCTCAGCTTGCTTTAAACGCTGACGAACAACTTGCTTAGCTGTTTGGGTCGCAATTCGACCAAAACCACTTGGCGTAACTTCAAACTCAATCACATCGCCATATTGGGGATCATCCTTAAACTCATAAGCCGCCTCAAGCGTAATCTCAACTGCTTCATTAATAACTTCTGCCACAACATTTTTTCGTGAAAAAATGCTAATATTTTTTGCGGTCTCATCAATCTTAACAACAATATTGGCTGCCTCATTAAAATTCCGTTTATAAGCACTTACTAGCGCGTGCTCAAACGCTTCAATAATAACATCACGTGAAATCCCCTTTTCTTTTTCAACAAGATCTAACGCGAGAAAAAATTCTTTCGTATTCATTTTACCCCTTCACCACTCCATCTAAAAAATAAAATTTCAAAAAACTCCTTGCCATAACCGCCTTGACTAAAACTTCACAGCCAGCCTAGCAGTTGCTACATTACGGTAGTCGATTTTAACAAGTTTCTTCCTTGTTTTAAACAGGCACTCAAGCACTAACGTATCAGCTTCAAACGAAATTAAGTCACCTTGAAACTCGAAAATCCCATCAATCGCCTCACAAACAACTACAAAAAGCTGACTACCAACAACCGCTGCAACTTCTTTTGCCGTTTTTAATGGACGCTCAGCTCCAGGCGATGATACCTCTAGTAGATACTCACTCGCAATCACATCCTCCGCATCAAGCTTCGCGCTGATTAACTCCGTCACCGCAACACATTCATCCATTGATAAACCGTTAGCACTATCAACAAAAATTTGCAAATACCAAGTACCCGCTTTTGCTTCATACTTAACATCAACTAAAGTCGTCTTTGTTGCCGCGCAAATGGGAACCATCAGCGCCTCAACCTGCTTAACAATATCCATCATATCATCCTCCTTTAAAATACAAAGTAAAGAGAGTGGCTAGCCACTCTCGCAAATCTTTATAAAGCATCGACGCTTAAAAGAAAATCCTTAAACACCTACATATTTTACCACATCTTAACCACAAAGTAAAGTACTTGAGGAAAATTAATTAAATAAATCGTGCAAAAATAAATTAATACCAAAATTTTCCGCGACACTTTGCAATATTACCCAAATGTGGTATCAGGTAATATCGCCGTGTGGCAACGTTATTCACGAAGGGCGCTTAACGCATAACTAAATTGAATTTACTTTCACATTCCGCAACTTTTTATATTTACTCGGTGACAGCCCCACCAGCTTTTTAAACGTATTGCTAAAATAGTAAACATCCACAAAGCCACTTTCTTCGGCAGTTTCGCCAATACTATACTCACCAGTTTCAAGCAACGTCATGGCGCGGTTAATTCGCACCCGAGTTAAAAATTCGGCAATGGTACAATGTTCGACTTTCTTAAATAATGCCCCGCAATAAACTGGGCTAAGATTAACTGCTTCGGCGATTATTGCCACCGAAAGATCTTGCCGATGATTTTCCATAATAAATTTTTTCATCAACTCAACGTGACCATTTTTCNTATCCTGCTTTTTTTCGTAGATTAACTTATGTAAAATTAATATCAAACAAGCAACCGACTTCAACTCAAAGCCAGCTTTGCGCTGTAACCATTCGAACTTTAAATCCTGAAAAAAGAGGTAAAAATCTTCAAAATCCCCCCAGTGAATGACATCGGGCAACTCAATTAGCAACTGCTCATCTTGAAGTAAAAAATCAATCCCAATGCAGCGCATGCCAAGCGTTGTCGCCCGTCTATTACTACCTGGTTTAACAAATAAAATATCCCCAGCTTGCGGTTGATACTGCGTTTCATTAATAACGTAAGTCGCACTGCCTGATTCAATAAAGAGCATGCTGTAATGGTTGATTTTTTGTGGCGTAATCTCCCATTCCTTCGCGCAATTTTTACTAACAAAATGGATGATTTTAGGATAAATCGCTAAATTCATGTTCAACAACTCCTCGCAAGGGGAATTATAATTCTAAATATTTGAAGTAATCAAAGTCAGCAGGTAAACCCCGACCGCTGCTATCTTGACAATGCATACCAACAAACGCTCCCGTAAAGAAGCCACCACCAGTTACAAAATCGTCCGATAACTTGTAAGTTGCTAAATCGCCTTGCCAAGCTTGCCAAGCTTCACCATCAAATGAATAAGCATATTTATAAGTCGCTCCCGTAACTTTAACTTGCAAGTACACACCTTTTGCGTGCGTCGGGATGGCAACGCTTGGATTCGGTTTTTTAAAATCGCCATTTTGCGCTACCATTAAATCGATCACTTTGCCCTTGATTTCATCCCATGTTACATGAAGAAAGCTCCAGTTCATCGTGTTGTAGTAGCAAGTTAGACCAGCTAATTGCTGAAAGGTTTCTGGTTCAAATTCAACCTTCGTCTCAGCTTCAAAATTTAGACTTTGCCACCGTCTGGCAACGTGCGCTTGCGTGAATGGCGAAATTAATGATTCTCGACCTGCTAAACGCAAATAGCCTGGGCGCTTCGTTAGCGATAAAATGGCTTCTGACAGTGGCACTCGTAAAGTTTGGAAATGGATATTAAGTTGATCAGCATCAAAGTTGTCAATGGTGTGATAGTTTTGCTCCCACACCATTTCAGCCATTTGCGGAGCGTCAATGCAAATAGCAGGCGTGTTGCCACCGACAACATATGGCCAACCGTCACGCCAGTTTAACTTTTGAATTGAAGTTTCGCGCCCAAGTGGACAATAGCCGCGCTGGATGGCTTCGGTAAAAGTATCCGCCACTTCGGAGTTTCGCCCCGTTCCGCCAGAGTTTTGGACATCGCCAGGAATTGGTCTACCCATGAGATGCACTAAATACCACTCGTTAGTATGCGTGTGGACAATTGAGGCGTGTCCCGACTTTTGGATAGGGTTTTGTGGCTCGTGGCTTGAAGTTAACAGCGGATTTTCGGGATGAATTTCATAAGGACCCGTCAAGTTTTGACTACGACAAAGCGTTACGGCATGCGCATACGAGGTTCCGCCTTCGGCAGTGATTAAATAGTAGTAATCATTCCACTTGTACAGATGTGGCGCTTCGGTTAATTTAAGCTTAGTTCCCTTGAAGATGTTTTTTGGTTGACCAATTAATTTTTCCTCTTTGACGCAATATTCTTGCAAGTCGATGCCATAAAAGCTATGCTGCCCAACACGATGATCCCAAACCATATTTACTAAATATTTGCGACCGTCATCATCATGGAAAAGGGAAGGATCAAAGCCTGACGAGTTAAGATAAATCGGCTCGCTCCACTGGCCATCAATAGTATCACAGGTGACTAAGTAGTTATGACCNTCTTTAAACGCNCCACTGACTACCTTAATGTCGCTATAAATCAGCCAAAATTTACCATCTGCATAGCTCAAAGCTGGCGCCCAAACGCCGCCAGAATCAGGATTGCCAAGCATNTTTAACTGGCTTAAACGGTTAAGTGGTCGTGTTACTAATTGCCAATTTTTTAAATCTTTGGAATGATGGATTTGAACACCAGGAAACCATTCGAANGTGGATGTTGCGATATAGTAATCCTCCCCGACCCGGCAAATACTCGGATCAGGGTTAAAGCCTTTTAAAATTGGGTTGTGAATTTTCATAAGTTGTTTCCTCCAAAATTTTTTATTTCGTTTTGCATTGTGAGCATTGAGTATAAGGTTAATGAGGTTTAAGGAAATCGTTATATTCGGGATTTTCGCAAGATTTGGTTAACAATTAACGTCGCTCTCCGCGTCTGTTGCTAGTGCTTTCATTCCAGCTTCTAAAACTTTGATTATTCGCTCGGGGTCATAGATACTACCGCGCCAGGTTCCGCCACTTGCTTGTTGTAAGGTTGCCCAAAGGCGAGTATCGTCGGGGAGCATTGGGTGCGGAGCTAATTCGGGATGGGATGAGCGCGTCACCAAGATGGCTGCGCCAACATCAGGGGTGAAGGTTTGCGCTTTAACGCCGTGATGAGTTTTTACGTCAATTTGTGCGTTTTCTGGGAGATCAGCTGCTAGAGCCGCGTTAATGCCAATAAAATTCAAGCTCCCCGATAGGTTTTGACAGTCAATCATAATTTCAATCAAATCGCCATCGCGAAGTTTGCCAAAAGGTCCGCCGGCTAAGGCTTCAGGGCCGATGTGACCGATACAGGCGCCTGTTGAAACGCCAGAAAATCGCGCATCTGTAAGGAGGGTAACATCTTTGCCATACGAAAGGTGTCGAAGCGCTGAGGTTACTTGATAGGTTTCTTCCATGCCTGTGCCTAAAGGCCCGCCACCCATAATGATGATAACGTCACCAGCGCTAATTTGTCGATCTTTAATCGCCGATATGCAAGCCTTTTCGGAAGTGAATACCTTAGCAAAGCCACAATGTCGATACACACCGTCAGCACCAATCTTCGACGGATCAATCGCTGTTGATTTTACAACAGCTCCATCTGGTGCAATATTACCAACCGGAAACGTTACCGTTGAAGTTAAGCCGCGCGCTTTTGCCTGCTTTGGACTCATAATCACCTCATCAGCAGCAACGCCATCTGCTTCTAGGAGAATTTGCTTCATTTTTGATCGCCGATTTGATGTTTCCCACCAGTCAAGAACCGCTTTTAGAGTTTGTCCACTAACTGTCAAAACGTCTTCATGCAAAAGCCCTAATTCTCGTAAATAAAGCATTACTTCAGGAACGCCACCTGCTAAAAACATTCGTAATGTCGGATGGTTAACTGGTCCATTAGGTAGTACGCTAACTAAACGCGGCACTTGGCGGTTAATTCTCACCCAGTCAGCCAGCGTCGGAATTTTGCAACCCGCAGCGTGCGCAATTGCCGGAATATGCAACAACAAGTTAGTCGANCCACCAACGGCGGCATGAACCATCATCGCATTTTCAATAGCCTTGTCAGTAACAATATCTTTAGTTGTAACCCCTTTTGCCAACAAATTAGTTAGCGCTTTTGCTGATTGTTTACCAATTTCTGTCCACACGAGTTGCCCCGATGGCGCCAGCGCCGAATGCGGTAGCGCTAACCCTAACGCTTCGCCAACTACTTGAGAAGTCCCAGCAGTACCAAGAAAATGGCAACCNCCACCAGCTGACGCACAAGCTTTACAACCTAACTCAGCTGCTTCATCAACGGTAATTTCGCCGTGCGTATACCTAGCACCAAAGGTTTGAATCTTCGCTAAATCCTCCCCTTTAATCGGCGGCAGCGTTACGCCACCAGGGACAAGCACCGCCGGCTGATCGTGTTGCGAAACCAGCGCCATCATCATCGCTGGCAATCCTTTATCACAAGTTGCAATCCCAATAACACCAGCTCTCGTCGGCAATGATCTAATTAACCGACGCATAACCACAGCAGCATCGTTGCGATAAGCCAAAGAATCAAACATTCCCGGCGTCCCTTGCGAACGACCATCACATTGATCGCTTACATAAGTTGCAAACGGAATGCTCCCAAGTGCTTCAAGCTCGGTAGCCACCGCTTCCATTTGGAGATCTAACTCATAATGCCCCGAATGTAAACCAAGGGCGACAGGCTTATCATCAACACCGCGCAAACCAGCTTTAGTTGAAATAATCATCACCTCATCACCTAGCAATTTTGCACAATCCCAACCCATGCCCGTATTCATGGTCATGCCAAACAAATCACCACTCGGCGAATTTAAAAGCATTTCAGCCGTCAGCGGAAGCTTGCCACGCGGCCCATTTGCCTTAGTTTTGATATTGTAAATCGCTTCATTACCTTCTAATAACTCGGCAAGTAACATCCTACATCGCCTCCACTTCGGCCATTAATTTTTTAATCGCTTCGACTTGTGTTGCAGTTGCTGGTAAATAAGGCGCCATGCTAACATCTTTGAGCTGGATGCCACGTAAAATCATTGCTTTTTTGATGATTGGGAAAAATGGCGTACCAATGCGATAAATATCCATCAATTTATTAATTTTTTGTTGACTTTGATGAATGGCTTGTAAGTCGCCAGCGTTAATAGCCTTGGTATAATCAGTGCAAATTTCTGGATATAAGTTAGAAATACCGCCAATTGCTCCCGCGCCACCACCAATTGCAACTTGCAAAAGGTTTTCATCAAAGCCGGCAAGCACGGCGAAATCTGGAAATTCTGGTAAAATCGTTGTCATTAAGTGGCGCGTATGTCCAATCTCGAAAACGGTATCTTTATAGCCGATAATATTTTTGTGTTTACGGAGTAATTTTAAGGTAATTTCCGGGGTTAAATCGTAGCCAGTCCGCGCTGGGAAGTTGTATAAATAAATGTCGCCTTTAACATTTTGCGCAACTTCATCAAAGAAGGCAAAAACGCTAGCATCTGATAACGCAAAGTAGTAAGGGCTAACAATCATCACCGCATCAGCGCCAGCATCAATGGCATAATTACTTAATTCGATAGTTTCATCAACGCGCATACACGCCGTTCCGATAATGACTTCGGCTTTTTTATCAATATGGCTAACTGCTAAATCAATTAGCGATTGCTTTTGCTCGGTTGTCATCGCGAAAAACTCACCCGTGCTGCCCATTACCACGACGCCATCAACGCCACCGGCTAAGAGATGGTTGAAAATATTTTTATTGCCTTCGATATCTAAATTACCAGCTTCATCAAATGCTGTAACAACTGGCGTGTAGAATTTAACTTTTTTCATGGGGTTGCCTCCTAAATTTGTTGGATATGTTATTAATTATAGCAATTTTTGACCAAAAAAACAATGGTTTATTGATATGAATCTGAAACTCTTACAAAAATTCGCTTTC
>JGI990J12352_1000294_pt1 | contig 11556 bp, 6 predicted proteins | sample Intmic4MA4BA4MSA_FD_12352 | JGI IMG/M metagenome (IMG submission 12352) | reverse complement strand
TTGGAGATTAAAGAAATTTCTAGTTTTTCTGAAAGTTTTAAAAACGAATTTATTTTTGATTTACAAAATCAATATTTTTATTAAATTATTAAAACTAATGATAAGAAGATTTTATTTGTTTATTTTTATGTTTATAGGAATAAGGGTTTTAACTTTTTTGATTAAACAGAAACATTTATTAATAATGTTAATATCTTTAGAATTTATTATTATTAGCTTATTTTTATTGATAATTGTATTTTTTGGGTTATTTAATTATGAATATTATTTTAGTATATTATTTTTATCGGTAAGAGTTTGTGAAAGGGTGTTAGGTTTATCAATTATGGTTAGATTAATTCGGGCCTATGGAAATGATTATTTTCAGTCTTTTAATATTTTATGATAAAATATATTTTTTTTATAATATTTATAATTTTTATATTGGTATATGAGGGAATATTTTGAATAAATCAATTTTTTATATTTATGTTAATTTTATTGTTTTTAAGAAATTTTAGGTTTAGAAGAGAGTATTATTATTTAAGGATAGGAATGGGGAGTGATCTTTTATCTTTTATAATAATTCTGTTGAGTTTATTTATTTGTGTATTAATAATTATAGCGAGTAATAATATTTATTTTATAAAAAATTATAGGGTATTATTTTTATTTAATTTATTAGTTTTATTAATGTTTTTATTTTTAACTTTTTCTATAATTAATTTAATGTTGTTTTATTTATTTTTTGAGTTGAGAATATTGCCAGTATTATTTATGATTATGGGGGGGGGGTATCAGCCTGAGCGTATTCAAGCAGGAATTTATTTATTATTTTATACTTTATTTGCTTCATTGCCTATAATAATTTCTTTGTTTTATTTTTATCAATTATTTGATAGATTAAGTTTTATTTATTTTTTGAATAATTTAGAAAATAATTATCTTTATATTTGTATGAATATAGTATTTTTAGTTAAATTTCCAATATATTTCGTTCATTTATGATTACCTAAGGCCCATGTTGAGGCCCCTATTGCTGGGTCAATGATTTTAGCAGGAGTAATATTAAAATTGGGAGGATATGGAGTTTGTCGTTTAATAAAGATATTTTTATTTAGGGGTATTTTAATTAATAAATTTATTATTATTATTGGTTTATTTGGAGGGGGGTTAGTTTCTATTTTATGCGTAAGTCAGTTAGATATTAAATCTTTGATTGCTTATTCTTCTGTAGCTCATATAGGATTAGTATTAGCCGGAATTTTTAATATGAGGGTTATAGGATTAATAGGAGGGATAGTTTTAATAATTGCACATGGCTTATGTTCTTCAGGTTTATTTTGTTTAGCAAACATTTATTATGAACGATCTAAAAGACGAAGATTTTATATAAATAAAGGAATAATTTCTATGTTTCCTAGGATAGCATTGTTTATATTTTTATTTAGAGTAAATAATATGGCGGCTCCTCCATCTATAAATTTATTGGGGGAAATTATTTTAATAAATAGATTGATTGCCTGAAATTATATTTCTATACTGATTTTATTTATTATTTCTTTTTTTAGGGCTGTGTATTCTTTATTTTTATATGTAAATATTCAACATGGGAATTTATATTCAAGTTTATTTAATTATTTTGAAGGGAAGGTAAGAGAATATTTATTATTATTTCTTCATTGGTTCCCTTTAAATTTTTTAATTTTGAAGGGAGAGGTATTAACTGTATGATTTTATTTGAATAGTTTAATAAAAATATTAATTTGTGATGTTAATGATATAAGAAATTATTTTAAATAATTTTTAAATTTATTATTTGTTATGTTTATATAGTATGACTATTAATTTTAAGAACAGTGAGATTTATTTTTTCTATAAAGTTTTTTTCTATAAATTACGTTTTATTTATTGAATATGAATTAGTAAGGATTAATTCATGCATAGTTGAGATAAGTTTATTGTTTGATTGAATAAGATTGTTATTTATTAGATTTGTTTTATTTATTTCTTCTATGATTATATTTTATAGGAATGAGTATATAGAAGGAGATATATATTTAGATCGTTTTATTAATTTAGTTTTATTATTTGTTTTATCAATAGTTTTGTTAATTGTTAGACCTAATTTGATTAGTTTATTATTAGGGTGAGACGGGTTAGGGTTAGTTTCTTATTTATTAGTTATTTATTATCAAAATAGAAAATCTTATAATGCTGGGATAATTACAGCGTTGACTAATCGGTTAGGGGATGTAGCATTGTTATTTAGAATTGCTTGGATAGTAAATTGTAGAGATTGGAATTATATTTATTATTTAGATAGATTTAAAGATTTAAATATTAATATTATTATAGGCACTATAATTGTTTTTGCGGCTATTACTAAATCAGCTCAAATTCCTTTTTCTGCATGATTGCCTGAGGCAATAGCGGCTCCTACTCCTGTTTCCGCACTGGTTCATTCATCAACTTTAGTTACTGCTGGAATTTATTTATTAATTCGGTTTTATGGGAGATTAGATTTATTTATTTTGAAGATTTTATTGTTATTAGGATTATTTACTATGATAATTGCTAGAATAAGAGCTAATTTAGAGTATGATTTAAAAAAAATTATTGCTCTTTCGACGTTAAGACAGTTAGGTATAATAATAGTAATTTTGTCATTAGGAAATCCTGAGTTAGCTTTTTTTCATTTGCTGATTCATGCAATTTTTAAGGCTTTGTTATTTATATGTGCAGGGCTTATAATTCATTTGTTAAGAAATATTCAAGATATTCGATTTATAGGAAGAATTTGTTTAAAAATACCGTTATTAAGGAGGTATTTTATTTTGGCTAATTTATCTCTTTGTGGTTTACCTTTTTTAAGAGGATTTTATTCAAAGGATTTGGTTTATGAAGTTTTATCTATACAAATAGTTGGAATGTTTATTTATTTTATTTATTATTTATCTATTGGGTTAACAGTTAGGTATAGATTTCGACTAATTTATTTTGTTTTATTGGGGAGATTTAATTATTTTTCTGTAAATTTACTTTATGAAAATTTTTCTTTTATAGTTAAAAGAATGAGAATAATGGTAGGGATAGTTGTTTTTTTGGGTTCATTAATTAAGTGAATTTATTTGATACCTTATTTTATTTGTTTAAGGGTTTTTATAAAAATATTTACATTATTTAATATTTTAATGGGGGTTATTTTAGGAGTTTTGTTTTTTTTTGTTAAATTTTTTTATTTAAATTTACTTAATTTGGAAATTTTTAAGGGGGTTGTATTAATACATTATATTTATTATTGAAGAGTAAAATTTAATTTTATTATTTTAAATTATAGAAAATTAATTTATTTTAATTTGGATAGAGGGTGGTCTGAATATTTGGGTAGACAAGGATTGTTTAATAATATTTCTTTTAGAGGGAAGTTTGCTCAAATATTAATTAAGGAAAATTTGAAAATTTTATTATTATTGACTATATTAATTTTGTTTATGTTAGTTTTTATAATTTATTAATTTGAATAGCTTAAAATAGAGCGAAATATTGAAGATATTTAGGTAAATAAAATTTTTCAAATATTTACAGGTTAAGGACCAATTCTATAATGAAAATATAGTGTTTTATTAAACTATATAAAAGAAATATTAACAATTTATGCTATTGATAGAGTTAGAAATTCTATTTATTTTATTTCTTTAATTGGGAAATTTCCAGTTTTATTATTAACAGTAATATACCTCTATTTGGTTTCAATTAAATGGGCTTGTAAGGATCATTTAGATCAAATGTTTAGGTCGAAACTAAATATAATATTTTATTTCTTACAAGATCTTTATAAGATAAACTTATTGTAACTTTTAATTGCAATTTAAATATTATTTATTAACTATTATCCTATTTAATTCAGGTTAGGGCTCCTTGGGATCATTCGTGGTATAGACCAAAGAGGAGGATAGTGATGAATGAAGTTATTAATAAGATTAAATTTATAAGGTTTGTTCATATGATTGTATAAGTAATAGGAATTAGAAGAGTAATTTCAACATCAAAAATTAGGAAGATAATAATAATTAGAAAATATAAAAGAGTAAAGGGAATTCGGGAAAAAGTTTTAGGATCAAATCCACACTCAAAGGGGGATCTTTTTTCACGATCTATGAATGTTTTTTTTGAAATAATTCAGGATAAAAAAAAAATGGCGATAGTAAGTAGAAAGAAAAAGATACATGAAATTGAGATAATTAAAATTACTTACCCTGTGATTCAGATTGATTAATTGGAAGTTAATTATAATATTTATATTATGTAAGTAGCTACCTCATCAATAAATAGATACATAAAGGAATAATCAAACTACATCTACAAAATGTCAGTATCATGCAGCAGCTTCAAACCCAAAATGATGAGATGATGAAAAATGGTTTATATAATGTCGGGTTAAACAAATTAATAGGAAGGTTGTCCCAATAATTACATGAATTCCATGGAATCCTGTAGCTATAAAGAAGGTTGTTCCATAAACAGAATCTGAGATAGAAAATGATGCTTCCATATATTCGTAAGATTGAAGAATTGTAAAGTATAAGCCTAAAATTACTGTAATTAATAGAGCTTGTAGTGATTGTTTATAATTATTTTCTATTAAGCTATGATGAGCTCAAGTTACAGAGATTCCTGATCTTAATAATACTAAGGTATTTAATAGGGGAATTTGAATAGGGTTAAATGGAGTGATTATTTTAGGAGGTCATAAGAGTCCTAATTCGATTGTGGGAGAAAGACTATTATGGAAAAATGCTCAAAAAAAAGAAATAAAGAAGAAAACTTCTGAAGTAATAAATAAGATTATACCTCATCGTAATCCAGAAGATACTTTTAGAGTATGGAGACCTTGGAATGTTCTTTCTCGAGTGATGTCTCGTCATCATTGAATTATAATTAATAAAATAATAATTGATCCAATTGAAAATAAATGAATTTGAAAAATATGGAATCATTTAATTAAGCCTAATATTCTAATTATTACTCCTAGAGACCCAAGGATTGGTCAAGGACTTGTTTCGACTAAGTGGTAAGGGTGATTTTTATGTGTCATTAGTTTTAGTTTTAGTTAGGTTAAATTTCTCTTAAATATAAAATTCTTAAAATGGAGAAGACATAAGCTTGAATAATTGATACTGCAGATTCTAATATCAATAATAATAATTGGATTAAAATTATAAGATTTAAAGAGATTAAAGAAACAGTGTTTCTTGCGTTTCCTAGTAAAGTTAATAAAAGATGGCCTGCAATTATGTTTGCTGATAGTCGAATTGCTAATGTTCCTGGTCGAATAATATTTCTTACAGTTTCAATGCATACCATGAATGGTATAAGAATAAAAGGAGTCCCTTGGGGGATTAAATGTGTAAATATATGTATTATATTATTGATTCATCCAAAAATTATAAATGTTAATCATAAAGGCAATGCAATGGAAAATGTAAAAGTTATGTGACTAGACGAAGTGAAAATGTATGGAAATAGACCTAAAAAGTTATTTATAAGAATAAATAAAAATAAAGAAATAAAGGTAATAGATAAATAGTTTCTTTTTATTTTTGTAATAATTTTAAATTCATTATAAAATTTTATAGTTAAAGATATCCATAAAATTGAAATTCGGGAGGGAATTAATCAAAATGATAAGGGAACGAATATAATAAATAAAGTCGTTCTTAGTCAATTTATTTTTAAAAAAAATGTTGAGGGTTCAAATGAAGAAAATAAATTAGTTATCATTTTCAATTATAATTAATTAGTGGGTATATTATGTTTAATTTATTTAAATTTTTATTATGGGAGTTTATAAAGTAATTTAGTGATATAAAAAAAATAAGAAGAATTCAAAAATAAAATATTAAATAGATTCAATTTATGGGGCTTATTTGAGGAATAATAAACTATCATGAGTATTATTTTAATTTGACAAATTAATGTTATAGGTATTAACTAAGTTTATTCATAAGAAATAAGTGTAAATTTATTATATTATGGTTTAAGAGACCAGTACTTACTTTAAGTTATCTTATGAGAATTTTTTTATTCAATAAATAAATTTTATTGGTGAAATAGATTCGATGGTGATTGGTATAAATCTATGGTTTATACCACAAATTTCTGAACATTGTCCAAAAAATATTCTGGAACGGTTTAAAAAAAATCTTATTTGATTAAGGCGTCCTGGGGTAGCATCTATTTTGATTCTTAAGGAAGGGATTGTTCATGCGTGAATTACATCTAGAGAAGAGATTATTATTCGAATTTGAGCTAGAAAGGGGAGAATTAGATGGGTATCAGTATTGATTAATCGAAATAAGGAATTATTTGAGTTTATGTAAGAATCAAATTCGATATTTTTAAAATCTGAATATTCATATGATCAAAATCATTGATGTCCCATAGTTTTTAAAGATAAGAGAGGATTATTTAGTTCATCAAGTAAATATAAAAGCTGTAAAGAAGGAAGGGCAATAAAAATTAATGTGAATGCAGGTAAAATTGTCCAAATTAATTCAATTATTTGGTTTTCTAGAAGAAATCGATAATTATATTTATTAAAAAATAATGATATTATAATATAAGAAACTAATACGGTAATTATTAATAAAATTAACAAAGAGTGATCATGGAAAAATCTTAGTTGTTCTATAAGAGGGGATGCTCTATCTTGAAGTGTATAAGATTTTCAAGTTGCAATTTCTAAAAAAAGAAAATTCTTTATAGATGAATCTTAAATTCATTGCATTTTTCTGCCATATTAGAAATACGATGAGATAGTAGGGAGTTCTGAATATCTATGTTCAGCTGGAGGTATCTTTTGTAATCATTCGATTGAAGATGCAAGATTTAAGGAGGAGATAGCCTGTCGTGATGAAATAAGACTTTCTCAAATAATGAAAATGAATAAAAGAACAGCAATTAATGAAATAGTTGATCCAATTGATGAAATTACATTTCAAGCTAAAAAAGCATCGGGAAAATCAGAGTAACGACGGGGCATCCCTCTTAATCCTAAAAAATGTTGAGGAAAAAATGTTATATTAACTCCGATAAATATAATTATAAATTGAATCTTTAAAAATTTTTCATTTATAGAAATTCCTCTGAATAAAGAAAATCAGTGGACAAATCCTGCTATAATAGCAAAAACGGCTCCTATTGATAGAACATAGTGGAAATGAGCTACGACATAATATGTGTCGTGTAATACGATATCAATCGAAGAATTTGCTAAGATTACTCCCGTTAATCCTCCAATTGTAAATAAGAAAACAAATCCTAAGGATCATAGCATAGACGGAGAAAAAATAAGAGGGGTTCCATGGAGGGTAGCTAATCAACTAAAAATTTTAATTCCTGTGGGAATTGCAATAATTATAGTGGCTGATGTAAAATAAGCTCGGGTATCAACATCTATACCAACAGTAAATATATGGTGTGCTCATACAATAAAGCCTAGTAATCCAATTGCTATTATAGCATAAATTATTCCTAAGGCTCCAAATGTTTCTTTTTTATTACTTTGTTGACTAATGATATGAGAAATTATTCCAAATCCGGGAAGAATTAAAATGTAGACTTCTGGATGGCCGAAGAATCAAAATAGGTGTTGGTAAAGAATAGGGTCCCCTCCTCCTGTAGGATCAAAAAAAGAAGTATTGAGATTTCGGTCAGTTAATAATATAGTAATTGCTCCTGCAAGAACAGGGAGAGAAAGGAGTAATAAAATGGCTGTAATTCCTACGGATCAGGCAAATAGGGATATCTTTTCTAAGGTTATTCCAGGAGTTCGTATATTTATAATAGTGGAAATAAAGTTAACTGCTCCTAAAATTGAGGAAATCCCTGCTAGGTGTAGTCTAAAAATAGCTAAGTCTACTGAAGCTCCTCTATGGGCAATATTACTAGAAAGAGGAGGGTAGACTGTTCATCCTGTCCCTGCTCCTGATTCAATAAATCTTCTTATTAAGAGAAGAGTAATTGAGGGGGGTAGTAGTCAGAATCTTATATTATTTATTCGAGGAAATGCTATATCGGGAGCCCCTAGTATTAGGGGTACTAATCAGTTACCAAATCCTCCGATTATAATAGGTATAACTATAAAAAAAATTATAATAAACGCATGGGCAGTGACAATAGAATTATAAATTTGATCATTATTAATTAATGAGCCTGGTGTTCCAAGTTCTATACGAATTAATAATCTAAGAGAAGATCCTAGTATTGCTGATCAAGCTCCGAAAATAAAATATAATGTTCCAATGTCTTTATGATTTGTTGAAAATAATCATTTTTTCATATTTCCATAGATAAAATGGCTGAGGCTATAAGCGGTAAATTGTAAATTTATTAACGAATTAAACATTCTTTTATCGATCTTATATTCAATATGATTTTAAATTGCAAATTTAAAGGTAGAATTTTTCTTAAGGTTTAAAGAAATCTTTAATTAAAGCTTTGAAGGCTATTAGTTTTTTTTAACTTAAATCCTTAAAAAAAGGGGAATGAGATAGTAATTAATAGTATAAACATTATAATTAAACATAATGAGACAAATATGCTTGAATTTTTAATATTTCAATAAGAGACTATGATTGATGGATTAAATAATATAATTGAAAATATAGTTTGTATATATATATATATGTAGTAATTAATGTTGAAATAATTATTAATAATGGTGTTATGAATAAATTTCTAGATGTTAATAATTGTATTATTATTCATTTAGGGAAAAATATAATAAATGGAGGAATCCCTCTCATTATAAAAATATTTATTATAAAAATAAATAAAATAAAAGTATTTTTGTAATATAATAGAAAGTTATTAATTTTATTAATATTAATTTTATTTAGTAAGATTAACAGGCTTAATAAAGAAAAAGAATAGGAAGATATATAGATTAATCAAGTTAATATAGAAAATTGAGTAGATATAATTATTCATCCTGAATGAGTGATTGAAGAAAATGCAAGGATTTTTCGTAGTCTTGTTTGGTTTAGTCCTTGGGTGCCTCCAATGATAATTGATAATAAAGAAAAGTAAATAATAAAATTTAAATTGACGGACAAATATGACAAAATAATTATTGGTCCAATTTTTTGGATAGATATTAAAATTCCTGCGCAATTTCATGTTCTTCCTTCAATGATTTCAGGAAACCAAAAATGTAAAGGAGCTGCTCTTATTTTTATTATTAATATTGAGGCTATTAGATATACATAATTTATAATAGATAAGTTTATTAATTTTAATAAAATTCTTATTAAAAAAATTAAGGAAGCAATTGCTTGAACAATAAAATATTTAATAGAAGCTTCTGAAGTTCTTAACATTTTAGAAGAGTATATTAATGTAATTATTGATAAGAGGTTGATTTCTATAGCTATTCAAATTATTATCCACGAATAAGAAGAAATTATTAATATAATTCTTAATAAAAGAATTATATTATAGATATAATAATATATTTTAATTAAAAAGAAGAAGATTTTACTTCTATAAGTGGGGTATGAATCCAATAGCTTCCTTAGCTTATCTTTTATATAATTAAGTATTGTTTGTATATAAATTTTTGAAATTTAAGGGAATAGATTAAACCTATTAATTATAGTTAAGGTAAAAAATACATAATTTATTCTATCAAAATAATCCTTTTTCAGGCACTTAACTCCTAAAAAAGGGGGGGGAAGAAGTTGGGGGAAAGTTCTTTATTATTTTTTAGAAAAGTCATATATTTTATTTTATTCTATAAAATATGCGAAAAAAAAACCTATGTTTTCAAAAATGACCCCTTTTTTTACGTTTTTTGACGAGCATAAATGTTTAATGAATATATCATATATATTATTTATAATATAATAGTAAATTCTGATTATATATCTATCGTATAAATCAATAAGAGTGATTAACTATATATATTATAAATTAATTAAATTTAACAGTTAACTATATATATTTATGTATTAATATAAAAAAAAAAATAAAGAATGATATAAGAATTTAATTTAAAAATATTATTAGAACTATATATATTATTTATATATTAATAAATAATATATATATATATATACATATAAATATATGTATATATATATATAAATTATTTATATATAATTAAATCATATAATATATTATATATATATATATATAAATTATTTATATATATATAAATATATAATATATACATATATATAATTATAATATTGATATAATTAAATTTTTATATATTTAAAGTAAAATTTATTGAAAAAAAAAAAATTTACTTTTCTTTTATTATAAAAGAAATTTTTTATAAATTAAGACATTTCATTAAATTTTTATTGAATAATGATTTATAAATAAATTTAATTTATTAAATATTTAAATTAATTTATTAAATTTTTTTATTTATAGAGATAATAATGTTTTCGATTTTATAACTCATATAGATATCATTAAATTTTTAATTAATTAAGTAAAAATAATGATATGCGCGCGCGGGGCGGAGGGGGTTATTTTGATTGTGTAAAGTAGTGAAATATTAATTAAGATTTTGAGTTAATTTATAGTATTTTTATGTGTTTATTTTAAGTATAAATAATTTTTTTGATGAAGGTAGATTTGAATAGATTAATAAGAAATTTAAGTGTTTAATAATTTATGATAAAATTTGAGTTATAATAAGATTTTTGGGGTATTAGGGGAAGTTAAGTGGATAAATTGGAAGATTTTAGGTATAGTGAATAAAGTTGTTTTAATTTTATAAGTATAAAAATATTTTTATGAAGATAAATTTAAAAAATTAAATAGTAAATTGGAATGTATATAAGTTGTAGAAATAAAATTTATGAAGTAGGAATAGAATTAAGATAAAAATTTAGGAAGTAGGAATAGAATTTAAATAAAGTGGAAGAATTAGGAATAGAATTAAAATAAAAACTTAGGAAGTAGGAATAGAATTAAGATAAAAATTTAGAGGAAGTAGGAATATAATTAAAATAAAATTTAGGAAGTAGGAATATAATTTGAGAAGTATTAATAGAATTTAAATAAAATTTAGGGGAAGAAAAAGGAAAATGTGTGGATCTATGTATATATATATATATGTATATAAATTAATTGGAATGGTATGGTTGAGATTTATTGATTTATATACGTTTTAGTTTAAAATATTAGTTTAGTAAATTAGAATTAAATTGATGGGGTTATGGATTGGTATAGTTTGTGGGAGGAGGTAGGATTAATTAAATTGATTGAATTCGTAATTTTATTTAAAGGTGGGAGTGAGTTAGTTGATTAGATAAAATTAAGATTTTTAGAGTTTGTAAAAATTTATTTGATTGATTAATATTAAGAACTGTTAAATTGACTTAGTTTAGTTTATTTGAGTGGAAGCTTGAGGATAGGATTAATGGTTTATGGTAAAATATAGATAATTTTAGGCTAAAAAATGCAAAAAATTGGCTAATTTTGGTTAACAAATGCAAAAAATTGACTAATTTTAGGCTAAAAAATGTAAAAAATTGGCTAATTTTGGTCAAAAAATGT
>JGI990J12352_1000293_pt1 | contig 11628 bp, 19 predicted proteins | sample Intmic4MA4BA4MSA_FD_12352 | JGI IMG/M metagenome (IMG submission 12352) | reverse complement strand
CATATTACCCCCAAAATGATACCAACAGGGTTATTTGAAATAAGGGATATGGCTGACGCCCCTATACTCTATACTGCTATTATAACGGGTGATAAAGATTTTGATGATGTAGCAATTGAAAAACCAACTATTATGACCATTGTAGAATTTGAAAATGAGTAGATGTCATGATTAAAGTTTATGATATAATAATGAACGTTTTTTGTGAACCGATAAACATTTAAAATCGTTAAGTAATACAAATTTATATAAAGCAAAATCCGTACTATTTGAGTCTGAATAGTACGGATTTTGTATCTATTGGATAGAAGGAAAAAATTATTATCATCTAGCAATTTTTTAATTTTATTCTCATTAAGATAATCCTTCAAAAAATTCTGCAATATCAGCATTAAAGATTTTGCTAAGTTCAATTAATTCACTTATTTTAATATTCATTCTGTTTGTCTCTATTTTGGCATAAGTGCTTTTTGAAATCTCAATATTCATTAACTGTAATCGGGCAACTGTTTCATCTTGGGTTAGTGCAGCCCTCTTTCTAAGGCGTTGTATATTGTGTCCGATATCCATATCAGGTCTAATTTTTTGCATATCTCTTATTCTCCTAAAATTCGTTATAAAGAAATTTTCTCTTGATTTTATAGCTCATTTCTATTATAATTTTTCGTAATAACGAAATGTTTCGCTATTGAGAATTTAAAGGAGGAAATTAAGATGTCTATTATTTCTATGGATTTGAGTCCACAAGTGTTATTTATATTGTATGCAATCATTATAGGAGTTCCACTAACAATATGGCTCGTTTTTAAAATTTACAAAATAACCGAAAAAATTAAAAATAAGAAAAAATAATAGTGGTGAATTAAGGATATGTTAGGTTATAAATTCAGCGAAAAAAATGAGAGAAAATTAGAAATAATCAAGAAAGTTTCTGATGGTGCGCTAAGCAAAGAACAAGCATCTCAAGCTTTAGACTTAACCGTAAATACGATTAACAATAACCTGAAAAAATATCACAAATTTGGTAAAATGGCGTATGCTCAACGAGATCCAGATTTTAAACAGCCTGAATTTATCCCTAACACTAGATGTACATTCGCTCCAGAAATCAAATGCATAAAAATTCCATATAATTACGAAGGTTCTGAGCATCGACAGAAACTTTTCGATTTATACGAAATGTTGGATATATACGATTACGAATATAAACATTCTGATTATCTGGTTAAAGACATTTATGAATGACTTACTTTCGTGCTTAATTTGTACTCATATATGACTACAAATTTGTATACATAGTTAGCACAAAATAGAATCCCGACTATTCAAATGCTCAATTCGCAGTTGAATAGTCGGGATTTTCACTATCTAGGTTCAACGATTGAAACCTCTGTTCACTTGTTCCATTCTTTAGGGTGGACGAAGCACCACATTTTTGTCCAGTTTGCTTTGCAAAAAGCAAACACACGGCTCTTGTTATAACAAAGGCAAAAAAATTTGTGTAGTTACTGAACACCTCTGTCAAACTCGTTGTAGTTATAGATTTCTTGTTATCATGGAATTTTTTTGACGACCTGACGTAACAGTATACCTATTAATTCAAGGTCGCCGTGTAAATCTTTTAACGCCTGTGTAACTAACAGAATATCTAATTATCATGGGACGTTAAAAGATTTTGGACAAAAATGTGGTGCTTCGTGGTTTAGGTTTACTGCGACTCATAGAATTCTATATCCAAAAAGAGCGTGGACTAGTTATAATGAGTTCCTTGACATATCAAAAAAATGTGATTTTTATTATCACATTTTTTTGATATGTCAAGGACTTTGGTTGGTAAAAAATGTTCATCTTGGAAATTCAGCTAGAAGGCTAGGTCGAAAAGGTCGTACCAAAAAATCTTTTGAAATGTACCGTTCCAATAGCCATTCCGCTACACGCTCCAGAAACAAAAGGCACGTTTCTTCCACTACTCCATGACTATTTCCACTATTCTATAAATGTCAAAGCCGAACAGCTACAAGGAAAGACCTGAAACCAACTGATGGATAGTGCAGACGCACTTTTTTTGTCGCCTCAAAGCGACTACAAAAATCTTCCCCCCTTTTTTTCTTTTCCACCGACGGTGGGGCAAGGGCTACGCCCTTGATGGTTTTTGGATTCTATTTTAGAAATAGCATTCTCTTTTTGTTGAAACCATTGTCAATGAATGTGAAAAATAGTATAATTATACGAAATGAGTATGGGAAATAGGTGATTTGAAATGTTAGAGAACTTAAAAAAATCAGAGGAAAAATGGTGCGATTACGAAGGGACTTTTGAACTCCCACTACTGGGTGGAGAAATGTTTGTACAAGTGTTGAAAGACGTTGAATTAGAGTATGCAGAAAAGTGTGCAAGCTATCTACAGAACTTACCAGAACATGTCTTGAATGACTTGTGTAGTTTTGCAATTTCTTACTGTGAAGATAACAGGAAACATTTTTTAGATGAGGGTATTGAAATTCCAGAGGAAATTAATGGACTAGAAATCTTATCTTATATTCATTTAGGCGATATGATGATTTCTCAACCTAAAAATGATAAAATTATTGCATTTTCTATGACGTTGAATTGTGATTGGGAAGACGAGCATGGTATGGAAGTTATTGTTCGAAATGATGAAATTCTTTATGTGGGTGGGTTCAATGGTGGTTACGACATTTGGGGAGATAAAGACCACTTTGATACTGAATGGAATTTTGCTGAACTGAGAGATTGAATTTGCTGTAGGAGATGAGGGAAAATGGAAAATAAATTTATAGATTTTGACAACGAATTAGCAGAGAAATTTAATGGTGTAATTTCTGAAATACTAAATGGAGATAAAGATAAACAAGTCTACACAATAGGATTTATTACAACAGATGATTATTACGGATTTTACATCACACTTGATTACGTCGGCCCTAAAGGCGAAAGAAACGTTGATGAATTTACAGAATGGGACGATAATGCCTACGTGGGAGAAAAAGGATTTATGTATACTTCAATTGTCAATGTCATCGATGCAATTGATTTTGATTTTACAGCAAAGAAAACAAAAGACAAATGGGACGTGGCAACTTCATTGATGAACATCCTTGCTAAACATATCAAAGCTATCCCAAATGAGATATTTACTGAGGCTGGACATAACCGTGAAGATATTTTCTTCTTTGCAACACAAGGAGATGGTAACTATATGGACGAAATGTATGCAGAGTCAAGAAAATTATTCAACAGCTCAGAAACAGTTGAATAATTTAAAGAGCATTCTCCTTACTACTGGTGCGTGCTTGAAACATTACAATTGATTTATTACTAATTATTGGAGGTTATCTAAATGGAAAAAATTACTTAGGAATTGACCATAAATAACCTATCCAACTAATGAGCGTGAAAATTTGTGAATGCTTTGCTCGAATGGGATTATTTTATTGGTGCTGTTTATAAAATGATCAACTTATTTACGGTCAGTTCCTTATAAGCAATACGAAAATCTACAAGAAGAAATGGTTATTGAGTTTTTAAAAGGTGTGACACCTGAACAGCGTCATCAACTAGCCCTAGGTTGGAATTGGGATAACGGTGTAAAAATATTAAGACACGTTCTTACTGACCCAACGACAGACAAAGCTACGGCTTTCCATATTTATTGGGGAAGAGGGCCAAAATGGCATAAACAATATGCTGACAGAGATGAGGCTTTAGCTAAAGCAAGATGGGATATAGAGCTTTATGATTTTTTCAGATGAGGTTGAAGAAAAAATACTGTCTAGATTTTACAGAAATTCTAATATTGCATTTGATTCAACAATTTGGGCAGAAGATTACAGTGATATTCCATCGAAAAGAGAAATCCCTGCTATGATGTTCGAAACACTTGAGGGCAAGGAAGTTTTGTACACTGAAAGTGGACCTACTGGAGATTGGAGCGAGGGAACTCCAATGTAATATCGTAAAGAAAAGCTATGAATATGAGTTAGTAGAAAATCTGTAATATAGCTCAATACCGATTGGAGGAATTAAAATGTGTAAATTACCAAAATTTAAATACCACCCAAACCCATTAGAAACGGGAACTTTTAAACAGGATGAAACAGAAATATGCGACTGCTGTGAAAAAGAAACAGAAATATATTATGATGGTGGCATGTTTGCAGAAGATGAAGTTGTTTATTTATGCCCGTCATGTATTCACACAGGAAAAGCCAGTGATTTCTTTAATGGCGGATTTACTGATTGGCTTGATAATACCGATTCTTGTTCAGAAGAAGTAATAGATGAAATTAGGAAACGTACCCCTACTTATTCCAGCTGGCAAGAACAAAAATGGTTGACCCATTGTAATGATGGTTGTGCTTTTGTTGGCTATGTAGGTTGGGACGAGATTAAAGATAAATTAGAAGACTTTTCGAATTTAGAAAGTGATTTAGACGGCTTTGCACCTAACCTAGAGTTTCTGAAAAAATATATGCGAAACGGTGGCGATTTACAAGGCTACTTGTTCCAGTGTTTACACTGTCAAAAATATCGACTGCATGCGGATTGCAGTTAAGGTGGTATCGCAATGGAAAGAACAAAGAAGTCACGCAAAGAACGTGTGCTTGAATTAGTTGAACAACGTGGATTAGTAAGTTTTATGAACAACACGAAATGGTTTGAACTAAAACGAGCTGTTATTGAAGAAATGTCATTTCAACCCAGATACTACTGGAAACTTGTTGATGGAGTTCTAGATGCAGATGATGAGAATTTTGCAAGAACTTTAAATGCTTATTCTTATTTAGGAGAAGATATATGGGCTGATAAGTATACACCAGACGACCATTTATCATGGGATTGCTTTGCAACGCCATTTTGGACCATTGAGTGGATAAAGATTGTTCCAAAGAAACGAGAAGTTTTACATTCTGGCAGGTTGATTGAAACTAAAATTTCCGAAATTTCTATAGATGCAACTGACCAATTTGTAAAGATTTTAGAAAGGTACAATATTCCATACGAAGAAGAAAATGGCGTTTATACCATCTACGGCTATCGTGGTTCATCATATTAAATTATAAAGTAAGTGAGGAAGAATTATGATTTACACATTTAATGAAGTTCTGAATTCTTTTTACAGTTTCTTCATAGTTGGAGATATTTTAGCTTTAAGAAATTGGCAAAAAAAAATGTTTTACCAAACGACTTAGCAACTGTTTTCACGAGTAGTGAAGACGGAGATAAGGCAGTGTCAGATGGAATTGTTTTACCATTAGGAAATATCAATAACTATCCATATACGATAATTTTTAACCTCTCAAACGAAACCCCAGAATTGTTAAAAGAGAGTGGCAGAATGCAACTGAGAAACGGCAAATTTTCGCTTAAAATTGAAAACAATCAATTTGGGTTATTCACGTGGCCACTATTGATGGATTTTAATGATGAGACTATCAAAAACTATTTTGAATTTTGTGAAAAATGGAATGCTCCCCTAATCGAACTTGAAAATGGTTGGTATACTGTGGAGATTTTAGGTGGAGAAACGCTACAAGAGTCTTCTTACGGGAGTCCAGAAAATGATGGCATGAAAACCTACACTGATTATTTTCCAACTTTTGAATTTATTTTGAAACAAGCGGATGAACCACTTGATGAAGTGGCAGATTTTAACTTTGATTATATGCTTGACAGTTCATGTCTGTAGTACGGATTTTATCTTTAGTAAAGATGTTGTAGCGAAATTATATTTGGAGGTGTAGTTCATGCAAGAAAAAAAATGGCTTATAAAAGCAAATGATATAAAAGAAGTGTTTCGTTGGGATTATGCGGTCGGTTGTTTTGCATCGGACAGAATATTAGTTGATGGTTGTAAAGTTGGTTATATGTATTTAGAAGAACCAGATGGCGAATGGGACAGTGGTTGGAGATTTTTATCAGGCGATGAAAGTGACGAGTACATGGATAATCCTGAAAATAGTGGAATATATGAGTTAAACACTATTGCAAATTATGACCCTGATATTATACCGCTTTTGTACTCTGATTACGGTTCTGCCTTTTATAGAGATTCCGATGGGGTTTTTCAAAAAGAGGAGTTTAAACCTGTCGAGTAAGAGAATTCTTTATTAGTATACCATTATAGCGAACATTTTTCCATACGCAAACCTTAAAATCTTTTAGTATGATTGATTTTAACAACAGCTGGTGCTATAATTTGTAATATGACATGATGTTGCCATGTTTGATGTAATATTATGAGTAGGTGACCTCAAGTCTTAATTTTGCAACTACTCGTTGCCTAAATGGTAACCCATGCTATATAGTGATTTGAGCAGATATGGTTTATCATAATATGTTACAAAAATATACACCTGGCGGAGTGATACAATGTTTGAAGAGAATAGTAAAAGAAATTTATGAAAAATTAGAAAAGGCTAAACATATGACCGTTGCTACCTCTGCAAATGATTATGTTACTGCCCGAACACTCAGTACTATTTTTGCAAACGGAAAGCTATATTTTCAAACAGATATTGATTTTCAAACAATTAAACAAATAAAGCAAAATAGTAGCATTGCTTTATGCATGAGCCATATCCAAGTTGAAGGAAATGCTCAAATTTTAGGACCTACATTAGACCAATCAGAGCTTGCTAAGCTTTATCAAAGAAAACATCCTAGCTCTTTTGACAGTTACAGCTCTCTAAACAAAACGTCTATGGTAGAAGTCGCTATCGCTAAAATAATAACATGGGAATATATAGAGGGCACTCCTTACCAATGCTGGTATGATATGCAACGAAAAACATATCGACAACAGCAATACTTGAATTCGATTTAGGTATAACTTGGAACAACTTTTTGATGCCCAAGTGGCTTTGAAATCTTTTTGATACATATACATATAATATAATGATAAAATTTTTTTTGGATGCCTTGAGCTTTTAAAATCTTTCCTGTGTTCATGGATATAAGTATCCTGCTTTCACATTGATTTTTATAACAATAGTTCGATATGGTGTGTTTTAAGACAAAAAGGGATTAATCAAGTGCATTTTCTGGCGCTATTTAATCCCTTTTTGCATTTCTAATAAGCCTTTAAAATATCCGTTAAATATCTGAAACTAATTGCGACAATGCCAATGATGAAAATGGTAGACTTTTTAAAAAATAAAATCATTCAACGATAAAAATAAAAATCATGAAACAGTAACAGCTAATCCCTGTATTAATTGGTCGCAAAAAAGAAAAAAATCATTTAATGGTTCATGTGATTGTATGAAAAGACTAGGCCCTTATTGATAACTGGAAATCTGATAAAGCATGAAAAAATCAAAATCAAGAATGTGTTCCTTGTAAAAACCACCCCTTGTCAAAGAAGAAAATACAGGGCTAAAATGTCGAACCAAAAAAGGTTTTAAATCAAAGTCCGTGCTACCGCCTTTCAGTCGTTCGCTAACTATTCTTTTTCATTTTCTGTCAAACTAAATGGTATCAAATTTTCATCTCTTAATAATGAATTACCATTTAATACCCAAATACCATCTTGGCGACTAAATCTGGCTCTTCCACGAATTTCTGTTTCTTCAATGCGGAAATAAAACCATGTTCCGAGATTCTCGACTTCTCTTAAATTCCTACTTGTCGTATGTATTCCAAATGCAACAACCTCTCCATTTATACCCAAATCAGCCATGCTTTCTTCAAGAAGTCTTACTGCTTCAACATTTAATTGCTCTTTGGCGTGATTTTCTTTAACCCAAAGAGGTGTAGCTACCCCTGTTGCAACAATTAATGGAATACTGTATACAGCCAATAAAATGAAGCACAAAGGAGTAGTTCCTAATTTAGTAGGCATCGTCTGTTTCTGCTTATTTAATTTATTATTTTTTAGGACAATGACAGCAAACGGAATATATATCGAACTAAAAACAATGAACAAAATAAGCATATGCAAAAATAGTTGAATAGCATCTTCATACTGGTCAGTTAAAAAATCATTTAGAAAGATGCCTACAACCAACGTTAAAATAAAGATGATAAACAAAGACAAATAAATAACAGTCATTCTTTTTTCAAATTTAAAACTCATCTTGTATTCCTCCGACTTTTTCAAATCAAATCAATATTGCGATTGAGTTTACCACTCCAACTATGAATAGAAAGATGTGTTGCACTGGCTAATCCTTCTAAATTAGAACAAGGATGACTATTAATTGAAAACAGTTCAATTAATTTTTCAGTTGAAAATACTTGGTCAAAATCGGTCGCATATCGACTGCCCCCCCCTAATATATTTTTCATTTTCAGAGATTTTATAAGCAATTAATTTTTCTCCTAAAAAATCGTTAATATAAGCAACTAAATCAGTAAAATTTTCTTTAATGTCCACACCAAATTCAAAATGTGCATGGTGGTATGAGAAAAAGAAGATAAAACCATCATCTCGATGTTTAACTTCTATATTTTCCTCCCAATAAGGGTTGATAATTACAAAGGTATCTTCTTCGTCAATTTCAATTTTTGTCTCGTAATTACTATATCTCTCAACTAAATTCTTGAATAAATCCATTTGAACCCTCTCCCGTTTATTTTTTATAGTTTTCTCAAAATAATCCAGCCCAGCAAATATTTTCTTGCATGAATGGGTACTTCTATTCAATCTTTATTTTGCATTCTTATTGAGATTAAGTATTTCAAATCTATCATCTTCTCCACCAGAAACATACTCATATGACACAAAGGAAAATTGTTTCAATCCTAAACAGTCTAATAAATTGTATATCATCTGATGGCTATTTTCAATGCCATTTTTAATGGTCAAAATCTGCTTCAAATTCTGTATGATTTCTTCATCAAATCCAAAAATTTCAAATATTTTCAAACTATCATCATTTATATTAGCAAACGTTATTTTCATGGCCGTTTCTAAAATATTTTCATCTTTAATTCGTTTCTCGGTCACTTGGTTTGCCATTTCCATTTTATTATCACTTGTTCCAATGCTTGACATCATAATTTCCCAACAATCTTCACCATACAATTCATGTGCAACTTCGTCAAAAATTCTTTCACGAATATCATAAGAAATGTCAAGGTCAAATTTAACCTCTTCATCATGTAAAATCTTCATCGAAAAACCGTGATCTTCGGCATTCATCACATACAGAAGTGGCATTTCTTTTGATAATGCTACTGTTTGTGGTTGAGGTTTCTCCCAATCCAAAGCCGATAATTTTCCTATCCATTCATCATTATACTGAATGAACAATTCGTCTTCTGTTAAATACGGATAAACTTTTTCCTTGTTCTCGTTTCTTGTAAAATAGCCTACGCTAAAATCACTCATCATTAAAACCTCTTTCCTTTTTTTGTCAATCTAATTTTTCATTGCTTTAGTACGGTAAAGTCAGGTGGCTACTAAAGGTCAGAACATCTTCGGAAGCAATATATGACTGTAAGTATGTTGAGTATTGAAATTCGCTCTTTAATTTATCCAATAATTTAGCTACTTTTTCAGAAAAATCTAAATCCTGAGACAGACACGAAAACTCTCCCTGAACAAGTTCACCCCATTGACGTTCCAGATAGGGTGCTTCATAAGATAAAATAGGACTTTTTTCTAAATCTAAAACTTCGTAAGAATAGGGGCGTTTTTTCTCTTTATAAACAACGTCCATTTTTCGTTTTTCTTCAACTAAATGGACAAGCTGAAGTTCATTTCGATAGTTTGTCATGGTGGTTACTGGTACCTCAATCATTTCACCAAATACCTCTTTAACCCAAACATCAATCAGTTGCTTATCTACTTCGGTTGCATAAAATCGAATACTTTGCTTCATTCATCATCACTCCTAGCCTACTATATGAGGTGGTTGTCATTGCTCCAAAATTTAAGTTTTATGAACTGGACACCCCCAACCATCAAAATAACCATCAGTATCTTTAAGCAAATCAACGATATAGTCGGTTATTCCGTTCATATTTTCCCAAGTAGGTACATCATTTAAAATAAGTTCTAAATCATACTTACCATTTTCCATTTTTTCACGGCGAATTTCACGAAACTCTTTGTCAGTTAAGTTATCGGATATTTTATTAAGATGTACATCACTATCAAACACAAATAAGAAATCAATATCTCTCGGTGTTGAAAAGTTATCCCCAGCGTCCTGCAATCCAAAACATAGATTTCTATTTAACATATGTTGCCATTCATAGGCGTTAGGGACAATATATGCTTCATAGTAAGAAAAATCATCATTAAGCTTTGTTTGGTAATAATAAGTTTCTTTTATCGAATTTCCTACCAGATCATCAACCAGATGTTCAATTTTAGTCTTATTTTCAAAACCATTGTAGCAAAATATATAACGAGCAACATTACCACCTGCTACGCTAGCAAAAAACCTTATTTCCTTCGTTTCGCTAGAAAAATTATCTTCAATATTATTCAATCGGGGAAATTCAATCTCACTATCTGGTAAACCATTTTCTGTTGCATTCAAAAAGGGATATTTAATTGTAACATGTGAGGATATTGCTTTTTAACCTCTGCGCTCAAAGTTTCTACTCCCATATCATAACGAACTGAATAATCAAATTCTCCTGTTGTTTTTCGGAAGTAATAGTTCCAACTATCACTAAACATAGCAACTGGTTTTCTTGTGACGTTACTTTTCTTTTTAAATTTATTAAATAAACCCATTTTCTCACATCCTCAATTCTTAAAAAGTCAGTTTTATGTTGTAATGATTATATCATTTTTTATAGTTATAATCTATACAATGTCGCTGATATTAGTTGATGTTAGCACACTTTACATTGAAAAAGGAGGTATTTCATTTCCGCTATTAGTGCCTTGTAAAAATTTTCTTGTGACACATCTGTAAGCCCTGTTTTCAATTTGCATCTTCTTTTTTCTAATCTCGCAAAATGATTATCCAGTTATTATTATATGTATATGTCTTTTGGCAAGTCGAAAGTGGAGGGATAGCTATATCCCGTAACGGACTTTGATTTAAAACCTTTTTTGGTTCGACATTTTAGCCCTGTATTTTTCTTCTTTGACAAGGGGTGGTTTTTACAAGGAACACATTCTTGATTTTGATTTTTTCATGTTTTATCAGATTTCCAGTTATCAACAAGGGCTTAATCTTTTCATAAAATTCAAGGGGCTGTCCTTCTTTTTCCTTAGTGATATATTCCCAATGAAGTAGGACAAAAGAAAAAACAAAAAGTTTTTTCAAAACTACACATTGGGAGTTTTAAAATGAAAAAGTACAGGAAATTTACACTAGAGGAAATATGGAAAATTATAGAAGGAGTGATAAAAAATGAGAAGTCAGTAGATAGTGCCTCAAAAGAATCGGGAGTGAAAAAATCAATACTTAGAGCTTGTTCTCATAGAAAAGAAATGATATAATAGAAAGCATGAAAACGATAGAATATAAACGAACAAATTATCCAAGTGACTTAACAGACGAACAATGGGAGCAAATAGCCCATTATTTTTCATATGGAAATAAAGGAGAAATCCATAAGAGAGCGCTAGTAGAAGCAGTACTTTACTTGGTAGACAATGGAATAAAGTGGCGTGCAATGCCAAAAGATTATCCAAAA
>JGI990J12352_1000292_pt1 | contig 11631 bp, 12 predicted proteins | sample Intmic4MA4BA4MSA_FD_12352 | JGI IMG/M metagenome (IMG submission 12352) | reverse complement strand
CCTCCTTAAAATTTTTTTATAAGGCAGGCAAAAAAAGTACCTTATACTATTAGTTACGCAAAAAAGGTCGAAAAAGCTTTTTTGTAAGCGGTGTTTTGTGAAATTCACACATTTTTTACACAGTTATGGCAAGTTGGCGTAAACTTTGCCGAATTTTGGCGACAAAATGCGAACCGCTTTTTTAGGATTAGGCCGTTTTTTCTGCTTCCAAATTGCTAGGTTGTTTCATACTTAATTGGCTAATCAATTGTTGACATCAATAATCGGGATTTTCGTTTTTTAGTAAAAATAAAGCGAAATTTAGCCAATTGCTACTTGTTGATAACTTTTCAAGCTGTGCTCAAGGGGTGATTGTTATAAAAATGCATCTATAAATCACGAAGTTCCGGTCAAAGCTATTTAATTTCTTGTGGGTTCGTGGTATAATAGCTTTGTTAATCGCATTGAAAGCTAAGGCGATAGATATTTGATTGCTCTTGGGTTCGTGGTATAATTGCTGTGACCGTTTGGAGGATACTTAAAAATCAAAAGGAGAAATTATTATGGCATTTGAAACCCTATCAGATAAATTACAAACCGCTCTACGAGGGCTAACTAATACTGGACGCTTAACCGAGGCGGATGTTGAGATTATGTTACGTGAGGTGCGTTTGGCACTTTTAGAAGCTGATGTTAACATTAAAATTATTAAAGAATTTATTGCCGACATTAAAGCGCAAGCTGTTGGCGATAAAGTGATGAAAAGTTTAACACCATCACAACAAGTTGCGAAAATTGTTAATGCAGAATTAACTAAACTGATGGGAAATGACGCTGCCCAGATTAATTTTAAAACAGCAGGACCGACCGTTTTGATGATGGTTGGCTTACAAGGCGCTGGGAAGACGACCCAAGCTGGTAAACTTGCGAGCTTTTTACGAAAAAAAGACAAGAAAAACCCGCTCCTAGTGGCGTGTGATATTTATCGCCCAGCTGCAGTTGATCAGCTAAAAACCATTGGGAAACAGCTAAATATTGCTGTTTTTGAAAAAGGTGTTGAAGCTTCGCCGGTGAATATCGCCAAAGAAGCGATTACCTATGCCAATGATCAACGCCATGATTTAGTAATAATTGATACTGCTGGTCGACTCCACATTGACGAAAAATTAATGGAAGAACTTACCCAGATTAAACAAGTCGTAAATCCCCAAGAAATTCTCCTCGTTGTTGACGCCATGACCGGTCAAGATGCCGTTAATGTCGCAGACACCTTCCATAAACAGCTAGACCTAACCGGAGCAATTTTAACAAAACTTGATGGCGATACCCGCGGTGGGGCAGCCTTATCAATTCGTAAAATGACCGACGTGCCAATCAAATTTATCGGCCTCGGCGAAAAACTTGATGCTTTGCAAATCTTTCACCCCGAGCGCATGGCATCAAGAATTTTGGGCATGGGCGATATCATGTCGCTAATTGAGCGCGTCGAAGATTCAGCTGACGAGGAAGAAAGTCTCAAAATCGCCGAAAAAATGATGGCAGGTTCCTTTGACTTTAACGACTTCCTAAAACAGATGAAAATGATGAAACGCATGGGAAAAATGGAAGACATTTTGAAAATGCTACCTGGCGTTGGCGGCAAATTAAAAGACGTTAACATCGATCCAAAACAAATGTCGCGAACCGAAGCGATTGTTTATTCGATGACCGAAAAAGAACGGAAAAATCCAAGCATTATCAACCAAAGTCGTAAAGAAAGAATTGCGCGGGGCGCCGGCGCTAAGCTAAATGATGTCAATAACCTAATTAAGCAATTTACCGACATGAAAAAAGTCATGAAACAATTCTCAAGCATTGATCCTAGCCAAATGGAAAGAATGGCAACCCAAGCAAAACTCAGTGGGATGGGGGCAAACAAGATGCCAAGCATGCCAAACCTCGCTGGTAACAATCGCGCCAAACGTGGTAAGGGTAAAGGGCGTGGCGGTTTTAAATTTTAAATTCTAACTGCAAAAACCTTGTAAAACGGTAAAAATTTCTTAAGAATCGGGTTGTTAAAAAATATGAAAAAACGCGAATTTGAACAACAAATAACACAATATGAAAACCTTCTTGAAAGTCAAATGAAACTTTTCAAACTCATCGGTGGCGTCAAGTTACTACACGTTGGCTTGATTGGCGTCATTGTTTACTTAAGCTTCACCAACACTGCTAATCAAGTTGCGCTCATAATTTGCGCAGTAGTTGCGAGCCTTTTAACAGGATTTTGGATTTTTCACGGCAAGTTAAAAGCAAAAATTAACTATGCCAGGGGGATCATCCTCATTAACCAGCATCATCTTGCCCGAATTTCGGGAAGCTGGTCGGGTTTTACCGATACTGGTTTTGAATTTATTAACCATGATCATCCTTATGCTAGCGATTTAGACATCGTTGGTCAAAAATCAATCTTTCAATTTCTCAATACAACCAACACCTGGCATGGGCGCCAAAAATTTGCTAACGATTTACTCAACACTAGTTACACTGATAGTGAAATTAACCAACGCCAAACAGCTATTGCTGAACTAAGCAAAGACATTGCCTTTGCCAACCATCTCCAGTATTTGTTTAGCAAAATCGGGGTTAGTGCCGGCGCAAAATCCATTGAAGGCCAACTGGCCAACACAACGCCATTTATGAAAAATCGCGCCCTTAAATCGCTAATTCTTTATGCGCCGCTAGTCGGAGCGCTGTTTATCGTTTTCGCTTTGCTGACCAGAATCCCCGCGCTGTACCCATTTGTTATAACTTTAATTAGTTGTCAACTAGTTGTTTGGGGGCTTTCGATTTTTAAAACGTCGCAATACTTAGCTGATGTTACCGCGTTAGCGTATAATTTGGGTGAATATGGCGAGGTTGTCAAACAGCTCCAAGCGCGGGATTTTCAATCAGCAAAACTGCAAGAAATTAAAAAAGAGCTCGTTAATTCGCAACATTCGGCGATTCTTGGAATTAAAGAATTAGACAAAATTGCTAGTCGCGCCAAGCTCAAACATAATCTGATTGCGTGGCTAATTGCCAATATGGTCGGACTGTGGGATTTAACAACAGCGCTTCAACTTGAAACTTGGAAGCAAAAATACGCCGCGCATGCTAGCTCCTGGTTTGTGAGCTTGGGCGAATTTGAAAGCTTGTTAGCCTTTTCGCATCTGCCAAATGTTTGTAGCACAACTTGCTTGCCAACAGTTGTGGCGGGAAAAACCCTGATTGCCAAAGAACTTGGTCATCCATTGATTATAAATGATCAACGGGTGAATAATGATGTAACTTGTGGAAATAATATTTTTATCATCTCAGGTTCGAATATGTCGGGAAAAACCACTTTTATGCGTTCGGTTGGGGTAAATTTAATCCTTGCGCAAGCTGGTAGTTTTGTTTGTGCGACAAAGCTGGAATTTTCGCAGTTAAAAATCATGACATCAATGCGAATTGCTGATAATTTAAGCGAAGGAATTTCAACTTTTTACGCTGAACTCAAGCGCATTAAAGGCATTATTGAGCTAGCTAAAAACGAACCACAAATGCTGTTTTTAATTGATGAAATCTTCCGGGGCACCAATTCAGTTGANCGCTTAATTGGGGCGAAGACCATTTTAAACAAGCTTAACGAATTAGCCGTTGTTGGCATGATTACAACGCATGATCTGGAGTTGTGTGAGCTAGCTAATGCTGATTTGCGAATTAAAAATTATAGCTTTTTTGAGCGCTATACAGATAACGAAATCCATTTTGATTACCAAATGGTCGCGGGCGTCTCCAAGACAACAAACGCAAAATATTTAATGAAGATGATGGATATTATTTAAAAGCAGTGAATTTAGGTGATGCAGATGCAAAAAAAGTCAGTAAAAAGAAAAAAGAAAAATCGCCTTCGCGCCCGATTTTACTCCATCTTGGTAACGTTGTTAATAATCATTAGTGCTGGGTATTTTTTTTGGCAAGTAACCAACACGCAAGTTCCGAATTTACACGGTTGGGAATCAGTTGATGTTTTAAATTTTGGTCATGATCACAATGTTTTAATTAATTTTGAGTTTGTTTACTCAAATGACGTTGCTCCGACTCGCGTGGTTAGTCAATCAGTTTTACCAGGCGCTACAATTACTGAAGACCTGCAAATTACTGTCGAAATCTCAAAAGGAGTTGAAATAAAATAGATGAAATCAGCACAAGAAGTTATCGATTGGATTTACGCTTGTAAACCCGATAAAAACGCGCGTTGCCTTAATAATTTAGTAGAAATTCTCGAAAAGTTTGCTAAGCCCCACAATTCATTAAAAACTGTGCATATTGCTGGCACTAACGGCAAAGGTTCGACGGTTGCTTACCTTCGCGAAGCCTTTTGCCAAGCTGGCTACAAAGTGGCAACTTTCACGTCGCCGTACATTATCTGCTTTGGCGAACGCCTGTCAATTAACAACATCCCGATCACTGATGCTGATCTGATCAAATACGCCAATATTTTAAAAAATGCCATTGATTTATCAACCGGGAAATACGCACCATTTGACTTAATNACCCTAATTTCTTTCTTNTANTTTAAAGATGCAAACGTTGATATTGCGATTTACGAAACCGGTATCGGGGGGCGGCTTGANGCAACTAATGTCATTACGCCGCTGGCAACGGCAATTACTAATGTTGGTCATGATCACGCCGAAATTCTTGGCGAGACGCAACTTGAACGAGCCATGGAAAAACTGGGGATTGTTAAAGCTGGCGTGCCGCTATTTACTACGGAAGAAGCTGCTGATTTACTAGCGGAATTTACCAAAGTTTGCCAAGCAAAAGGCGCCGATTTATGTTTAGCCTTAGCAAATGCTAAGCTAATTTTTGCCAACGCGCAAGGAACGCAGTTTAGCTGTTGTGGTTATGAGAAGATTACCATTAATATGTACGGCAAGCACCAGTTTAAAAACGCGACGCTTGCGGTTAATGTGTTAGAATATTTAAGACAACATTGCGGTTTTACTAAGCTAAATCCTTTGCAAATTACGAAAACAGCTTGGCAAGGTCGATTTGAACATCTGCAAAAAACACCGCCGGTTGTGCTTGATGGCGCGCATAATTTAGAAGGGGTTCAAGCTTTAATTGCGACGCTTGGTGCTGTTTATCCTCATCACCAAAAGCGCTTTGTTTTTAGTGCGATCAAAACAAAAGATGCCCAAGCGATGCTTGAACTACTTGGCGGGGTTGCCAAAAGCATAGCGTTTACTAAAGGGATTAATCGAAAAGCAATTGCGCCACAAATTTTGGCAGAGCTTTACGATGGTCAATTAAAAACGGTGTACGCTAATTATCAACAAGCGATTACCAAAGAGCTTAGCTTGCTAGAAGCTGATGAAGTGTTAGTTATTTGCGGTTCCTTATATTTTATTGCGGATGCGCGCAAATATTTACTTCATAAATGGGGGGATAAATAATGAAGAAAATCATCCTTGCAACTAAAAATGCGGGAAAGGTGCGAGAATTTGCTCATTTATTGGGCCAGCACCAAGTTGAAGTCTTATCACTGTTAGAGATCGGCTATGAAGCTGAAATTGAAGAAACCGGAACAACTTTTGAAGAAAATGCTTTGATTAAAGCTCAAGCAGTTGCCGGGCAACTAGCGACAAAGGAGCGCATGATCATCGTAGCTGATGATTCTGGGCTGGAAGTTGATGCTCTAGGCGGGGCCCCGGGAGTTTATAGCGCCCGCTACGCTGGGGCGATGCGTGATGATCAGGCGAATATGGATAAAGTTTTGCAAGCGTTAAAAGCTGTTGAGGATGCAAAGCGTAGCGCTCGCTTTGTTTGTGCGTTAGCTATGATTGATGAATTGGGGAATCAGCGAGTTGTTCGGGGAACGTGTGAAGGGCAAATTTTGCGAACCAAGCGGGGCACTAATGGATTTGGTTATGATCAAATCTTTTATTTACCAAAGCAAAAAAAGACAATGGCACAGCTAGCAAAAGCCGAAAAAAATGTGCTCAGCCATCGCCAGCAAGCCATGAATAAACTAAACTTGGTGAAGTATTTATGAAACGAAAAGCCAGAAAATTTTTAGCAATTACCATGCTAATCCTTGGCCTTGGCACGCTTTTGTATCCTGATATTGCCAATTGGCACCAAAGCCGCCAGCACCAAGCGTTTATTCAAGAGCATAACGAAGCGATTGCCTTAGTGGAAGATTTAAAAATCGCCGAAGAATTACAGCTAGCTCACCAGCATAATGCCACAATTACCGATATTAGCGTTAATGATCCGTGGGGCGCGGGCGCTAATGATGTCGTTGGGACCCAAAATTATTATCAACTGTTAAACTTTAATGAAAATGGCGTCATGGCTCGCATTGAAATCCCGATTATCAACGTTGATTTACCGATTTTTCACAGCTCCACTACGGAAGTGCTTGAAAAAGGGGTTGGCCACATGCCGCATACTTCGCTGCCGNTTGGGGGCTACGGTAATCATTCAGTTTTAACCGCNCACACCGGACTGGTTAATGCCCGACTTTTTACCGATTTAGAGCTAGTTAGCCACGGTGACATTTTTATTATTACTGTTGCTAATCAACGGCTCGCTTATCAAGTTGATCAAATTAATATTGTTTATCCTCACGAAATTGACATCTTGCAAACCGAAGCAGATCGGGATTTGGTAACGCTAATAACTTGTACTCCCTATTCAATTAATTCACACCGGTTGCTAGTCCGCGGTAGTCGGATTGAATATGTTGCTGACATGCTTAGTGACGTTGATGCGATTAATAGCGCAAAAAACGTTCGCCATCTTATCGTTTTTTGCTTTTTAATCCTGCTGTTATTGCTGTTGATTTTTAATCGATTGCGACAAAAACTTAAGGAGAAAGCGCAAGCCGCTAAGGAATCTCAATCTCAAAAAGTACAGCATCATCGGCATCAAGACCAATAATCAGCGAATCATGACCGGTTAAATCAACCGACGAGATCATCAAGACGGCCAGCGCTTCATCGGTCGTCCTTTTTGCGCGAGCATGGTGCGCAATTTTAAAGCCCGCTTCCAGCACGATTACTTGTTGCAAAGCTGGTTCTGTCGTGATAATTGCATACGTTGTCAGCGGAATATCTTGATTTGCTGGTAAAATCGCCAGAGCGGTTTTTTCGTTGTACGGACTTGCATAAGCGCTCCCCATTTTCACCGAACCGCCAAGATTATGTGTTAAAAATGACAACATCAATTCATCATAAGCGCTTGCGGTTACCACTAAATTACCGTGGGCCGTTTGATGGTTAAATAAAATATCGCTAAAATCAAAAACCGCAACAGCCGGATAAGCGTTAACGAGCGTAACAATTAAAATGGTAATTCCAGTAGTGATGGCTAAAAATAACGTTAAAAAATGTTCCTTCATAAATCATCCCTCCAAAATGGGAGCTATTCGCTAGCTTTAATTTGCACTTGGTGATTAGCTTGCGAATATCGCTATTTAAAATGATATGAGTTTAACGATGGCGATATACGCTAAACGCGAACATAATTATTTGCCAGTTGCTATTAGGGTTGTTGTTTAAGGAGCTTCTGTTAAAATTCCCGCGATTGTCAGATTTGCCACTGGGGCAAATTTAGCTAGTTGCACAATATCGTCAGTGTTATTGATTAAAGCGATGTCGACTGGTTGGCTTACGGTTAATAAACACGAACCACTAAGCTGGCCAACGGTTAATGGCAACGTCGACTCGCCAACGATTTTCTGATTTGCTAAGATGGCAAAGCTGATATAAGGTTTTTGGTTGCTCCCTTCAACAGCAACATTCCAGTTGATTTGATAATTGCCGGCGTGGGTCAGGTGAAAAATCCCTGTTTGTGGGTTGTAATGGATGTTTTTGTGGGTGTGGTGAAGAATTTTATCGAATTTTATTGCGTCTTGGTTGTTTATGTTAATTTGATTGGCTGTTTGCAGTTGCGTTCCAATTCCCAGCAGTTGGCAAGCATTAGAATCGCCTTTTTGACAGTCGCATTCATGATGATGATGGTGGTAATGGTGGCAGTTATACTCAATGCCTAGTTGGCAACAGCAGTCAAACATTGCGAGTTCTTGGCAACAGTTTTTTTGGTAGATGGGCTGACATTCACAGTTGCTTAGTCGTGGTAAACAGCAACAGTCAGTTTTTTTATAGCTCATTTTCGGATAGCTCCTTTAAGTATTTTTATATCCTATGAATTTGCTAAGCGCATTGTTACCGGCTTTTTCCCTCTTTTAAAAAAATGCTGGTTTAAAACTTAAAACTGGCGTTTGCTGTTGACATTTACAAATTTATCTGATATTCTAAAATAGTGAAATCGCGCCTTACAGGTGAGCTAAATATAAAAACCAGCAACTAATAGGAAAATGGTTATGCGAAAGGAATGGTTGTAAAAATGATTGAATTATTGACAGGAATTGGCGAATATGGAGGAACAATTGAGATGGGGCGACAGCTTTTTTCAGGATTATTTGTTTTAAGCTTGCTGCTTTATTGGTTTTTCGCTTTCAAAAAAAAATCGCTGATGGGTTTGAAAAAATCATTTGTTGTGGCGATGCTAATTTTTTATTTGCTATCAGTCATACGACTTGTTTTCTTTCCTATCGATATTTGGCCAGCTGCCAAGCAGCGAGAGAATTTTGCAATGATGCTACTTAATCGTGACTATCCTTGGACACTTTGGGAAATTATGAGCATTGATTTCGTGCCATTTAGAACCATTTACTATACGCTTCCACGTTCTAATGATTGGGTTAGCTTGTATTTTGCAGCTCGTGGAACTTTCGGAAATTTGATTCTCCTATTTCCATTTGCTGTGTTTATCGGGCTTTTTAAAAAAGAGCAACTGAGTTACAAAAAAGCGCTATTGCAAGGTTTACTGATCTCATTATTCATCGAAAGCGGGCAACTATTAATAAATCTTGCAACCCAATGGCCTAACCGCCTAGTAACTTTTGACGATTTAATGCTAAATTCACTAGGCTTTTTGCTCGGTTATGCAACAATTAAAAAATTCAAGAAAATGTTTCCACGCCTCACAGCCCTTTAAGTACTAGGTTAGGTTTAGCTTCACACCGACGGAGAAAATATTAATGCAGATAAATTAAAAAAGCCACGCTGGCTGGCTTTTTTAATTAAGCGAAATTGCTTAACCTTCTAAAAATTTAAAACTTGATTTGTTTTTCTTGGTTTGGCAAAGTATAAATAACGGCCTCGCCTGCCTCCACGTAATAAAATACTGGTTTAAAATTTGGATCTGGATTTGCTTTGTGCTTTGCAAAGGTTTGTGGTTGGGCAACTATGGCGGCTTCTAACACCTCAGGACGCGTATCTAAGCGCGCCTTGCCGGTAATTCGCATCCAACTCATATTTTGGACAGACGTTGCGATTTGAAATTTTGGATTTAACTGCAGATGTTTAAAAGTACTGCGGCTTTCGCTTGTGCCAAAATAAAGTTTATTTTCATACTCCATAAAAAATGCGAATGGCCGAACGGTTGGTTGATCATCATCAACAGTTGAAATAAAAAATACTTTCGTTTCCTGTAAAAAAGCTAATACTTCTTTCATCACCGAATCTCTCCCTCAATTTTTAATTTTTGCTAACTAGCTTGATTAGGCTATTGGCAATCTGATTTAAATCTTTAGATAAAATGTCATAATCTTTTGCGACTTGAAAACCACGATGGGTATTCATGAAAATATCCACAATTTGCGAACTAGACAAAGTAGTTATTAGCTCGCCCGAATTTTGACCAATTGTTACAATTTGTGTTAGGATTTGCTCAAAAAATACCAACAGCGCATCAATTTCTGCTCGAATTTCCTCATCACACTCTTTAAATTCTACCATTGAGTTGATCATTAAACAACCTCTGATATTTCCGTTAGCTTCAGGGTTGATATAAAACAGCTCATGTAACATTTGAATTGCTGTTTTTTTATCTTTGAGACTGCTATTCACATACTGTGTCATTGCCAAGCTGTTTTTTTCGCGATATAAGCGCAACACTTTAATAAAAACTGACCGCTTATCGCCATAAGCGTTGTACATGCTCTGCTTTTTAATTCCAGTAGCAAGCAAAATATCGGCGAGCGTTGCCTGGTGATAGCCTTTTTGCCAAAACAAATTGAGGATTTTTTCTAAAGTAGCGCCTTCATCAAATTTCTTAGTTCTTGCCAAATTTCCTCACTTCTTTTCATCTTTGACCATGTTCCTAGTTTGCCAAGGAATAATAACGGCTTCCCAACTGTTAAGCTAAACATCATTTTTTTCTTGACTGAACGGTCAATAATAATGATAACACATTTTGACCAAACGGTCAAGTATTTTTCGAGATTTTCTGTCAAAATATTAATTTCATCCGCGCCGAATTTGCCAAAAGCTTTGAATTATAAAAATATTTGACATTCAAAGCAAATTAAGGTATACTATTGTAGCAGTAAAAATATTACCGTTAAAAAGAATTTGAGAGTGAGATGTTGATATTATGAATACATGGTTTATTGTTGCACAAATTTTTGGTTTGATGGCGATGGCATTTGAATTTGCGTGCTACCAAATTAGCCAAAAATATGATAAAACAAAATACTTTTTAATTACAGGAATTGGGAGCTTTTTTTGGACATCCATGTTTTTAGCAATGGGTTTGGCAACGTCAATGGATACCCAATTACCACTTGTTGTCGCCGGAACTTACAGCACGGTTCGCAATCTGATGTTTTTTGGCATCTTTAAAAAAGACACCCCTGCTAGCAAAAAAATTGGGCGCACATTTTTACTGATCATGATGGTGATTGGCGTTGTTGCCGGCATCATTACTGTAGTCCAATCTCCAGAACAAGTCCGCTGGTTACACACTATCGGCTTAATTACCGCTTTAATGTTTGTCGTTGGGCAATACTTACCAGGCGACCATTACGTCCGAATTTCAGTGGTGTTTTACGCAACCGCAATTCTCTTAACCCAAACCCCGCTCAACATTTTAGAAGGGGATTTCCGTTGGAACATTATGGGAATTTTAATTGAAGCTTCCAAAATCGTTTCAGTTGCAGTCTTTTATTGCTTACAGTTAATGAAAGCCAAACGCGCTCGCGACTTACAATTCATTAAATACGTGATTGCTGATGAAATGTCAAAAATCGAGGATTTAGCGGATAAAATTCCCATTGCCAACATTCCAACTGTCGGTAAAATTGAAAAAATGATGGCGAAAATGGTTCGTTATGAATTGAAGGCGGTTACTTCGGCAAGAATTAAAGATGTCGACTCAACGGAAGATGAATTACAAGCATTGATTGATGATTTAAAGATGGTTCAAAAAATGAAGCAGTTAAGAACTAGCAATTCAGTCGGATAACAAAATAAATTAACACCAAAAATGGTCAAAGCCCATCGCATTAATGGGCCTTGACCGTTTTTAAGTCGTCTAATGAAGCGTTAACTATTTCCTAATTCCTTTTAAAACTTTCATAACGTCATTATCGCCACGGCCAAAATAATTATATAGCTTAGTATATTCTTGATACAACACTTCGTAAAGCTCGACATTTTTGGCAATCGGTTGATACTCTTCATCCTTAACGCGAGCCATTGCATCAGCTGCTTCATGGATTGTTTCATAGCC
>JGI990J12352_1000291_pt1 | contig 11649 bp, 7 predicted proteins | sample Intmic4MA4BA4MSA_FD_12352 | JGI IMG/M metagenome (IMG submission 12352) | reverse complement strand
CCGATTCCGTATTTGGAGTGTAAGCTGGTAATGTGAAGCAAAATACCACTCATCCTGTTTGTCATTATCATCATGATCACCTCACAATATTTTTAAAGCTAATCAAGTTAGCTTCGCTCGCTTGGCACAAAGTTCAAATTAAAGCTAGTTTTTTGGCAATTTATCTACTAACACATCCGCGCGGTATTGCGCGTGGCGCTGTCAGCTTTAGTTTTTTTTCGCCTTGCAAGAAAATTCGGTACTTTATATTTGAAATAACCACCCGCGAGCGAGGCTTGCTTTGCGTATAAACCAACACAAACCTTTATGCTAGCTGATTTTTCGACAAGTTTAGCGATGCAAAATCAGCAATACCAACCGTGACAAAAGTTTTACACATCTTTAATTATAGCATAAAAGTATCTAATAGTATACAACTTTGACGAAGTTATTCACTTTTTTGGTAACAGTTGGTTACTATTTTGTGCCCAAAGTTAAAAAAGCACGCTAAAAAAACTTATCCCTGAGTTCGACAGTAGCGAGTTGCGAAAAAGCTTAAAATGCACTAATGTAATGCCTTTTAAGCTTTTTTTGCTCTTTTTTACTGTCAAAGTCAAGATGTAAATCGGGATTGTCAACACCTATTTCTTACAAAGTTAAGCATTTCTCTTAATTTTTGTCTAAGTAAAAATAAGCGTTAGCAATAAATTCGCTAATCGGTCTCATGTCGCAAGCGCTAACATAATAATTAGTTGCATCCATTTTCGTTTTATTTAACAGATCGCCTCGCTTTATCACGTAGTCATTGGCAATCAGATAAACTAGATCATCAGTCGTAATGTAACCCGGAAGATCATACTTCCAGATTTTAGCGCAGATTAGCCTTTTTAATGTGTTAACCTCAACGAAGTCGCAATACAAGCTTCGACTCCCACGGAGGATGCTTTCGCAATCGGGGTCAATTCTAACTAAAAAAGTGTAATCATATTGCGTTTGGTTCGGTTTGTATTCGCCGTGCTCATTCCAGTCTTTTGCCTCTAACAATAATAAATTGCCAAACGATTTTGTCGACTTAATTGAGATGTGTCGATTAGCTATGACAAAATCTCCCGCATCCCATTTACCCAACTCATAAGTGCTAAAATCCGGCTTTGGCACAGCAAGTCCCGCATTATTTAGCTGACTGTAAATAGCGCATTCAGCAAGCTTTCCTTGAAAGGCATTTGCAAAGATTTCCCCTAAGCGCCTTTGATGAGTGCCACCAGAACGATTGAGCCGGTGCTGACCTTTGCTATTAAAACTCATATCATACGCAAAATTAAAAACTTGCGCTAAAGTTAAAGGATCAACCGCTGCAATTGGCCTAAAGGGCTTTTTAATCGTAATGGCGAAGCTTCTACCATTCTGTTTTAACCTGCAAAATTTTCTTTGACTTTTCATCTAATTCACCTGCTGTTCATTTAGTCTTGCTATCGGTGCTACTAGTAAAGATAACAGCTATTTTTCACTCAAACAACCGCTCAAATTCTAACCTTGAGCGCGCTTTAGCTGGTGAAAAGTCAAACGGATTCGCCTCATAGTCACCCGCTAAAAACTGGCGCATTCCGTCCTCAATGCCAGCTGTTGAATTATCCACAATAATTGCCTCATTGTTTTGCAAATACTGCACAGTTTCCACTAAATTAACCGTAATAACCGCCACGCCAAGCGCTAACGCCTCATAAACTACCAATCCTAAACCTTCATAATGCGACGATAAAACAAAACAATGACATTTGGCAAGTAGCGGATAAGGATTACTCATTCTCCCAAGAACATAAATTCCAGAACTAGCCGAACTTTTCTTAACGATAGCTAACGTCTGCTCTTTCAGCGGGCCATGCGGCGCAACAATAACTAATCTAGCAGATTTATCCTCCTCATAAACAGTCGTAAATGCTGCAATTAAACGCTCATGCCCTTTCTGATAATCAAAACGCCCGATGTTAATAAAAAGCGTCCGATGTTGATTTTGCAAATCTGCGACTAAATCTGCAAGACTGCCGTGCTCCACCAAAACACCGACAAGCGTTTTACCCCAATCAACCTTTGCTAATTCACGAATCCGCTCCTCACCTAAAAAGTTATTCATAACGTGTAACTTTTTTTCGATGCCAGGGATTACCTTGATTAGCCCTTTCTTTAGATTTTCATGCACAACTGCAACTTTATCAACAGCTTCATATGTCGAAAAAATAATCTTCTTGCTAAAATTTTTCTTCGCCTGATACTCAGCAATCATATCCGTATGAACATACATCACCGAATTAACCCCCTGCGGAGCATGCTTAACTAGCTCTGAATACCGATTACCAAAACCACTAAACTGCACAAAATGATCGATCTGCAAATCCCCAACAAGCCGCTGATAATCATCTTTCACAACCGTAGCGACCCGCTTTCTTATCCAAGCACTATCAAAAAATTCAAAACGCAAATAAGCTAAATACAAAAACCGCGCCACAACCCCCATCGCCAAACCTTCGGGAAACGGATAAAAAATCAGCTCAGCTGGTAATTGCCGAACCCGAAACTCAAACTCCTTTCGCAACTGCTTTTGACCAAGCAACACCACATAATTGCGCTTACTTAAATCAACATTTGCAATCGTATTTAGCAACGCCGTTGTCACCCCATTATCCCAAAAGCCGCCACTCGCCACCAGCACCGTTTCCTTGCCATTAAAAAGACTAGCCTCCGTAATCGCCGGATGCGACTTATCCGAAAACAGATAATCAACAACAAGTCGAGCACCGTCTACTTGATCAACAGGGCAAAATTCCGCCACCATTTGCGCATAATCAACCTTACCAACAGGTGCCTGAATCGCTGTCAACAAGTCCGTCACCTGAGTAACTTGCACAAACGGATAACGCTTAAGATCATCATAAACACCACGAGTCGCAAAATACTCATCCTCATCATAAGTATACAAAACGACCAACCGATTCACCAGCGCAAAATCATACATAATCGACGAATAATCCGTAACTAAAATATCAACAGCCGTCAAAAACTCATACAGCTCATACGCCTTCGGCATCTTAAAAACATTATCAAATTCTCCTAAATCAATCATTTTTGAAAACGGATGCAACTTAACATACAACACAAACTCCTGCGACAAATGCTTTGATAAATATCGCAAATCCGCCAATAACTGATCACGATCATCACTTACCTGCCCTGCCAAACCGCGCCAAGTTGGTAGATAAAACACTACCCGTTTTGAACTAACCGCAAGCTGATCGCGCACCGCCTCACGCCGCCTCCTATCAAGTAAAACCGAATTACGTGGCGATGGCGCCACAACGAGCTTCCCTTGATAAATACCATTCAACCCATGCGCTCTAGCAAGCGTTTTAGCAAGAAAATCATTGCTAACAACAATTTTATCCGTCATATAAAAATTGCGCCCAACATTCGCAGCCTCAACAATATTTTCCAAATCCTGACCCAACGTTTTAAGCGGCGTTCCGTGCCAAAAATTCAAATACTGCTGTCCGGCCTTTTTAATGAAAAAGCTATAAAAACTCGTATCATTTAGCAAATACCCTGCACTTGCTAACAACCGCAAATACTGACGCGACAAATGCCTAACAACTTTGACTTGCCCCAAATCATAATTAGCAAAAAATTTTTTTATTTTTCCAACATCCTGCGCCACAACGTAAATTTTAAAATCGGGATAGTTTTTAACTAACTCTTGCAGTAGATAAAAAACATGCCCCGCCACTTCTCGCCCGTGGGTCGATTCTAGAAGGATGACATTACTTTGAACCGCCAACGTTTTATAATAAAAACTATATAAAGGCTGTTGGTACAAAAATATTTTGATCGCTTTCAATAGCTTGTGCATCTTAACGGCACTCCTTTCGTTAGTTTTCGCAATTATGCCCGTAAATGGCAAACCTTATTTGCGACTAAAAAAACTTTCTTCAAGTAAGTGAACGCTACCTAGCTTGAATCGTGAAAAATCATGAACGGCTCCGGTAACTTCATGTTGCGCAAATAATTCTACCACTAAATTTGGGAATGTCAACCCGAAAATTGGACAAAAATTATCTGGCTTGGCTTGGCTGTAAAATTACCAACTAGTGAATAAACTTTAGCCGGCAAGGCTAAACTAAGCAATAAGCGAGCCAAATTGGCACTCGCGCTAAAGAGTCAAAAATTGCTTACAGAGGTGCTAACAATGGAAAAATTAACAGAAAATACCACATGTGAAATCTTAATTATCGGAGCTGGCATCACCGGCTTGCTAACTGCTTACAAACTGCAAGCACACGGCCATAATGTCATGGTCATTGAAAAAAATACCGTTGGCGGCGGCGCTACCACAAAAAACACGGGCCTTATTCAATTTTCCGGCGACATTATGCTGCATAAACTTATCAACCAAACGGTAGATGGCGTCAAATTCTATCAAGACTCACAAGCAACAGTCGCCGAAATCGCCCAAATTGCCACTAACTTTCAAAACCAAAACTACTGCCGGCGCGCACCGAGCCTATACCTGGCCTCGACCGCTGCGGACGTTTGCACATTAACCAAAGAATATCAAACCCTAATAGCTAACAACTTGCCGGCGACGCCACTGACCGCCACACAAATCAAAACCCAATACGGCATCGACAAACCCTACGCAATACTAACCGATGATGTCTCAATCTACCCTAAATTTTACGCCCAACAGCTAGCCATTTATTTCCAAAAACTCGGTGGCCGCCTTTACCAAGGCTACTTTTTAAACACCAAAAACAACTTCGCTCACCTAAAAACGAACATAACCATCAAATACCAACACATCATCTATGCCCTAGGCTACGATACCGTTAAACTTCAGCCGATTAGCGGAATTGTTAAAGACGTAACTTATGCCTTTTTCTGCAATCCTGAAATTAAAACTAAAGAGCTGATGGTCTGGGAAACCGCCCGTCCTTACCTATACCAAAATCCGTTAACAACCAATAAAATCGTCGTTGGCGGCGGTGATCTTTCTCGCCAAAAAAGCAATCCGAACAACATTTATCCTCAGATAAAAAAGTTAAAACAAAGCTACATGAGCTGGTACAATCTGCTGGAATTAGAAATTTATGATGCCTACACCAACGAGTTTTTTACCTTTAAAGATGGGATTCCCAAGTATTTACGCAAAGATAATAGCATTTACATGTATCCTTACGGTGGCAATGGGGTTGTTTATTCTCTTTATTTAGCCAATCAAATCCTGCGTGACATTTTTGCACACTAAAAAATGAAGCGGCGTTTTAAATTTCAAATTAAAATTGGCGCAGATGAGTTTGGCGACTTACTAAAATGCGGTCAGCCCGTTATAATTAGTCTGATATTGCTCCATAAATTCAGCCCGAAAATCTAGCAGGCGGTCAGCTTGAATCGCGGTTTGGATTTGCTTCATCAAGTTGATTAAAAAATAAAGGTTGTGATAGCTGACTAAGCGCTGGCCAAAAGCTTCGCCCGCTTTTAGCAAGTGGCGAATGTAAGCTTTCGTGTAATTTTTACAAGTATAGCATGAACACGCCTCATCAAGCGGTGTAAAATCTCGTTCATAAGTTTTGTTTTTAACGATTACGCGCCCAATTGAAGTCATCGCAGCACCGTGTCTTGCCACGCGGGTAGGGAGCACACAGTCAAACATATCAATCCCTCGAATTACGCCATCAATTAAGTCATCAGCAGCGCCAACGCCCATTAGATAGCGTGGTTTATCAGTCGGTAAAAATAAAACTGTTGATTCAATCATTTTGCGAGCGGTTGCCTTAGTTTCGCCAACGGAAACGCCTCCGATTGAATAGCCTGGAAAATCCATTTCAACAAGCTTCTTTGCCGAATATTCGCGCAAATCGGCAAATTCGCCGCCTTGGACAATGCCAAATAGCGCTTGATCATGCCCCCTTTTGTGCGCTTTCAAACCGCGCTCTGCCCATCTTAAAGTTCGCTCAACCGATTTTTTCATATATTCATGAGTGACTGGATATGGTGGGCACTCATCAAACGACATAATAAGATCAGCGCCCAATTGATTTTGGACCGCTATTGAAATTTCGGGCGACATAAAAAGTGGTGCCCCGTTGCGATGGTCGCGAAAGGTGACGCCGTCTTCGGCGATTTGACGCATTTTACTTAAACTAAAAACCTGAAAACCACCGGAATCGGTTAAAATCGGCTTGTTCCAGTTTTGAAATTGATGTAGGCCACCAGCAGCTTGCACAATTTCAGCTCCTGGTTGCAACCATAAATGATAGGTATTAGCTAAAATTATCTGAGCATCCATCCTAAGTAATTCTTCTGGTGATAATGTTTTAACCGCTGCCAAAGTTCCAACTGGCATAAAAATCGGCGTGAAAAAACTCCCGTGTGGCGTGTGGATTTTGCCGTAACGGGCGCCGGTTTGTTTACATTCGTGTAATAATTCATATTTTAAAGGTCCGCTAAATTCTGTCATATCTTTTGTCTCACTTTACTGTTTGTTGCCACTGATAACAAAGAGCAGTTTGCTATTTTTGCTCATTTCTCAAGTAGGCGTTAATAAATCCATCTAGCTGTCCGTCAATGACAACCGTGGCATTTTTAACTTCATAGCCGGTACGATTATCTTTTACTAAGGAATATGGATGAAAGACATAGGATCTAATTTGACTGCCCCAACCAATTTCTTTAACAGTTCCCCTAATAGCAGCAAGCTCCGTGACTTGTTTGTCGAGTTCTAGCTGGTATAGCTTGGCTTTGAGCATTTGCTTAGCTACTTCCCGATTTTTAATTTGCGAACGCTGATTTTGACAAGTAACAACAACACTAGTTGGTAAGTGGGTCATACGAACTGCGGAATCAGTTGTGTTAATGTGTTGTCCACCAGCACCGCTAGCGCGATAGGTATCGATTTTAATGTCTTCGTCACGAATTTTCACATCAATATCGTCAGTTAATTCCGGCATGACATCGCAAGAACAAAATGATGTGTGGCGCTTACCGGCTGAGTCGAAGGGGGAAATTCTTACTAAACGATGAACACCACGTTCAGATTTTAAGAAGCCATACGCATTTTCCCCTTTGATTTTGAAGGCAACCGATTTCAAACCTGCTTCTTCGCCATCTTGATAATCAAGAACTTCGATTTTGTAACCTTTTGCCTCAGCATAACGGGTGTACATCCGGTAAAGCATTTCAGCCCAGTCTTGCGACTCGGTTCCGCCGGCACCTGGATGCAATTCTAAAATGGCATTGTTAGCGTCATGTGGGCCTGATAGGAGGATTTCTAGTTCAAAGTTTGATAATTCTTGATTAGCGCTCACAACTGTGTTGCCAAGCAAGATTAGCAATTCATCATCGGCTTCTTCGAGGATCATTTCTAGCTCAAGTGCCAAATCTTCGATCTGGGTTTGCAGTTGGTAGAATTTTGCCACTTTCGATTTAATTTGATTCATGTTGGTAATTATTTCCTGAGCAGCGCGCCCATCGTCCCAAAAATCCGGTTTTTGCATGAGTTGGTCGTATTCTTGGATTTGGGTTTCTTGGTCGTTGATGTTAAGGGCTACGTGAAAAGTGGCAATTTTTGCTTGCATTGCTTTGATTTCTTTTTTGATTTCCGAAACTTCCATTTAGTTTTGTCCTCCTTAGTTTTTTTTAAAAATAGGAAAGGAGTTTAGGATGTCCTAATTACCTTTCCCACTTACTTTTTTTTACCTACCGCAGCATTGCTTGTATTTTTTTCCGCTACCACATGAACATTCGTCATTACGCCCGATTTTTTGGGCTGTTCGTTTGGTTGGCTGTTTTTTGAGTTCTTCTTTCCCGCTACTAGCAGCAATTGGTTTTGCCACTTGCCTTCGCTCAATTTTTTGGTTAACTTGCGCTAGGTAAATGTAGCGAGTCACATCATTTTCGATTAGCTCAATTAGGCGATTAAACATGTCAAAGCCTTCGTTTTTATATTCTTCTAAGGGGTTAATTTGCCCGTAAGAACGCAAGTGAATCCCTTGGCGCAAGCCATCCATTGCATCAATGTGGGCCATCCAATGGGTATCAACAACTTGCAAGACAATGGCTTTTTGGAATTCTTTGAAGCCCTGTTCATTAAGAATTTCTCGTTTTTGGTCATAGCTTTCTTGAATTTTTTTAACAAACATTTTTGTGATTTGTTCAACGCTTTGACCATCGACGTTTGCTAGCGTTAGCGGATTTTGACCAAACAGTGTACTGTTGGCAATTTTTGTTAAGCCTTGGTAGTCGTATTTCGGATTTTCTTTGTCGCTAGGAGTTGGGGCATGTGCCTCAACCATGCGTGTAATTGAGGCGGTAATCATGGTAAAAATCGATTCGGTTAAATCATCTTTAACAAGGATATCTTCGCGCTGGGTATAAATTGCTTCTCGTTGGCGACGAATCACATCATCGTATTCGAGTAAGTTTTTCCGCGTGTCGTAGTTGTTTCCTTCAACGCGTTTTTGCGCTGATTCAACAATTTTAGTCATGGCTTTTGATTCGATTGGGGTTTCATCGTCAGTTAGGTTAGANATTGTCATCATGCGGTCAGAGCCAAAACGACGCATTAGTTCATCTTCAAATGATAGGTAAAATCTTGTGTAGCCTGGATCGCCTTGACGCCCAGAACGTCCTCGTAACTGGTTGTCAATCCGCCTTGATTCGTGGCGTTCGGTTCCAATTACGGCAAGGCCGCCAAGGGCTTTAACTTCGTCATCAACTTTAATATCAGTCCCACGACCTGCCATGTTTGTGGCAATGGTAACCGCGCCACGATTTCCCGCTTCAGCAATGATTCCGGCTTCGTTTTCGTGATTTTTCGCATTGAGGACGTTATGTTTAATCCCTTTACGGCGAAGTAATTGTGAAACTAGTTCTGAAGTTTCTACTGAAACTGTTCCAAGGAGGATTGGTTGTCCTTTAGCGTGTAGTTCGGCGACTTCATTAACAACAGCGGTAAATTTGAGTTTCATGTTTTTGTACATAAAGTCGGGAGCGTCAAGCCGAATGATTGGTTTGTTCGTGGGAATTTCAACAACAATCATGTTGTAAATGTTTCGAAATTCTTCTTCTTCGGTTTTGGCAGTTCCGGTCATTCCTGAGAGTTTGTTGTAAAGGCGGAAGAGATTTTGGAAGGTAATGGTTGCCAGCGTTGAGGTTTCTTTTTTAATTTCAACGCTCTCTTTGGCTTGGATTGCTTGGTGCAAGCCTTCAGAGTAAGCACGGCCAGGCATTTTACGTCCGGTAAATTGGTCAACAATTACGATTTCGCCTTCTTCGACAACGTAGTCGACATCAAGTCCCATGATATAGTTGGCGCGCAAGGCGTTGTTTACGTGATGCAAGAGGGCTGCGTTTGAGATGTCATATAAGTTATCAACCCGCAAAAAAGTTTCTGCCCGCGACATGCCCGCTTCGGTTAGTTGAATGTTTTTGGTTTTAATGTCGATTTCGTAGTGTTCTGTTTCTTGGAGGCCTTTAACTAAGTTGTCAGCTTGGATATATTGATTAGCGGTGTTTTTCTTCCCGCCGGAAATAATTAGCGGGGTTCTGGCCTCGTCAACTAAAATCGAGTCAACTTCATCAATAATGGCGTAATTTAAACCCCGCCCAACCATTTGGTTAACGTACATAACCATGTGATCGCGCAAGTAGTCAAAGCCGATTTCGTTGTTAGTTGAATACATGATATCTTTTGAGTAAGCTTCACGTTTTTCATCAGGAGAGATTTGGGCGAGGTTTAAGCCGACGGTTAAGCCGAGCCAACCAAACAGTTGCCCCATTTCCTCAGCATCACGGCTAGCTAAGTATTCGTTAACAGTAATAATGTGAACGCCTTTGCCGCTTAAGGCATTCAGGTAGGCCGGCATTGAGGACGTTAGGGTCTTACCTTCTCCGGTGCGCATTTCGGAAATATTACCACCGTGTAGGCAAATTCCGCCGAGTACTTGAACACGATAAGGTGTCATTTTAAGGACTCTAGTTGACGCTTCGCGCACAACGGCAAAGGCTTCGACTAAAATATCATCAAGAGTTTTGCCCGTGTGTAGCTGTTGTTTAAATTCTGCAGTCTTGGCTTGGAGTTGTTCATCTGTTAAGTTTTTCATTTGTGCCTCAAGTGCCATGACTTTATCTGCGACCCCTTCAGCAGCCTTTAGGCGCTTTACTCCGGGATCAAATGCTTTTTTCAATGCTTTCATCATTTCTTCATCACCAAATTTCAAAAATTCATCACTATATATAATACCACTTTTTCGCATTTTTGTACAGAATTTAGTCTAACTATAATCATTAATTTTCAGATTTTTGCTAAACTGTGGCTTAAAGAAAGCATTTTTGCAGATTTTAGTTGCCAATTTGGCAGTTTTTTGGTATGATTATAGGGATACTCGTTGCTAACTTTAACGAGTGTTTGCGATGATAAACTATCAAGGAGTTGAAAATCAATGAAAATCGGATTTATTGGAACAGGTGTAATGGGCGCCGCTATGGCGGGGCATCTCCAAAAGGCTAACCATGAATTGTACATCTACAACCGAACTAAGGAAAAAGCGCAAGCGTTAATTGAGGCTGGAGCAACGTGGTGTGTTGACGTTAAAAGCGTTGCCGAGCAGGCTGATCTTATCTTTACCATTATTGGCATGCCCACGGATGTCGAAGCTGTTTATTTAGCTAATGACGGACTAATCAACAATGCCAAACCAAACACTATTTTAGTTGACATGACAACCTCATCACCAGTTCTCGCTCAAAAAATCTACAATGCTGGTATCCAAAAGGAAATTTTTTGTCTCGACGCGCCTGTAACTGGTGGCGATGTGGGCGCAAAAAATGCCACGCTGACAATTTTTCTTGGCGGCGATGAGAAAATAGCTAACAAACTAATGCCACAGCTTTCGCTAATGGGTAAGCAGATTGTCTATTTAGGCGGGCCAGGGAGCGGTCAACACGGTAAAATGGCAAATCAAATCGCCATTTCTGGAGCGGTAATCGGGATGACGGAATCGCTTTCATATGCTAAAGCCGCTGGCATTGACTTAACTAAAATCTGTGCTGCCGTTGCGACCGGTTCTGGTAGTAGCTGGCAAATGACCAACATGGCACCTCGCGCAATTGCTGGTGACTTTGACCCAGGTTTTTATATCAAACATTTTATCAAGGATATGAAAATTGCGCTGTCGGAAGCTACCGCAAATAACCTGACTCTGCCAGGATTAGATTTGGTGCTTAATCAATATGAAAAATTACAAGTGCAAGGTTTAGAAAATTTAGGAACTCAAGGGCTTTACAAGCTATACAATGATTAGTCAAAATCCCGAATCAACAAGCTGGCTTATCCTCACAAGTGGCGATTATTTCAAAAATAAAGTCAGAATTTCCTTGCAAGAACAGACTGCTCGGCAACAAGTTGGCAGAAATTTTGCGCCATTAAGGAAAAGCTTTAGTTTGCAGTTTTTTTAAAAGCTTGTGAGGATCGCGAAATGCTTGGTGAATTGTAGCGCTTTTTGAAAATATTTCGTAACAAACAATTGCTAAACTGGCTGATTGTGCTATAATTGTTAAAAAGGTATTTTATGAAGGAGTTTTTTTCATGGCATTTGATGGATTAGTTACCAAAGCGTCGGTCCG
>JGI990J12352_1000290_pt1 | contig 11665 bp, 8 predicted proteins | sample Intmic4MA4BA4MSA_FD_12352 | JGI IMG/M metagenome (IMG submission 12352) | reverse complement strand
TCACACAACTCCTCACATTAATCGACCGTGCAAGGTATGGGTGAAAGCTTGCTCGTATCTTTGTTTGTCTTGATTGTAAGAAAATTCGGCAATGCCCGCGCCTTTTACGCCATTAAAGGTAAAAGTGGTGACTCCTTCAAACACATTGTAACCACCGTTTACATCGGTAAATTGAAAAGGGAAAATAATTTTTGTCGCAAATTCTATCGTGGCCTCCATGCCATCTGAAAATTTCGCCATCACTGTGCCACTTCGTGGCGCTACTCCTGTCGTGGCAAACGCTTTTGGATAATCGACCTCAAGTAAATTCTGATATTCACCGCCAGCTAGCACATAGCCTGTTCGGATTCCGTAAACATTAATTGTTGGATACAAAACCATTACCGTATCGAAAGCGCGGCCATCTGCTAGACTGCCATAAAGCCACGAATAATGATTCATATAACTCCAAAGTCGGCGCCCGTATGCTTGATCACGAATTGCGTCGGCATCAATCGCATAAACTTCGTTTGCTGTTTTAAACTGGCAGATCACCCGTCCAATTTGCTCAATGCGGGTTTGGTGGTTTTGCTTAAGCTCCTCCGAGAAGCCTTTGACCCATTTTTCTGAGGCAATTGCTTCAACATAAGAATTAGTATTGGTATCGCGAGAAAATTCAAAAAGACCAATTTCAGAGGTAAAAATCCCGTTAAATTCGACCGTTACCGCCTCGCCGCACGGCGTTGCAATTAGTTCTTTATCTGGCTTAACTGGGACCATTTTTCCCTTGAAAGCGAATTTCCATTCTCGAAGCGGTGTTACACATTCGACTTTTACCGGGCTTTGGTCAAGACGATACAGGGATTCGCTATTCATGTACGCACTTCCGTTAGCACTAACAAAGCCGAACCAGACTTCTGCAACCGGATTTTTGCCACCGCGTTCACCGAGTCGTAGAAAAAACGCATTTTTGTCTAAATCATGGGATGCAAAATAATGGCTATTGTTGAAAGTATCATCGGCATCAGTCGGTAAAGTGTGTAATTCACTTTTAATTTCGTCAAAATTTTGGGTTGCTTTTCGTTTTTCCATTTGGTTGCGAATGATTCGCTTTTTAAAACTTTTCTTAAAATCCATGATTACTCACCTCGATTATTAATAAATTTCTGAAATTTTGCGCCAAAGGCGCCATCTATAATTAGGACAGCCATGATAAAGGCAATCGTGGCGATTATTAGCGAAAATGTAACATCAGTTAAATAATGCCAACGTAAAATCATTCGAGAAAGCGAGACTGCGACAATCATTACGACCGCTAGAATTGTTAACCGCTTTTTCGTCGATGCTTTAACTTCAAGAGCCATGCTAGCAAGCGGTAAGATAATCATTGATGCAACACTTGAAGCGTGAAGTGATGGAAAGCTAGTAGCGCCATGACCTTGAGCAGCCTCACTTCTACCAAACGGTTGAAACCATTGGGTGAATGGTAAAGAGTTTTCGGTGACTTCAAAAAATCGGTAACGTCCCCAGAACACTTGCAAAACGCCGGTCGCTAAATTTGCTAGCGTTCCCATTACAAGGCCAATTGTTAAAAGATAAATGAGTCGCTTAAGCGCCATTTCATCAAAACGTCGAAAAAATTTCATAAATGGAAATGAGAGCACCGCCCCAACAGTTAGCGAAATCGGAACGCTAATCGAAGTTCGCACGTCAACACTGTGATTAGCCATTGTCCAAAAGACCGCACAAAACACGGCGCCAAGTAGCGCTTTTGCGCATAAAACGTGAAATAATATTTTAATTGGTTGCGTTTTAGCATATGCACCAAGCGTGGCAAACAAGCAGGCGTTAACTAAAATTGCCGGTAAAAATCCGAGGACTTCAAACGTTACTCCAAACGCAAAATACCAAAATCCGCGGTAGGCAGCGCCAACAAATTCGGCGATTTGCAAATCAAAAACCGTCCCAACGGTCATTAGTAGGATAAGTAGTAGTAAAATTTGACTACTTCGGCGAAAAAGCAATTTTTTATGCGATTGACTCAGTAGATTCATGAAAATAATCACTCCTTAATTTTATGCTATCACAAAACAAGCAAGTATCAATGATAGCATAAAAATGACGTCTTTTCAAGTGGATTAATGTTTTTGGCGCAACCACTTCACGAGTGAAGCGCTTTATCACCTTGATGAACCGAGCAAGATGAAGCCTGTTGGAATTTTTCGTCAATGTCTATTTGGCATTTTATCGCTGTTCAAATGTTCGCGATTCAAAAAATGATTTTTTTTTGCCAAATTTCGGCTTTGATGATTTTTATTCCACAAATAAATGTGCAATCGTGCTTTTAACTGTTGACAAGCTGTTGAAAAGTTGTTTTAAAAATGTTATGATACTCACATATCAATAATTTTGACAAGTTTCGACACGACAGTAGTGCCGTGTTGCGTGACACAAAGCTATTAAAATTGTGGCGCGCAACGAAAAAAATTAGTGAACAAAACGAGAATGAAAGGAATGTAGGCCAAAATGAAAAAATTTTTTTCCAAATTAAAAGTAATAATGCTCTTTTTGCTAGTTGCCTTGTTTTTAGCAGGCTGTGCTCCTAGCCGGCCAGATACTGTTGTAAGAGTTAGAATAGCCGAGCTTTTTCCCGATGAGTCTTTAGCATTTGCTGTTGCTAGAGCAATTAATGTTGACGTAAACGCGGAAATCGATTCCCAGAGATTAAGAGAGATTGACTTTTTTAACATTGGTGTTGTAAGTAGTCTTCCAGGCCAAAGGCCCGTCCAAGATTTGACGGGGATGGAACATTTAGCTGGACTTGAGCTTGTCGGTTTAAGTAACAATCAAATCAGTGATTTAACGCCGTTAGCTAGTTTAACTAATTTAACAGACTTATTCTTATATAATAACAATTATAATAACAATCAAACCCTCGATTTGACGCCGTTAGCGGCTTTAACAAATTTAACAACCTTAGGTCTTGGTAACAGCCAAATCAACGATTTGACGCCGTTAGCGGGTTTAACAAATTTAACAACCTTACGTCTTGATAACAACCAAATCATCGATTTGACGCCGTTAGCGGGTTTAACTAATTTAACCAACTTAGATGTCAATAATCAGATAATCAGGTTATCTGAGCGGGCGGCTGATCGTGAAGCTGAATTTGACCTTAAAAATATCAATGGGGACTTTATTTCATTAACTCCTGGGGTTGGTGACTTGATTTTTGAGCATGGTTTGTTAACTTGGTTAACAATTGGTGATAATCACGCGACTTGGGATGGCCTTACTGGGATTGGGAATATCCGTTTTTCTGGAACGCTTTACCAAACTGCTTATCATCCAATTACAGTTGCCGAGGTATTTCCCGATGAATCTTTAGCGTTTGTCGTCGCTAACGAACTTGGTGTTAGCGCAGACGCAAAAATAAATCCGCAAAGATTCGAAGAGATTGTCACTTTTACGGTTCATAATTTTAATCTCTTCCCAAATCGAAGACACATCCAAGATTTGACTGGGATTGAGCGTTTAGTTAACCTTACAAATGCGAGATTAAGNAATAGCCGAATCCGCGATTTCACGCCTTTAGCTAGCTTGCCAAATTTAACAAGGTTAGACCTACAGGCAAGCCAAGTTGCTGATACGACACCTTTTGCTGATTTAACTAATTTAACCATTTTAGAGCTAGGCAACAACCCCGTGAGAGATGTGAGGCCTTTAGCTGATTTAACTAATTTAACCGTCTTACGGTTAAGTGGTCCCCGAATTACCGATGTGACGCCTTTAGCTGGTTTAATTAATTTAACAGAGTTACAGGTTCACAACGCCCAAGTCAGCGATGTGGCGCCTTTAGCTGGTTTAACTAATTTAACCGAGCTACGTATTTATGACAATCTAATCAGCGATATAACACCTTTGGCGGGTTTAACCAATTTAACCGACTTACACATTCGTGACAACCCAATCAGCGATGTGAGGCCTTTAGCTACTTTAACTAACTTAACAACCCTCTCTATAAATAACGGGCAAATTAGCGATATAACACCTTTAGCGAGTTTAACCAACTTAGAACTCTTGCACATTCATGACAACCAAGTTAGCAATATAGCGCCCTTAGCAGGCTTAACCAACTTAACGCATCTACAATTGCAGAATAACCAAATTAGCAATATAGCGTCCTTAGCAGGCTTAACCAACTTAACGCATCTACAATTGCAGAATAACCAAATCAGCAATATAGCGTCCTTAGCAGGCTTAACCAACTTAATGCAACTACAATTGCATAATAACCAAATTAGCAATATGGGAGTTTTAAGCGATTTAAATAATCTAAGAGCTGGTTCTACTTTTCATAACCAGATAATAATGTTGCCTGTTACAATGACTGACCAGCAAGTTGACTTTGCTCTGACGCATGTAAATGGGGAAGTTGCCGAATTAGTTACTGAAGTCGGTGACTTTGCCTTTGACAATGGTGTGCTAACTTGGAAGACAACTGGTCATAATTATGCGACTTGGGATGCTCCGACTGGGATTGGCAATGTGCGTTTTTCTGGAATAGTGCACCAAGATGTTTACCGTGCCCCAGATCAAACTTCAATTGACGCAGTTATGAACTTCTTAACTAACAACAGCCTAGATAATCAATTTCTAATTCCAAATACTAACGAGGCAGGAATCTTCTTTGCGGTTGATGAGTTGTTAAATAACATGGATGATGTTGATGATGAATTGACCGTTAGCCTCGTTAGGCAAGCAGATAGCGATTTCATAATGTCGGATGATAATACTGTTGGTGAAATTAGTAATTTTACGATAAATTTGTCACTGGCTCCATATGAATTTTATTTGCCTTATAACATTGAACATCAAACGATTTACTTCGCTCTTACAGTTGTCATTGCCGAGCTCTTTCCTGATGAATCTTTAGCATTTGCCGTCGCTCGTGAACTTAACGTCGACGTTGACGAGAAAACACATTATCAGAAACTAAAAGCCTTGCGTGTTCTTAACGCTAATGATGTTCACAACTTCCCAAATCAAAGGCCAATCCAAGATTTAACTGGGATGGAATATTTAGTTGGCCTTGCCGAAACCAGGTTAAACAATAACCACATCAGTGATTTAAGGCCTTTAGCCAATTTAACCAACTTAACCATCTTACATCTGCATAACAACCAAATCAGTGATTTGAGCCCGTTGAAAAATTTAAATTTAGGCGTTAATTTTGTTTTTGTTAACCAGACAATAACGCTCGCTAATGGCGTGGCTCATGAGGAAACTGAATTTGTTCTTAAAAAAATCAACGGAGAAGCGATTTCATTGGCACCTGGAGCTGGTGACTTTACGTTTGAAAATAGTGCGCTAACTTGGACAACGGCTGGCCATAATCTTGCAACTTGGAATGCCCAAGCTGGGATTGGTAATCATCAGTTTTCGGGAGTAGTTTTCCAAAGTGTTTACGAAAATCCAGAGATTACACCAGATGTAACAATCGCTGATGCGTCGCTTGCAATTGCCAGCGCTCGCGCCCTTGATGTTAGCGTAGTTAAACAAGCTCCAGATCAAGCATCAATTGACGCCGTCAGGGATTTCTTAGCTAACAATCACCCAGCTAACAGCATTTTAATCCCAAGTGATACTGATGAGGCAGGCATTATTGCCGCAATTAATGAGGCGTTAAATAATATTGAAGGTGTCGCTGATAATCTTACCGTTAGCCTTGCTTGGCAAGCAAATAGCGAACTTGTAATGCCAAATGATGTTGCGAATAATTTCACGGTAAGTTTAGCACTTGCCTCACAGGATTTTCAGCAGCCATATGACATTAAAAATCAAACAATTCACTTCATGCTTAAGTCGCATTTGTTTACAGAGCCAAAAACAAATTAGGTAACAGTTGAAAACAAACAAAAAGAATGGAAGGAATGTAAGTTAAGATGAGAAAAAATTTTTTGAGATTAAAAATGATAATGTCAATCGCGTTTGTAGCCTTATTGTTAACAGGCTGCGATTTTCGTGTTACGTTAGCGGATATATTTCCTGATAGAACTTTAGCAATCGCCGTTGCTAGAGAGCTTGGTTCTAGACGCCCAGATACTGTCTTACACGACTTAATCAATATTCGGCTTTTGAGAGACCTGCGCACTCTTAATGCTGACCATCACACTTTCGAAGATCTACCTCAAATTGTTGATCTAACTGGAATGGAATACTTAAAGGGACTGGAATTTGTAAATTTAAGTAATAACCAAATCCGCAGTGTGAGACCTTTAAGAGTTGACAGACGATCAACCAATTTAACAACCTTAGAACTCGCTAACAATCAAATCCAAAGTGTGACTGATTTAGCCAACTTAACCGAATTAACCGACTTGCAGTTGCAGAATAACCAAATCAGCGATGTGGCGCCTTTAGCCAGATTAACCAATTTAACCGACTTACAGCTGCAGAATAACCAAATCAGCGATGTGGCGCCTTTAGCCAGATTAACCGACTTAACCGACTTACAGCTACAGAATAACCAAATCAGCGATGTGGCGCCTTTAACCAATTTAACCAATTTAACCGAATTACAGCTGCAGAATAACCAAATCAGCGATGTGGCGTCTTTAGCCAATTTAACCAATTTAACCGACTTACAGCTACAAAACAACCAAATCACCAATTTAACCCCTTTAGCAGGTTTAACCAATTTAACCGACTTACAACTGCAAAACAACCAAATCACCAGTTTGGGACCGTTACTCAATTTAACCAACTTAATCAACCTAAAGCTGCAAAACAACCGAATCCGCAACTTGTTGCCCTTACTTAATTTAACCAATTTACAACAATTACAATTGCAATCAAACCGAATCACCAGTTTGGGGTCGGCCCCGCTAGCGCCTTTAGCTAATTTAAGAAATTTACAACAATTAAACTTACAGTCAAACCTCATCAGCGACGTGACGTCTTTAGCCAACTTAACCAATTTAACCGAATTACAGCTAAATGACAACCGCATCGTAAGTTTGACGTCTTTAGCCAACTTAACCAATTTAACTGAATTGCAGATAAATGGCAACAACATCATGAATCTGGCGCCTTTAGCGAGTTTAACCGAATTAACCGACTTGCAGTTGCAGAATAACCAAATCAGTGATGTGACCCCTTTAGCAAACCTAACCAACTTAACCAACTTACAGCTAAATAACAACCGAATCAGCAATTTTAGCCCTTTGGGAGCTTTAAACCTCGGAGTTGGTTCTTCGCTTGCTAACCAGACAATCATGCTACCTGATAAACATCTGGCTCAGGAAACTGAATTTGCTCTTAAAAACGCCAAAAGTGAAAATTTTTCATTAACTCGTGGAACGGGTATCTTTGTCTTTGAAAATGGTTTATTATCTTGGTCGACAGCTGGCAACAACTATGCCACTTGGGATGTCCCTGCTGGCTTGGGCAATCTCCGCTTTTCTGGAACAATTCACCAAAGTATTTCTGCAAATCCAGATATTTTACCAGGTGTTGTAATCACCGATATCTTTCCTGATGTGTCTTTAGCATTTGTTGTCGCGCACGCACTTGGCGTTAGAGAAACCGATATAATTAGCCCTCAAAAATTGAGCGACCTCCGGAATCTTCAGGCTGATAATTTTAGTTCCTTCCCAAATCAAAGGCACATCCAAGATTTGACTGGCATAGAACATTTAGATGGCCTTGAGGTTGTAAATTTAGCTAATGGCCGAGTCAGCGATTTAACACCATTAGCAAGCTTACCCAATTTAACAACCCTCCGTCTAGATAATAGCCAAATTACTGATTTGACGCAGTTAGTAGACTTCACAAGTTTAACAGCCCTTCATATAGGTAGCAACCGCGTCAGCGATTTAACACCGTTAGCAGGCCTAACGAATTTAACAACCCTCCAGCTAGATAACAACCAAATTAGCGATGTGACTCCGCTAGCCGACTTATCAGCCCTAACAAACCTAATTCTAAATAACAACCAAATCAGCGATGTGACTCCGCTAGCCGACTTATCAGCCTTAACAAACCTAATTCTAAATAACAACCAAATCAGCGACGTCGCGCCTTTAGCCAATTTAACTAATTTAATTCGCTTACAAATGCATGCCAACCAAATCAACGACTTGAGCCCTTTAAAAAATTTAACTCTAGGAGGCAGGTCTTCTTTTCATAGCCAGACAATCACGCTCGCTAGTGGCGTGGTTAATATGGAAACTGAATTTGTCCTTAGAAATGCCAGTGGGGTAGCTGTTTCATTAACTTCTGCAGCTGATGACGTTACCTTTGCAAATGATTTACTAACTTGGACGAGCGTTGGTAATAATCATGCAACCTGGAGTGTTTCGACTTTGGGGGCAGCTGTTGAAGCTGGCGTTATCACTTTTTCTGGAACAATTCGCCAGACTGTTTTCACAGCCCCGAGCGTGATAATCGCCGAAGTATTCCCTGATCCGTCTTTAGCATTTGTCGTCGCTCGAAGACTTCTTGCTAACTTAGGCACGGAAATTGATCCTCAAAGATTTGAAGCGATTCATAGTCTGGATGCTAATCTTGCCGACTTACCAGATCAAATTCCAATCCAAGATTTGACTGGGATGAAACACTTAGTTAACCTTGAGAGGATCGGGCTAAATAACAACCAAATCAGCGATTTAACCCCGTTAGCAGGTTTAACCAATTTAGCCGACTTACAGCTAAATAACAACCAAATCAGTGATTTAACCCCGTTAACAGATTTAACCAATTTAGCCGACTTACAGCTAAATAACAACCAAATCAGCGATTTAACCCCGTTAACAGGTTTAACTAGTTTAGCAAGCTTAGAGCTAAATAACAACCAAATCAGCGATTTAACCCCGTTAGCAGGTTTAACTAGTTTAGCAGGCTTAGAGCTAAATAACAACCAAATCAGTGATTTAACCCCGTTAACAGATTTAACTAGTTTAGCCGACTTACAGCTAAATAACAACCAAATCAGCGATTTAACCCCGTTAGCAGGTTTAACTAGCTTAGCAGGCTTACAGCTAAATAACAACCAAATCAGCGATTTGAGCCCTTTAAAGGATTTAAATCTAGAATTTGATCCCCTTTTCACCGACCAGGCAGTAACATTACCTGCTGGCGTGGTTAATCAGGGAACTGAATTTGTCATTAAAAATATCAATGGAGAAGCGATTTTACTACATTTTGACGTCGGCAATTTTACCTTTGAAAATGGGATGTTAACTTGGGCGAGCGCGGGTAATAACCGTGCAATCTGGAACGTCGCTACTGGGGTTGGTGGTGCTCGCTTTACTGGAACAATTTATCAAACTATCTCCCACGCCCCAAGCGGGGAATCAACTGACGAAGCTGTAGATTTCTTAGCTAACAATTACCCAGATAACCGCATTTTAACCCCCAAAAAGGAAGACATTAACCCTTAAGAACACTGTACAAATAACTAGCAAAGTAAAATTCTAGTTGATTTAACCGCCACCACCGGACGATAGCAAAAAAGACAAGAAAACTGCCGAAAATTGTGAAATTAACTTCGCAAGGAACGGCAGTTTTTCTTAATTGTGAATAGTCATAAATTTAAGCCAAAGGGTTGTTTTAAGCCCGTTTAATGTGTTATAATAGATGAGCAAAAAGATTACATCAAATGAGAAGAGGTATTATCATGGAAGGGATTCACTGGCCAACAATTTTTTTTATTTTACTGCTTACCCTAATAATTTTTCTGATTAGCTACTCACGTAACGTCGCTAAACGAAATGTCAAATTTTTAAACGAAGACGAATTTGCGTTAGGCATGCGAAAAGGTAGGCATGCGAAAAGGGCAACTAATTGATGTTCGGAAAAAAGATGAATTTAATCAAGGCCACATTAATGGCTCGCGCAACATTCCCCTGGGCATGTTGATTAAAAGTATTAGCAAGTTGCGCAATGACCAACCGGTTTACCTAGTTTGCGCCAGCGATAAAGTGAGTAAGCGTGCGACAATGTTGCTCGTTTCTAAAAATTTCACTAACATCTATGCGCTAAAAGGTGGAATCACCAGTTGGGGCAAACCGCTTAAAACCAAAAATTAATCACCTGTAAGCTAAAAAGAATTTTCTAAAACTGCAAAAAACACGCTGATTTCAAGCGTGTTTTTCTTAGCTAGTCAGTCATTTCATCGATGGACATTGACGCTTTTTTTAGCGTTTTACTCACCTTTTTCCCAGTCTTCTTCAAACCTTTTTTAACATCCTTCGCAATTTCATTACTAGCAACATTGACAGTTTCGAGCAAGTCTTCACCAATTTCTTCTAAATGTTTGCGCGTCGCTTGGAGATTGTTTTTCTTGCCTTTTGCTTGTTGTGATACCTGATCGTGATTTTTTTGATTCATCATAAATTTTAAGCCTCCCAGTTAAATTTTCACACTACATTAACTAGCTTGGACTAATTTTGAATTATTATACATCGGCATCGTGCTTTGTTAAGAAATTTTCTAATATTTGAATAACGCCATTTGCTTCATTAGAAGGGGCGGTAAAATTTGCGACCGCTTTAATTTCTGCCACTGCGTTAGCCATCGCATAGCTATAATAAGCTTGTTGCATCATTTCGTAATCATTTTGCGCATCGCCGAAAACCATCGTTTCTTTGGCGCCAATCCCTAAGCTTTGCTGTATTTTTTTAACAGCGACCCCTTTATTGACACCCAAATTCATAATATCCATCCATTCAGCACCGGAAACCGCGAGTTGATATTTATGGTGCAAATGTTTTACTTTTTCATAAATATTTTTTTGCGCTTGCTGATTAGGATCAAAGATGGCAAATTTAATTACTTCATCATCAGCTGGCAGTTCGCTTAGATTTTTAATGAGGACGCGCTGCGGAAAATAGCTACTAACTAAATGCTCTGCCATGCCTGGCATTAGATCATCTTCAAACATATAGGTTGATTTTAAGCCACAAATGACAATTTTTAGACTAGGAATCTGGTTGACGGCCATTACAATTTCCTTGATGTTAGCCGGCGCGAAAGTGTCGTAGAAAGTGATTTTGCCCTTGTTGGCAATTCGCGCCCCATTATCGGCAACGATGATGATGTCATCGGCAATTTCTTTGTAAATTTGCAACAGGCTTTGATATTCCCGTCCGCTGGCCACCGCGAAGGTGATGCCCCGTTTTTGCAGTTGGTTAATGATGGCAAAGGTTTTCTCTGGTAGTTCTTTTTTGTCGTTTAGCAGCGTGCCGTCCATATCGGTTACAATTAGTTTTACCAAGTTAAACGCCCTCCTTGTTAGGTTCGTAGTGTCGCATTGTGGTTGTTTTTTAGTAATTTTAGCATTTTTGTCTGTACGGGTAAAATATCATCATCAGTTAGCGTTTTATGAGCATCTTGGTAATACAGGTTAATCGCTACTGATTTCATCTCGCTTGGCACTTTATCACCAGTGTAAAGGTCAAAAACTTCGACTGATTTTAACAGCGACCCGCCGGCTTGCTTAATCGTGGTAATTAGCTTTTCTACGGGAATGTTTGCGTCTACAACGACCGCAATATCAAGGGTAATCCCCGGATAAATTGGAACTGGAGTGTAATTAACTGTCGTTGTTGCAGCTGCGAATAATTCCGTTAGCGCTAACTCAAAAGCGAAGGTATCATTTAAATCGTAGACTTTTTTCGTCGTT
>JGI990J12352_1000289_pt1 | contig 11666 bp, 9 predicted proteins | sample Intmic4MA4BA4MSA_FD_12352 | JGI IMG/M metagenome (IMG submission 12352) | reverse complement strand
CCAAAAATCTCTGCTCTTGGGCTGGTCTTACTCCGACCAACAACGAAAGTGCTGGTAAGAAGAAATCTGTTCGCATCTCTAAAGCTGGTTGTTACATTAAACCTTCACTGGTTCAATGTGCTAACGCCGTTGTCAAAAGTGAAAAACACCCAGAGTTTCGAAACAGATACTTACGCATTAAGAAACGACGCGGTCATAAGAAAGCTATTATTGCGATTTGCAGAATGATTCTTACAGCTATTTATCATATGTTTCAAACCAGCGAACTCTATAATGCTCAAGCATTATCGCAAAGCAGAAGTTTTACCTGTCAGTCGAGAAATTACTATCGAACAAGCGATTATAATCGCACGCTCACAAGGCTATCGCATCAGAGAAGAGGTTGCTTCCTAACTTTTTTAATTAGATATACTTAGGGGCCTTTTAAGTATGGGCATCTTTTACAGTAATGCTTGATGAGCACTTAATTTTGTTTTTCAACCTTAAACACCTCCCATAATTTATGCGTATTGTCAAAAATTTTTAATAGAAAACTGCCTAAAACACTGTAACGACAACGTTTGATGCTTGAAAAACCTATCCCCCTAATTATGTAGCATAATAAAGGGTTTGTCTTTGAAATATCGCCGTTTCAAAGAATTAAGAGCGAGCCAGTTTATACTGTGAAAGGTTCTTGACATGAGACAGCACATGTTAGGCTGATTTGCCTGGCAACCCTGCCGCTATGCGGCTTGGACTTTCCGTTGTTGCCTCTAAACATGTGCTGGGTGAGGCTCATGTCCAGAACACCTTGGAATAAATTGACGAGCCCTCTTACCCTTCCAAAGTGAGCAAGTTTCTGTGGATTAACTTTTTTCATTTTTTCATAGAACTTTTGACAGCACCATTTATGATTTATAAACTTTTTTTGATGGGGATGAATTCATCTTGAGATTATCTTACACGCTTACATCGACAAAATCAAGCGTTTCCTTTTACAAATTTTGGCAATATTTACATTAGATTTTTTTCACAAAAGAAAGAACAGCGCAAAAGTTTTCCCATCGGCATGTTCAGACATTACATTGACCCAGACTTCTGTGACCAATATCGAAAAAATATTTTTTCACAAACATATTTACACGGTATCTAAAAGACTCCTCCCATCACTAAGCAATTATAGTGTCAAGTAACAATACAATGTAACTTTGCAACCAATGGATATAAATTTCAGTATGTTAGAAGTATAGTATTAACTAAACGAAATAGAACTTATTGGATTTCCAATAAACCTTGATAGCTTCGACTATATCAATATTTGACCCATCAGTAGAAAGTTCTTTATCGTTTTGGTGTTACTATACATCGAGTTTGGCGTTATAATTTGTAGTCACCCCAGGGGATTCGAGAAATCCTTTACCTAAACGCTAGTTTCGTAGCAATTATACTAATTGGCTTTTAAAATAACACTGTTTTTGAAGTGATAGAAATTAGCCGCAAGCAATGGTACAATTTAATCGAAGTAGGGGTATAATGCCCCGAGGCTCTGCCTCGTGAACATCTTTTTGTGGCACCCTGTGCCACTGACCCAGATACTCCGCCCGAAGGGGAAAAGTCCCCAGTGGGAAGTTTCAGGGCTTTGTCTCATTGGCACTAACTTAACTAGGAAAGCTAATAACACCAAGGAGATTACTCTGAAACTACTTGTAAAACAACACTCAAAGCAAGTCACCAAAAGGGATTTTCCGTTTTGTAAAGAATGATATTATCAAAAAATTAACTTTTCCACTTCTTTTGGTGATGGATTTATATGCTAATTCAGATTAGAATTCTTGATACTATATCCAAACTTAAACCAAACTGAACTTGAATCCCTTTGCTAAACAATCGAGACATAGGATAGCATTCACAATGATAATTCAAAGGAAAAGTTCAGTTTGGTCTTGGATTGACTATACTTACTTTCGAAACTAAGTTAATGCATATGGGGCTCTGCCTCGGGGTAGTTCATTCATTAGAATTTGGAAGAGAGAGGTTGATAAAAATGTTGAAGAACTCTTTATTGTTATGTAGTGTTTGTGCTTTGTTATTAGTGGCATCTGCTTGTTCAAACGCAGATGCTGCTGAACAAGCAAGTGATAACTCCACTGGTGAAAAAATAGATGAAATGATTGTTAGAATCGTTGGAATATCAGATACACCTAATGATGAATGGCTTGGATTTACTGTTTTTGCTGAAAATGAACGCGGAAAAATGGCATTTAATCACGAATACTTAGATGATATTGGGGCAACAATTGGCGATAAAGTAAAAATTATTACAACAGATATTTGGCTTGAAACTGATCCTATGCACCAGTTTCACCTTGGGGATGAAACACCGTATCAAATCCTAAATCGTATCGATGATAAGTCTAGTATGAGCGAATCACGTCTTTGGTGCCTTCATACGTTGTTAACTTAGGCAAAGCCAATTACTACTTATCATTCGTTCTGGGCTGTTTACATCCAATCTTTTATTTCTCATTTATGATTAACAATTAAAATTACCACTTTTTAGAAAATTCTTTCTAGGCGGGGTTGCCTCGCAAGATGGAGTAGAATAACGAAAAAAATCGAGAACCAGTATAAACTAGGGCTCGATTTTTTTATTTTACTCTATCTTACGAGACAGCCCCCTATTTAGTTACGGTGTAATTAGAGTACCATCTGGCGTTCTTGCCTGCGTCCATTCATGAATTCTGTAAATTGGTGGAAATTTTTCAGCTAGTGATTCATCAAACTCAACACCGATTCCAATCTCATCAATTGGGTAAAAATATCCATTTTTAGATTTTGGTATGTTCTTAAATATTTCCTGTGTATTTTCAGGTGTTTCAATATTTTCTTGAATAGCAGCATTGTGTAGATGGATATTTAAATGAGTATTGACTGCGAGCCCAACTGGTGAAATATCTGATGGTGTATGCCAAGCAAGGCGAATTCCCATTGCATCACAAAAATGTGCCAATTTTAATGCAGGTGTAATGCCTCCTATTTGGGAAACATGGGCTCTCATAAAATCAATTTGCCTATTTCTGACAATTTCTTTCCATTCCATAGGATTGTTGAAAAGTTCTCCACTTGCGATTGGTGTCGCACATTGACTCCTTAGTTGTGTAAGCCATTCATTTTGATTTGGAGGTAAAATATCTTCTAAGAAGAAAAGATTATATTTTTCTGCTGCTTTAGCAAATTGAATGGCTTGGTTTGGATGAAGCCTTTCGTGTACATCGTGAAGCATTTGAAAAGATGATCCATATTTTTTTTGAATATTTTCAAACATATTCAATGTGTTTTTCATATATTCATTTTGATTAAAATAAGAACCTTCAATCGGATTTTCAGGTGTTTTAAGAAGATTGTCTGGGACTCCGCCGTAAAAGCCTAATTGGCAACGGATATGCTGATAGCCTTCGTCTAAAAATTTATCAATTTCTTTGTATAAATCATCCATATTATCAGCAACTGCGTGAGTATATGCTGGAATGGCAGTGCGAGCTTTCCCCCCAAACAGCTGATAAAGAGGCATGTTAGCTATTTTTGATTTGATGTCCCAAAGTGCTATATCGATTCCAGAAATAGCATTATTGGTAATAGGACCATTGCGCCAGTAGGAATTAACATTCATCATTTGCCATAAATCCTCAATATTATTGGCATTTCTTCCAACTAGTAAGGGTTTGAAATATTCATCAATTAATGTTTTGACGGCTAAAGGGCGAAATTGAAAAGTTGCACAACCTAGTCCACAAACACCCTGATCAGTTTCTACTTTTACAATAACAAGATTATGCCTATCTGGTCGAATAGCGAAGCTTTTTATGTCAGTTATAATTGTTGGTTTCATTATATATCCCTCTTTTTCCCGTTTTATTCGTAATTTTATAATGATATTTTACACATGAATATTAATAGTGTCAAATTGGTCTGAAAAAAAAGTGATAAATGTTTTAAAAACAGTCCAATTTATCTTAGTTGTTAATGATTATTGTTGGTATTATCACATTTAATTAAAATATTGGACTTTTTGGAAGCGTTGACAAAAACATTGCCTGATGTTAAGATAATATTAAGAAATTGCTCATACCTTGCCATGAGTAAGAGGAGGAAGTTAGTTATGAATCATGAAGAAGTTGTAAAAGAAATAATCCAGTATGTTGGTGGGAAAGAAAATATCAATAATGCGTGGCATTGCATGACACGTTTGAGATTTAATCTGAGGGATTCTACAAAAGCCAATTACAAGGCAATTGAAAAAATTAGACCTGTTATGGGAATTAAATTTCAAAGTGATCAGTTGCAAGTGATTATCGGTACTGACGTTAATGATTATTATACTGTAATGGCTAAATTGTTAGGATTAAGTGAAAATGCAGAATCAATGGAAAGTGAGAGAAAAGGAATTGTATCATTGTTTATGGATACGGTTTCAGGTGTTTTTGGACCGATTGTTCCAGCTATTGCAGGTGCTGGTATGATTCGAGGATTAATGAATGGAATGGCTGCTCAAGGACTTTTGGATAACACATCACACACCTTTCAAGTATTAGATATGATCTCAGGTGGTGTTTTCACTTTCTTACCATTCTTTGTTGCTGTTTCGGCTGCAAAGATTTTTAAAACAAATATATATTTAGCACTTGCTATTGCTGCAGGGATGCAATTTCCCTCTATGGCGACAGCTGCTGCAGAAGGTGAAATTAATACTTTTAACGTATTTGGATTCATACCAGTTCCTGTTTTTAATTATGCTGGAAATGTAATTCCAATTATTTTCGCTATCCTTTTATTAAGCTATATTCACCGTTTTATTGACAAAAGGCTTCCAAAAGTGTTAAGAACGGTTTTCACTCCAACACTTTCTTTATTTGTAGGTGGACTTGCAGCATTTGCGGTAGTTGGTCCAATAGGAATTCACATCGGTCGTCTTTTAGCTGATGGAATCAGATTGCTATTTGAAATTTCACCAATCTTAGCAGGTGTAATTTTTGGTGCTACTCGTCCACTTACGATATTTACTGGATTACATCATGCTATGACACCTATTGCCCTTCAAAACTTTGCAGAACAAGGATATGATATGTTGATGCCAATGATGTTTATGGCGAACATGGCAATTACTGGTGCAGCGTTAGCTGTTTATTTCAAAGTTTCTAGAAAAGAAGCAAAATCTATTGTTATTTCATCGGCTGTTTCTGGAGTTCTTGGAATCACGGAGCCAGCATTATTTGGTGTTTTATCAAAATATAAATCAGCTTTTATTGCAGCAACAATTGGTAGTGCAGCAGCATCAACATTTACTGCGTTCTTCGGTGTTCGATTGTATGGATTCATTTTATCGAGCGTCTTTAGTTTACCAGCATATGTCGGACGTAATTTCCCATTAATAATTGTAGGCATGATAATTGCAATGAGTACACCATTCATTATCACGTTTATCCTAGTAGGCAAAGAGCAAAAGAAAGAGCAAAAAATCAGCTGATTAGTACCTATTGATACTAATCCGTCTTCTATTCCCTTTCTTGGCTCAACAATATTTTGGTTCATTAATTCGACCAAACCCGACATTACTACAAAAGTGCAAGGTTTTTACCCCACTTTGACTCAACAGCTTGCACTTTCCACATCAAAAATATGATAAATAACCACTTGTATCAAGATTTATTAGTCGTGATGGTACGAAATTGGGTTGTTTTAAAATATGGTTAATAAAAATGTGTGATAATGAATCCATTAGATTTTAATGCTGTAAAATGAAAGTTCCCCACGGGTTGGCAATGAATGATTAAAATGCTCTACGACTTTGAGCAACAACCCAATTTCGTACCATCACGTTATTAGTTATTCAGTAGGCATTAAATAGGAATTCATAGTACAGCAAACATTTTTTAACTGCCATCTAGTTAAAGCCCAGAGAGCCTAAAAAGCAAGAAGAACAAGCTCTCAATCAGAACATACAAGTCTTAAAAATGATAATTGTATCAAAGGCTGTGTTGGTTTTAAGTAAACTCATCTAAGTAGTGTTTGAAAACTTGTTTTTCCGCATCAAAGTGTATCAAAAATGATAGTTTCCATACTTAAAAGTCCACCAAATAAGACATTTTAAATGAAATCTATGCACTGTTAAAAATTATAATTTGACTTTTCAAACACTGCCTAATAAACATATTGCATTTGATACAAAATTGCATTAAAAAATGCCTGTAAACACAAGCATTCAAGCCACTATTTCTTAAGTTTCCCAAGGCAAAAGTTGGCGACAAATTTATTTTTTAATTTTTCAACGTTGGCGACAGAAGTAACCTAAATTTATTACATTTTGAGTGTAATGCAAAATCGAAGAATGCCGTAGGAATAGCGTTTGTACGGCTTATTACAATTTAAATTAACTACTTTGCATAATACTGATAAAAGCGAGTTAAGATTCGACCGTTATAAAGTTTGCGATTTTTATCTGATTTGCGCCCAAAGTCTTCTTCAAAGCCACCTGCCGCCGAGAAAATGTTTAAATGCCAACGTGGAAAATTAGATGCAAGAACCCCGAATTCCTTATTCAGTCGCGCAACTTCTTTTTCATCAAGCAATCGTTCACCATACGGTGGATTCGCTATCAAGCACGCTTCTTCCCATCCAGATGAAAAATCATAAAAATCACGCCTCTGGAACTCAATATTACTACCTACACCTGCCGCCAACGCATTTGCACGCGCTATTTTCAACACCTTACCATCAATATCATATCCATATAGCGTAAGTTCCTTATCTTTAACAGCGCCCCTCGCGTCTTCACGCACGTCATCGAAAACACTTGCCTCAAAGTTTGGCCATGTCTCACAAACAAAATTGCGATTTAATCCTGGTGCCATATTTCTAGCATACATAGACCCTTCAATAAGAAGTGTCCCTGATCCACAAAAAGGATCAACAAGCGGCGTACTAAAATTCCATCTCGCCATCTGAACAAGCGCTGCAGCAAGTGTCTCTTTCAAAGGTGCTCCCCCAGCATCTGCACGATAACCACGCTTATGAAGCCCAGCCCCCGACGTATCAATCGACAACGTGACAACATCCTTCAACAAAGCGACTTCAATTTTATAAACAGCTCCATCCTCATCAAAAAATTCACGATCATACGCACGCCCCATACTTTTCACAATCGCCTTCTTCACAATCGACTGACAATCTGGTACACTGAACAACTTCGATTTCACAGATTTCCCCACAACGTGCATCTTGCCATCCTCAGGCACAAACTGCGACCAATCAATCGCCGTCGTCCCCTCAAAAAGTTCTTCAAAACTCGTCGCTGGAAACTCAGCCACCTTGATCAGTACACGCTCCGCCGTCCGCAACCACGTATTGAGCATCGCAATATCATACGCATCGCCATCTAGCTCAATTTTCCCATTTTCCACAACCAACTCGTCATATCCCAATCGTTGTAATTCCTTCTTCGTAACCGCCTCGAGCCCGAATGTCGTCGTTGCTATTAACCTGTAATCCATATAAACGCTTCCTTTCCTTACCTAAATTATACCATTTTTCTTGAAACATTCAAAGGGCGCTAAAAAGCCCGATTTCCTTTTGCGGAAATCCGACCTTTTTGCGTCTTAAAATCTTTATCCACATCAGTTGCGGACTCTGCAACTGATGTGATAGACAACGCGGAGCGCCATTTTAATCAGTTTTTTCTAAATCTTGGATGGCCTCGTTCAAAAATGTGGCGATTGCTACTTGGTCTTCGAGAAATTGATCATAGTAATCAGCAGCAGCTTCAGTATCGTCCAAATATTGCATCATGGCGCTCAGGCTTTGCATTTTGAGGATCCAAAATCGGTGTAAATTTTCAAGATTTTCGTCCAGAGAAGCGACCAGTTGGGCATTTTCAATGTCGATGTAGTCGTATAGAATTTGTAGATTGAAATCCAATTCATCGCCTTGCATCAAGGTCGAGATGGCCGCATTAATTTCAGTGTGCAGTTCCATTAAATTATGGTGAGCCGTGATGTAATCATCTATATTGTTCGTGTCGTTTTCGATGTTAAGGACGCCTGAGACAAGTGCTGGCACACTATCAGGAACCCAATCTGTGGGCGCAATTCCAAACGGTGCAATCCCCAACATATGCCAGAAAAATAGAAAACCCGCAATTGTAGTAAATGGTAAAAGAAATCCTAAAAATTTTGATGATTTCTGCTTATATTTATTATCATTAGGTATGCATTCTGATGCTCGATTAAAGTTGTGATTTGCACGATAATTATGAGCCCTAAGTACGTTTATTTCAGTCGAAAGACGCTCTGACTCAGTAAAAGAATCAGAGAAATATGCCTGCTGCTTTTGTTTGTATTGCTCATCTTGTAACGTTTTATAGTGTTGATACCAATTTTTATAGTAAGTCCCCTTCATCAATATCCCCCCAAGGCAACCGTAGATTGCAAAAGAATTGAGAACTTTGACCTTTTGCATACTGATCGTGCATCATTTCTTAAACAACTTTACTATAAAAATACGCATCAGTTTTCAATACTATTCCAAAATTCAATCGCCAAATTTTGCACGAAGCGATTGCGCCACAGAAACGGGTACAAATTTTGACACATCTCCTGAAAACTTTGCAACTTCTTTTACCATTGAAGATGAAAGAAACATATTCCTATTTTTCGTCGCTAAAAAGACTGTTTCAACATCTGGATTCAAATTTGCATTCGTCATCGACATCTGAAATTCATACTCAAAATCTGTCACGGCACGAAGTCCACGCAACATCACAGTCGCACCTAACTCGCGGGCAAAATCCACCGTTAACTGATCTTTGCAAATGACGACTTCAACATTATCAAAATTAGCCACTGCCTCACGAATAAATGCAACACGCTCATTTGCTGTAAACAGCGTTTTCTTAGCGATATTTTCAGATACTACGACATATAACTTGTCAAAAAGTTTTGATCCGCGCGAAATAATATCCAAATGACCAATCGTAATCGGGTCAAATGAGCCTGGATAAAGTGCAATATTCTCTACCATTAATAAAACCAACCCTCAATTTAATGTTACTATTCACACCAATATTAATCCATCGAGCCAAACTCAAAAGTTGTCATGGTATTAGGAATTTTTTGAGACCCATTCACAGAATTGGCTCGAAAAATAGACCAAAAGATTCACTCGTTAGCTTTTAGTCGATCCCCCGTTACAATTTTTGAGTTTGGTGAAGGTGGGTAGGGGTGTGAATTGTAATAATTTAATCTTTAATAGCTATATCTAGAGGCTATATTCAACAAATTATACCACAAGTAAGAAAATATAAATAGTGATTAATTGCTCATTTTTCACCAATCCTTCTTACTGGATATTTAAAAAAATCTGATTATCTAGCGTTACTACTACTACGAAGCTGAATTCTAATTTCATTCATTGTGGGACTCCTCTGGGGCATGGTAGTCTATGCACAGAATCTCATAACCCAGCTGGCAATGATAAAAAAATTAGTATCAGTTGCTCATTTTTAATTTTGGCAATTTGCCTCCTGTATCTCTCTAAGTGTGACCTCTGCATTTCTAAATCGCTCTGAGCTTCTTTCTCTTTTCATATGAATCGCATTCCGAGGGCAGTGATGTACGCAGGCTAAACAAGCTTCACAAGAATCTGCAAATATTACCTTATCGGTCACGGATATATTCCCTGTGGGACAGACTTTTGCACAGATTCCACAGTTTATACATTTGTCATTAATGGTAAAGTATTTTTGAGCAATTTCACCATTCATATATAAACCTTCCAGAACTTTTACTACTACTGTTAAGCCACGCCACATTAGTGTGGTTTTTGGTTCTAAAGTTTTTCTTACATGAATATCAGTAACAATTTGTTGTAAATTTTCTTCTGTCTTCTTTTCGGGTAACTTTTGAATTTCCTTGGCCATCTCAAAACCAGGCAAGAAATTATCAACCATTAAAATTTCTGCCATGTAGTCAAATTTTATGCCCCGATTATGAACAAATTTTTCTAGATTCACCATTGTGGCACCAGGTTTGTTACCATAAGTCCCAATAGCAAAAGAATAATCTGCCTTCCAACTAACCTTCTCTAGAAATCGTTGGACTATTTTAGGCAATCCAAAGCCATAAATAGGAAAAATCAATCCGATTGCATCATCTTCAAAATGATACCGTTCTTCTTTTATCATTTGTGGGATAGATAACAAAGTTCCCCCAATATTTTTAGCCACCTGCAAACTATTTCCTGTTGATGTGAAATATAAAATTATCATATAATACTCCTTTTGATGACAGCTTATGTGCTGAAATTTCCATAATCAAATAAATTCTCTCGAATAATAATCGTACATTCGTTTATTTTAGACCAAAACTAAATAGGCTGCCCATCTAGTCAAACTTTAATAGCATCCCAAAACATCTGCTGCAAACTCTCAATATCCATTTGCGAAAAAGATACATCCAATCTTAATTTCCCCTTTGCAAATTGCGTAACTGGATAATAACCAAAAGCAAACAGTAATTCTGGTGGAAGTTGCTTTAATATGCCCTCTTTCTGGGATCGCTCTACAATCTCATAGATAGGCCCGAAAATTTTATTTATCTCACTCATATCCAAATCTCTCATCAATGGAGAATCTGCAAATTGTTCCGTAAAGAGGAAATAACTCTCATTTTCTTGCACATAATCTAAGACATTCTTCACAAGCTGAAAAGCGACTTGCCGCACTGAATCCTCGTTTCGTATACCACGAATCATTCCCCAAGCAAATTTCATCTTTGACTCTAAGTAAACCTTTTTTAACATATCTTCCTTATTCTCAAAATAAACATAGATTGTCGATGGTGAAACACCAGCTTTTCTTCCTATTTTTGACATCGAAACATTTTCATATCCAACCTCATTTATTAATTGGATGGTTGCCTCAAAAATCGCATCTTTTTTATTATCATCTTTTAATCTCATAAAACTATAGTAAACGATTATTCGATTATTGTCAAGAGCTCCACCGAAATAATGAAAATAGTTTCAAAATAACCCCCACACCTCACTACTCATCGTGCCTCAAAATCGTAATTTCCGTGATACCATAACGTTCCTGCCTGACAACCTCAAACCCGCCAAAATCCATATCAGCCGAATCCTCTGCCAAATACTCACACACAACCACCCCATCATCTACAAGCAAACCACCTTCAGCAATAATCGCTAAAATTTCATTGATTTTCTGATGCTTGTATGGAGGGTCGAGGAAAATTAAATCAAATTGAATCTCCTTTTTTGCAAGGACGCCCAACGCTTTAGAAGCATCATTACGATAAATTTTCACCTTTTCCTCGATCTTAAAAACTTTCACATTATCACGAATGGTCCGAACGGCCTCGGGATGCGTATCAATAAAAATAGCTTCATCAATTCCACGGCTTACAGCCTCCATGCCCAGATTGCCAGAGCCAGCATACAGATCAAGCACACGACCACCATCAAAAAACTGACCAAGCATATTAAACATATTCTCTTTAATCTTATCTGTTGTTGGGCGTGTGTTATTGCCCTTTACTGCCTTAATACTTCGCCCTCTAAATTTACCTGCAATAATTCTCATATCCATTACCTCTTTGTGTTCTTCAGTATAACATTAT
>JGI990J12352_1000288_pt1 | contig 11699 bp, 8 predicted proteins | sample Intmic4MA4BA4MSA_FD_12352 | JGI IMG/M metagenome (IMG submission 12352) | reverse complement strand
TGCAACAAACGCTGGTCAAATTAAGACTGGTTCCCTTGCAAGAACTGACCGAATTGCGAAGTACAATCAGTTATTTAGAATTGAAGCTCAGCTAGAATATTTAGCTAGATACAACGGTATTAAATCATTTTATAACCTAGACGTTTAAGCTTTCTGATGAGCCGAAAACACCGCGGAGTATAACCACTCTGGGGTGTTTTTTTCATGTGTGCTATGGTTAAAACTTGCTAGACGTGCGCCTGATTGCTTGCAAAATTCATAAATTAGCCTTTTGCTTTGGTGATTTGGACATTTCCGTCAACTTCATGCAAACACGCAACCTCAAATCCCGAAAATACAATAACAAATTTCTTCAAATTTTGCCTTTTGCCCAACCGTTTATCACTAACATATCGGCTAATTTGACTAATTCCATCTGTTAACTCTTTTTAACTTTTACCGCAGTTGTCTCGCCTTTTTTAAGGTGTTTAAACTCAATCAAAGCTTCATATTTGGCGATAGAGTTTGCCGATTTTTGGATAAATGAAACGCTATAGCCTTGCGCGACTTCGTATTCATCATGGACGCTAAACCGATCACTTTGTGTTAAAATTATCAAACAAGCGGGCTTAACATCTTTTTCGCCAAAATTTCTGGCACTGCGGTTTGATAGTTGGGTGAGAAATTCACTAACAAGGCTGGTTAGCTTATCAATTTTCCCCTTTCTACCAAACTCAGTAATCGCCTCTTCTTGCCTAGACACATCCAGGGTATAATTAGCTTGCCTTTAAAAGATATCACCCAAATATTTTAAGTAGATATTTTCGACAATTTTGTTGGGGATTTCAAATATCGTTACCATATCAAAGCCTTTAATTGTAAGCAAGCCGATGTTAAACAGCAGGGTAATAAAGTCATTTTTATCGAATTTTTTACCAATCTCAATGAATGATTGTAACGTTCCTTCGACTTGCTTTTCGGTGATGATTTTTTCAATAACTTGGTAGTTTAGCAACATCACTCATTTGGATCAAATTTCAGATTAGTTCAAAAATAAAATCCCATTCTGGCTTGCTAAGCTTATTTTCACTTTTAAATCGCAAGCTTTGATCGTCGCTTGGTCATACAAGTGGAAAAAGCGGGGATATTTAAGCAGAAAAGTCAGTTTTTGCCTTTTTGTCGTTTGAACTGTGACCAAAAAAGTGAATAACTTTGGCGAAGTTGTATACTATTAGATACTTTTGTGCTATAATTAAAGATGTGTAAAACTTCTATCACGGTTGGTATTGCTGATTTTGCATCGCTAAACTTGTCGAAAAATCAGCTAGTATAAAAGTTTGTGTTGGTTTATACGCAAAGCAAGCCTCGCTCGCAGGTGGTTATTTCAAATATAAAGTACCGAATTTTCTTGCAAGGCAAAAAACTAAAGCTGACGCGCCACGCGTAATCCCGCGCGGATGTGTTAGTAGATAAATTGCCAAAAAACTAGCTTTAATTTGAAATTTGTGCCAAGCGGGCAAGGATAGCCTGATTAGCTTTAAAAATATTGTGAGGTGATCATGATGATAATGACAAACAGGATGAGTGGTATTTTGCTTCACATTACCAGCTTACACTCCAAATACGGAATCGGCGATTTAGGTGTGGCCGCTTATCAATTTATCGATTTTTTAAAAGAAGCAAATCAACGACTCTGGCAAATTCTACCAGTTAATCCGACAGGATATGGTGATTCGCCTTATCAAAGCTTTTCGACTTTCGCAGGGAATCCGCTGCTGATTTGTCCCCAAAAATTAGTAGCTTGGTCGCTACTTTTGGAAGCAGATCTCCAAGTTGAAGGGGTTAAACTGTCCCATAAAGTCGATTATGCAGCTGTAATTAAGTTAAAAGAGCAGCTAAACAAGCAAGCTTTTCATAATTTCCAGCAATCGAAAAACCGCGAATTAAACCGCGAATATGACGACTTTGTCAAAAAAAATACCGACTGGTTAGCTGATTATGCTCTGTTTATGGCATTAAAGTTTCATTTTATTAACAAGCGACAAACACAAACCGCCACCACCGAGTATGACAGCTTTGCGCAGGCAAACAAAAAGCTGTTAACTGCAACGCAAATTCGCGACTACTATTATGGTGCGATTTGGCAAAGTTGGCCACCAGAGCTTGTTAGTCGGCAACCGGCTACTTTAAAAAAATGGCGAGCTGATTTGGCGGAAGCGATTGAATATCATCAGTTTTTACAGTTTATTTTTGCGAAACAGTTTAGCGAATTAAGAGCGTATGCTAAGCAAAACGATGTTGAAATTGTTGGCGACATTCCCATTTTTGTGGCGCTTGATTCTGCGGATTGTTGGGCAAATCCAACACTCTTTATGTTAGATAAAGTTGGCAATCCTCTTGCAGTTGCCGGTGTGCCGCCAGATTATTTTAGCGAAGATGGCCAACTTTGGGGCAATCCCCTTTACAATTGGCATAAACTAAAAGAGGCGGGTTATTCATGGTGGATTAAACGAATTTTAAAAACGCTGGAATTTTGCGACATCTTGCGCATTGATCATTTTCGGGGTTTTGAAAGTTATTGGAGCATCCCTTACGGGGAAAAAACGGCCAAAAAAGGTAGCTGGTTGCCGGGACCGGGCATTGATTTCTTTGATGTCATCAAAAAAGAATTAGGCGATTTGCCAATCATCGCTGAAGATTTGGGAATTATTACTAATGAAGTAAAAGCCTTGCGCGATACGCTAAACTTGCCGGGGATGAAAGTTATTCAATTTGGTTTTGACGCTGGAGTTAATAATGAAAATCTACCCAACCATTTTAAAACTGATCAGCTAGTTGTGTACACCGGAACGCATGATAATGATACGACGCTGGGCTGGTACCAAAATTCAACAGCTGCCGTTCGTGATCAATTTCGGCGCTATTTGAATGTTGATGGTCATGACGCTGCTTGGGATATGATTCGATTAGCGTTTTTATCAGTTGCTAAAATTGCCATTGTGCCCCTGCAAGACGTGCTTAGCTTAAGCCAAACTCACCGCATGAATACGCCAGGCATTGCTGCTGGTAACTGGCAGTTTCAACTAGCACCAAACAGTTTAACACCAGAAGTTGCTACTAGGCTAAACTATCTTAGCAAAATTAGCGATCGCAACCTAGTAACCAAGCCTAAAACCCCCGAAGCTAACGAATAATTGGCATCAAATCGGCACCAAAAGTTAAAATTATAAGAAAAAACGAGTAAAAACATGAAAGGTGGAATCAACATGGCAAAGAAAAGTATTGCAATGCTTTTAGCAGGCGGGCAGGGAAGTCGTTTAAAATCCCTGACGAAAAATTTAGCAAAACCAGCGGTGGCTTTTGGCGGAAAATACCGAATTATCGATTTTCCTCTAAGTAATTGCACTAACTCTGGGATTGACACCGTTGGGGTTTTAACGCAGTATCAACCGCTTGTTTTAAACGCTTACATCGGGAATGGAACCCACTGGGATTTAGACCGCGCCAACGGGGGTGTGTCGGTCTTACCGCCGTATTCAGAAGCTTCGGGCTTTAAATGGTACAAAGGGACAGCAAGCGCGATTTTTGAAAATATGAATTACATTGAGCGCTACAACCCCGAATATGTCCTCATCCTCTCAGGTGACCACATTTACAAAATGAATTATGCTAAAATGCTAGACTTTCACACGCAAAAAGGTGCGGATGTTTCCATTGCCGTAATTGAAGTCCCTTGGGATGAAGCGAGTCGTTTTGGCATTATGAACACAGACGCAAACGCCAACATCATCGAATTTGACGAAAAACCAGAACAACCGAAAAATAATTTAGCCTCAATGGGCATCTACATCTTTAAAACCGAAGTCCTCAAAGAATTTCTGGAAATGGATCACGGCTTACCCGAATCAAGCAACGATTTTGGCAAAGATATTATTCCGCTATTACTTGATGAGAAAAAGAAAGTCGTCGCCTATGAATTTAAAGGCTACTGGAAAGATGTCGGCACCGTGCAAAGCTTGTGGGCGGCGAACATGGATTTACTAAACACAGCACAAAACCCTAACGAAGCCAGTCTTGACCTTTATGAAGGAACGTGGAAAATCTACTCAAAAAACCCAAGCTATCCGGCGCAATACATTGACGTTGAGGCCAAAATTAGCAACGCCTTAGTAAATGAAGGCTGTATTATCAAGGGTTGTGTTACCCAAAGTGTCATCTTTCAAGGTGTCCAAATTGGCAAAAATAGCGTAATTTCTGACTCGGTAATTATGAACAACGCCATCATCGGCGAGAATGTGAAAATCCATCGGGCCATTATCGGACCAGACACACACATTTCAAACGGTAGCGTTATCGAACCTGAGCCTGGTAGTAGCGAAATCGTCTTGCGGATGGACGACTAACTTGTCGTAATTTTGAGTTCTTAAAAATTTTAGGAGGTAGCAATAAATGGATAGATTAGAAAACAAACAAATCTTAGGTGTCATTGACGCCACAACGCACATCGCCTCGCTTGGTCAACTAACACTCAACCGCCCGGTAGCATCACTTCCCTTTGCCGGCCGATATCGGCTAATCGACTTTATGCTCTCGAACATGGCACACGCTGGCATTGATAGCGTCGGTGTTTTTTCTCACCACGTTCACAACTCGCTAAAAGGACATATCGGTTCGGGAAAAGTCTGGGATTTAGATCGGAAAAATGGTGGCCTATTCTTTTATGTTCAAAATGAGCATGAACAAGAAAACAGTCAACTCATCTTACAACAAAATCAACAATTCTTTATTCGCGCGCCTTATCAATACGTGATTATTGCCCCAAGCAACATCGTCGGGCGCGTACCAATTTTAGAAATGTTCAAACAGCACAAAGCTGTTAATGCCGAAGTAACCCAAGCAGTTTATCTAAACGAAGCCTTACCGATTTATTTACTTAAACGCCAATATCTGGTGGATTTATTAGCTAATCAGGACATCAACCAGCCAAATTCCTTAATCGGCTTCATTGAAGCGAGCCTGCAAGCTACTAAGAAAAACCTGTACCAAATTGACGAGCAGTTGCTAATTATTGATTCCTTAGTTAGCTATTATGTAAGCAATATGCGCCTACTAGTTTTAGACAACTGGGAGAGTATTTTTAAAAAAGCTTACCCTGTCTTAACCAAAACCAAAGACGAACCGCCAGCCAAATACCTGTTTGATGCTGATGTAACTAGCTCAATTATTGCCAACGGCTGTATCATTGATGGAAAAATTACCAGCAGTATTGTTTCAAGAGGTGTGCAAGTTGGCAAAAATACGACCATTCGCAACAGCATCATTATGCCTGGTGTGACAATTGGTAAAGGGTGTGTTTTAGATGGCGTAATTGTTGATAAAGATGTAACAATTGAAGCCGGAGCCGTCTTAAAGCAAAGCGCGACGCAGCCGCGAGTCGTGCCAAAAGGGGCAACAATTTATAAGGAGTGGAAGTAGATGAAAATCTTATTTGCTGCTAGTGAATGTATGCCGTTTGTTAAATCTGGTGGTCTTGCTGACGTAATTTTTGCCTTACCAAAAAGCTTAAAGAAAAACGGGATTGATGCTCGGGTGATGCTGCCACTTTACGGCCAAATACCCGCCGAATTTAAGGCGAAAATGCAATTTAAAAAGGCAATAACCACGAGAATGGGTTGGCGCGAAGCTTATTGCGGTTTATTTGAGTTAACGCATGATGAAGTCGTCTATTACTTTATTGACCATGAATACTATTTCAAGCGCGACTCACTTTATGGCCATTACGACGATGGTGAACGCTTTGCTTACTTTTGTCGAGCGACGCTTGATATTATTCCCTACTTGAATTTTATTCCAGATATTATTCATAGTCACGACTGGCATACCGGCATGATTGGCTTTTTACTAAAAGAACAATATCGACATTTGCCCCTTTATCAACCAATTAAAAGTGTCTTTACGATTCATAACTTGCAATTTCAGGGAATTTTCCCGCGGTCTTTAATGCATGATTTGTTAATGTTTGATGATCATTACTTCCACGTTGACCGGTTAGAATTTTACGGAAATATTAACTTTCTCAAAGCCGGCCTCATTGCAGCTGATAAAATTACAACTGTTAGTAAAACTTATAAAAATGAAATTCAAGAGCCGTTTTTTGGCTACCAACTTGATGGCTTGTTGCGCGCTTTAGATTATCGAATGGTTGGGATTTTAAATGGGATTGATCCGACAGTTTATAACCCCGAAATTGATCCCAATCTTGCCGTTAACTACAACTTGCAAACTTTAGAAAAGAAAAAAACGAATAAACGCATTTTGCAAACTGGACTTGGACTTTTAGTCAGTGAAACTGTTCCTGTTGTTGCGATGATTACTAGACTTAGCAAACAAAAAGGTATTGACTTGGTGCAACGGGTCTTTGATGAAATGATGCAAGAAAACGTCCAGTTTATCATCATCGGGAGTGGCGATGAACACTACGAATCATTTTTTTCACATATGGAAGCTATTTATCCAGATAAAGTTCGCGTCCATCTTGGTCTTAATGAATCGCTTGCACATCGCGTTTATGCTGGTGCGGACTTGTTTTTGATGCCATCACTATTTGAACCGTGCGGACTTTCACAGTTAATCGCCTTGGCTTATGGGACCATCCCGCTAGTTAGGCAAACCGGTGGCTTAAGCGATACTGTCCAAAACTATGACGAAACTAACCCAGCTGGCAACGGCTTTACTTTTCCTAACTACAATGCTCACGATCTATTATTTACTTATCAACGTGCTTTAAATTTATATAAAAGTTCCCAGTGGCAAACCCTCGTTGAGCGCGCCATGTCAAGTGATTATAGCTGGACACAATCAGCTAACCAGTACCAGCAAGTTTATCAAGAACTTATGCAAAATTAAGTAACAACCGAAAACAAAAAAATTCAAATTAAGAGAGGAGTTGAAGTGGCAATCATTAGCAAGCCACTTCGTAATACAAGTATGAGAATAACAAAAAGTAACTTTAAACGTCTGTTTAAGAAAAAAATTGTTGAAATTTATGAAAAAGAATTGCCAGAGGCAACCCCGCAGGAATTATATGATGTGTTGGGATTATTAATCAAAGATCACATTTCTTCACAGTGGATTAAAACTAATGAAAAAAATCGGACATCAGGAAAAAAGCAAGTTTATTATTTATCGATTGAATTTTTACTCGGCAAACTCCTTGGCGCTAATGTGCTAAATCTGGGACTTTATGATGTCGTAGCTGAAGGCTTAAAAGAGCTTGATGTTGATTTTAAAAATCTCGAAGAAATTGAAAGTGATGCCGGATTAGGTAATGGCGGTTTAGGACGTTTAGCAGCCTGCTTTTTGGACTCGTTAGCATCGTTAGACTTACCCGGTCATGGCTTTGGGATTCGTTATCAACATGGACTTTTTGAGCAAAAAATTGTCGACGGCTATCAAGAAGAAGCCCCTGATCAATGGTTAGTTAACGGTAATGTTTGGGAAAAGGCTTGTGTTGATGAGGCAGTAAAAGTTCGATTTTGGGGGCGAGTTGAATCAAGTGTTCGCAACGGTCGTTTAGAATATACGCTCCTTGATAGCGATGAGGTGCTGGCGATTCCTTACGACTTACCAGTGATTGGTTATCAAACTAAAACAGTTAATACGCTAAGGCTTTGGGGTGCTGAAATTAGTCCAACGCAAAAAAATTGTGATCTTGGCGTTTATACTCGCGAAACTGAAGCGATTTCTGATGTTTTGTATCCTGATGATTCTTATGAGGATGGTAAAATTTTACGCTTAAAGCAGCAATATTTTCTGGTTTCGGCAAGTTTGCAAAATATTCTAAAAGAGTACAAGCTAAATCATGACAGCTTGCACCTAATTCATGAACATGTTGCCTTTCATATTAACGATACGCATCCAGCGCTGGCAATTCCCGAATTTATGCGCTTGCTTGTTGATGAGGAAAAAATGTCATGGGATGAAGCTTGGCAGATTACGACCCACACGTTTGCTTATACGAATCATACACTGCTTTCAGAAGCTATGGAACGCTGGCAAATTCATTTGTTGCAACGGTTGCTACCACGAGTTTATCAAATTATCCATGAAATTAATGAGCGTTTTTGTAAGGAGTTGTGGAATCAGTATCCGTATGATTGGGACCGCATTGAACACATGGCCATTATTGCTCATGGCGTTGTGAAGATGGCACATTTGGCAGTGGTTGGTAGTTATAGCGTTAATGGGGTTGCCAGAGTTCACACTGAAATTTTATCTAAGCGCGAGATGAATTTATTTTACCAATTTACGCCGAATAAATTCAACAATAAAACTAACGGAATCACTTTCAGGCGTTGGTTGTTGCAGTCAAATCCCGAGCTAACGAGTCTGTTAAAGGCGACAATTGGTGATGGCTTTGTTAAAAATCCGATGGAGCTTGAAAATTTACTCCCATTTAAAGAGGATAAAGCGTTTCTAGAAAAATTAGCAACGGTCAAAAAAGCGCGAAAAACGATTTTAGCGAATGTTATTGCTAAAGAGCAGGGGATTATTGTTGATCCGAATTCTATTTTTGACATTCAAGTGAAAAGGTTGCATGCTTATAAGCGACAGTTGTTAAATGCTTTGCATATTATGCATTTGTATAACCGCTTAAAGGAAGAACCGGGGCTTGAGATGCCGCCGCGAACCTTTATTTTTGGCGCGAAGGTGGCTCCTGGTTACTATTATGCTAAAAAGGTGATTAAGTTAATCCACGCAATTGCTGAGGTGGTGAATCATGATCCGGCAGTAAGCGGGCGTTTAAAAGTGGTCTTTTTAGAAAATTATCGGGTTTCGATTGCTGAGGATATTTTCCCCGCAGCTGATATTAGTGAGCAAATTTCAACGGCAACTAAAGAGGCATCGGGAACTGGTAATATGAAATTTATGCTAAACGNCGCGCTAACGCTCGGAACGCTTGATGGTGCGAATGTTGAGATTATGGAGCTTGTTGGTGAGGAAAATATGTTTAAATTTGGCTTAACGATTGATGAGGTAATGACATTTAATCGGCATGGCGGTTATCAGCCAAGTGATTACTATCATTATGATGCTAATATTCACCAAGTTCTAAATCAGCTAGTTAACGGGCATTTTCCGGTGAAAGCTAAGGAGTTTGATGTGTTGTATCAGTCGTTAGTGCATCATGATGAATATTTCTTGCTAAAAGATTTTGCTAGCTATAAGGAAGCTCACGAGCGGGCTGGCGCGCTCTTTATGGATAAAAATGCTTGGTTTGAAAAGGCGACAGTTAATATTGCAAAAGCGGGATTCTTCTCAAGCGATCGTACAATTTCCGAATATGCAAAAGAAATTTGGAAAATTCGCAAATAAAAAGAGCTTACGCTCTTTTTTCACAGGTAAAAATCAACAGGTAAAAGGGAGAAGATTATGAGTCATTTAGCTTATCAAGCTTATTTAGACACCAACCGGGGCATTACTTTGCTCGTTGATAACGGTGGGCAAGAAGTCAATTTAGCAACAGTCTGTTTAGCTAATCAACAAACTGATGAGCAGTTTGAATTAGCGCTAAAAGGGGTTGATAAATTAAAATCAGTAGTTAAATATTATTTTGAAATTCAAGGGTTTATAACGCTTGGCCAAGCGTTTGTGTTAACTGATGGTCAGCATTTGAAAACGCCATTACTGCTTGGTGCAATTACGCGAACGGCTTGGTTTGATGAGCAATTTTACGCGCCGTTAGCTAATTTAGGAGCAACATATCAAAAGCAGCAAACTGAGTTTCAGGTTTGGTCCCCAACAGCAATTGCAATTTGCGTCGTTTTGTATCAAGGTAATCAAGAAACCATTCACCAGCTGACGCAACAGGCAAACGGCGTTTGGCAAGGGTTAGTTTTCGGCGATTTAGAACTCATCAAATATCGCTTTCGCATCACGCAACCACACCGCCTCAAGGAAACCATTGATCCTTATGGCGTCGCTTCAACGGCAAACGGTTCATATAGTGTGGTGGTTGATTTAAAAAAGACAACACCAATAGCGAGGGGCCCAAAATTAAAGCAACCAACCGATGCGATTATTTACGAGGTAAGCGTTCGCGATTTTACCATCCATGCGCCAAACTTAGGCGCCAAGCGGGGCAAATATTTAGGACTTACCGAGCTTGACTACTTAAAAGAACTTGGTATTACCCATATTCAGTTATTACCAATTTTTGATTTTGAAGGGGTTGATGAAACAAAACCCCAAAATTCGTATAATTGGGGCTACAATCCTAGCCAATACAACCTTCCTGAAGGTAGTTATGCCCTTGATGCCACCGATCCCTATGCGCGGATTAACGAATTGAAGACGTTGATTAACCATTTACATGAGCAAGGTTTTGGCGTGATTATGGATGTTGTGTATAATCATGTTTATGACCGGCGAACTTTTCCCTTTGATGCGTTTGTTCCGAATTATTTTTATCGCTATGATTTTCACGGTATGCCGACAAACGGCAGTGGTTGTGGCAATGATGTGGCAACTGAGCGCCGGATGGTGCGAAAATTCATCCTTGACTCCGTTAAATTTTGGGCAACCGAGTACGGAATCGACGGTTTTCGCTTTGATTTAATGGGGTTAATGGATATTACAACGCTTAACGAAATTCGCAAATTAACTGATGAGCTTAACCCGGCAATTTTATTATATGGTGAAGGTTGGAATCTAAATACCGCGCTTGCTGATGCGAAAAAAGCAACCATTGACAACGCCCATCTGCTCCCTGGCATTGCCCATTTTAATGATACCTTTCGCGACACAATTAAAGGCTCAACTTTTGATCACTGGGAAAAAGGCTTAGCGCTGGGCAATCTAGCTTTAAACGAGCTGGCTCAACAAGTTTTAGCCGGAAGTAGCGGTCGCAACTTCGGCGAAAATTTCAAATTTTTTAACCCTGAGCAAAGTATCAACTACGTTGAATGTCATGATAATCATACTTTTTGGGATCGGGCGCAAATTTCCAATGGCGATGAAGCCGATGAAATTCGCCAAAAACGCCAACTTTTAGCCACGGCAATGGTTATTTTTGCCCAAGGTATTCCGTTTCTTCATTGTGGGCAAGAATTTTTCCGAAGCAAGCAAGGCGTTGAAAATAGCTATCGTGATAATGACGATATTAACGCCATCAACTGGCAGCAAGTTAGCCAGCAACACGTAGCAATTGAGCTAGTTAAAGGTTATATTAAAATTCGGAAAGCTCACGGTGCGTTTCGGCTGCGAACTGGACCGCTAGTAAAAAAACACTTGCAAATTACTGATCATGATCATGCTGCAATTGAATACGCATTAACAGCTGTTAAAGCTTACGGTAACTATGATGAAATTCGGGTATTTTTTAACTTAACTACCGAAAAGCTGACAATTACGAAACCGCTAACCGGCTTTTGCGTAATTGCTAATGAGCAAGAAAGCGGCTTAGCACCGTTAAAACGGTTGACAAATCAAATTACCTTAGCACCGCTAAGCACAACAGTTATTGTGAAATAGTTTGCCATCTTTGCGCTTGATTATTGCGCTAAAATCCCAAGACACACAGGATAACCGGCTTTGACAATTCGAACTTGAGCAACAGTAGCATCAAAGTTTGTTGCCACAGGGAATTTCACGCTTAAATAGTTGCTTGCCCGGCCGGTTGCTTGTCCATCTTTGACTTGTTCGACGATGATGTCGAGAAT
>JGI990J12352_1000287_pt1 | contig 11705 bp, 11 predicted proteins | sample Intmic4MA4BA4MSA_FD_12352 | JGI IMG/M metagenome (IMG submission 12352) | reverse complement strand
ATAGCCCTTTCATGTATTATAATGTGCGGGTCGCAGAGGACTGCGACCCCTACAGGTGAGTTAAAAACCCATTGCAATTGGAGTCAGGTAGGTTAAAAACCCATTGCAATTGGAGTGTAGCAAACCCTATGGGTAGGTTAAAAATTAATTGCGATAATGTAACAATTTTGTATTAGGATTACACAAAAATGGTTTCGGTTTTTTTAACCCATGCAAAAAGGGTGCTTTTAGAAACTCTGGCAACTCGAAAAATTAATCTTTTATAGGTAATTAATCTTCCATATCCAAAAGATAATCTGCTGTTACACCAAAAAATTCACATAGCTTTTTGATGGTATCGATATTAGGTTCAAAAACACCTGTTTCATATTGACTTAAAGTATTGGGGCTATAACCTATTTCTTTTGCAAGCTGAGCTTGAGTTAAGCCTCTATCCTCCCTAAGCTCTCTAATTCTCAATTTTGCTTTTCGCATAGGAGCATTTTATCTTAAAATCAGATAAAATACTTGACGCTTCTGTTTTTAAGATGTAAAATACATTTATGGATAACATTAACAATACCTATACATGCAAAGATTGTCAAAATTATGTACCCTACTATATAAAGCAAGAAGATTTTAAAATGCGACGTATTGGTCATGGCTATTGCAAAGGTGCTACCAAACAAAAGCAACATAGCCAAAACGAACCCTCTTGCAAGCGTTTTGCACTATCCCTAGATGCAAATAAACCCCAAAGCGAATCGCTAAGGGGTTTATTGAATGACATACTTAAAAATGTAGAGGGTATATTACAAGCAATGCATGTAGATTAATATTTAAAACCACCCAAAAAATTAATCTTCCATATCCAAAAGATAATCCGCTGTTACGCCAAAAAATCTACATAGCTTTTTGATGGTGGCTATATCAGGTTCTGTTATTCCCAACTCATACTGACTGATGGTTTGTTGCCTAACGCCTATTTCAATAGCAAGCTCTGTTTGAGAGACACCTTTCTCTTCCCTTATCTCTTTTAGACGAATTGTTTCCATAAGGTCATTTTACAGCAAAACACTGTAAAATGATTGACATACAATGTTTCACTGTATTAAAATGTATTTATGATTAACACAAACAATACCTATACATGCAAAGATTGCCAAAATTATCTACCCTACTACGTAAAGCAAGAAGATTTTAAAATGCGACGTATTGGTCATGGCTATTGCAAAGGTGCTACCAAACAAAAGCAACATAGCCAAAATGAACCCTCTTGCAAGCGTTTTGCGCTATCCCTAGATGCAAATAAACCCCAAAGCGAATCGCTAAGGAGTTTATTGAATGACATACTTAAAAATATAGAAGGCATATTGCAAGCAATGCATGCAGAGTAAATTTATTTAAAGTTTTCTACAGCGTTTTTAAAGATGTTTAACTCGGTAGACTCGGGCGTGTTTTTGTATAGATTTTTGCCACCTGTGCGCTCAGGATTAAAGGTTGTGCCTAATATGCTACCGCAAGGGCTGCATACAGCAGCAATCGCACGTTTAGCACCTGTAGGGTTGGCAGGGCTTGCCATGGTAGCGTTGCCGTTTGCGTCTGCAAACTGCGCAACCACTTGCCCATTTTTAACTAAGCTATCAATTGCATCACAGCTTGCCACAAACTGACCTGTAGAAGTACACATCGGCATTGCTACCACACTGCCTACTTCTACCCCTTTAAGCCAAGGGGAAAGGTTACTTGCAATGCGTACGGTAAATAATCCGCTTACGGGTTTACCCATGCTATTGTGCGTAAGTGTAGGTACGTTTGTTGTGTTAACACCTAGTTTGCCATGCATTAATAAACCTGTTTTAAGTAGTGCGCCAAAGCCCGTATTTACACCTAGCACCAAACCGCCACGCTCTATTAAAGCGTTTATTTCTGTTGCAATTTCTGCACGTTGCAATAAAGTAGTAGCAAATACGTCACTAATTTCGGGTTCTTTGCTAGAAGAAAAACCATTGGGTAATACAAAAATTTGTGCTTTTTTAATAAGTTTGGCTAAGTCCGCAAAACTCTTAGTAGCTTCTTGTGCGGTATGGTTGCGCATAACAGGTGTTATCACTTCTGCGCCTTCTTCTAAAAATTTACGTGCCATCTCGTACTCGCCGTTGGTGTCCGCCATTACAGGAATAATTACCAAAGGGCTAGCATTGGGTTTTTTACCTTTTTTAGTGGCAGGTTTTTTAGCCGTTTGGTTGTCCGCTTGGTTAAACGTAAAGTTTTCTATTTTATCCGTTTGCGCCCGTTTAGAGGTAGGAAACATTTCTTCAAACGTGCCTGTAAAGCTAGCAACCGCATCTGCTTGAGATAACGTATCTCCGTTACCAAACACAAAATCACCGTCTGGCGTAACTTCGCCCACAAGTTCTATGCCATGCCCCACAAAGTCGTCGGGGGTATCGGTAGTAAACAAAATGTCGCCATGGTCGGGCGTAAATAAACTTGCGTCTGCATGGTTAAATGTAAAACCTAAACCGTTACCCATACAAGACTTAGCAATCGCACTTGCCACACCGCCTACTTCTACTACCGTTGCAAAATCTACCAGCCCTCTGCCGATTTCACCTTGCAACAAATTTAAAAACTCTTTGGTGATTTCCATGTTAGGAATGCATGCCACATCTTTTTGCAATTTATAACGGTACACTTTTTTGCCAGAATTATTAAATACGTTGGTGATAAGTTGACTTGCTTTACCCATACCAATCGCAAAAGAAATCAGTGTAGGAGGAACATCAAGTTTTTCATGCGTGCCGTCTATAGAACCCTTGCCACCTACAGAGGCAATTTCTAAACCTAATTGCGTGTACAGTGAACCTAGTAGCGCAGACACAGGCTTGCCCCAACGCAAATCTTCGTCACGCAATTTTTCAAAATATTCTTGGAACGTTAAGCGAATGGTATTAAGAGGAACACCCGCCACGACTACTTTAACGATAGAACTTAATACCGCATACACCGCACCTGTAAAAGGCGATTCGCTAAATAAATCAGGGTTATAGCCATGGGCGCATACCGTACAAGTATCGGTTTCTCCTTGTAACAGCGGTAATTTTGCCGCCATATTGATAGCAGGTGTTAAACGGTTTTTACCACCCAAAGGCGTAAAGACACTGCCGCCACCCGAGGTAGAATCAAACATTTCAGCCATGCCTTTTTGTGATGCAACACCCGACAACGCTAAGCTTGCCTTAAGTGCAGCCGCTACACCTTTTTTATACACCGCCGCTACACGTTTATCTAAAGACGTAAAATAATTAACAGGCTTTTCGGTTATCTTTGCACTTTGCGTTTGCGCCACACCATTGGTATTTAAAAAAGCACGCTGTATATCTAATACCATGTTGCCATGATAATACATGCGCATATGTCCTGAATCGCTTACCGTTGCAATGCTGTACGCATTAAGGTTTTCCGCCGCCGCTAGCTCTGTAACCTTTGCTACATCTTTAGCCGCAACCACAACGGCCATACGCTCTTGAGATTCACTGATTGCAATTTCTGTTGCGCTTAACCCAGCACATTGGGTAGGTACTTTATCCAACTGAATTTCTAGGCCTTCACTCAATCCCCCCACGGCCACTGAAACACCCCCTGCGCCAAAGTTGCTGCTGCGTTTAACACGGGTAGAGAACTCGGGGTTACGGTACAAGCGTTGTAGCTTTCTAGCAATAATGGGCGTACCCTTTTGCACTTGCGCACTATCTTCTAGCATAGATTTGTCTGTGTGCGATTTAGATTTACCACAACCCATAGCACCGCCACAACCGTCACGCCCTGTCGCACCGCCGATGTACAACACTACATCACCTGGTTCGGGTTTAGATTTGATAACGTTTTGTACAGGAGCTGCCGCCACGGTAAAACTTGCTTCCATACGTTTTGCCGCATAGCCCGCATGGTAATACTCTTGCACGATACCACCCGCCAATCCCACAAGATTAGCATAACTAGAAAAGCCGTCGGCAGCCGTTTGCGTCAAATAACGCTGAGGCAATTTATTTTTTAAGGTGTTTTTAAAGGGGGTGTTACTATCCGCCGCACCTGTTACACGCATAGAGTGGTATACATATCCCCTACCCGATAAAGGGTCTTTCATAGCACTGCCCAAGACAGTCGCCGCACCGCCATAAGGCTCGATTTCGGCAGAATGGCTATGCATTTCATGGTTAAACATAACCTTCCAATCTTCTTGCTTGCCGTCTACGTCCGCTTCTACAAACATCGTACATGCATTGGTTTCTTCACAAATTTCTACATTATCCAACTTACCACGGCTTCTTAGTTCTCTTGCGCCCATAGTAGCAATGTCCATAAGTGAAGGATATTTATCGGCACGGCCGTTGTAATGTTTGTTAAATAAAGCTAAGTATTGCTCAAACGTATCCGAAATTGCGGCAATGTCCGATTTAATAACCACATTTTTAAGTCTGGTTAAAAAGGTAGTATGGCGGCAACGGTCTGACCAATAGGTATCAATCGCTTTAAGTTCTAATACAGTAGGGTTGCGATAAATCTTTTTAAAATGATTTTGCACATGCGCAAGGTCTTCTATGCTCATGGCAAAGTCCGCTTCTTTATGATAAGCAACCAGTTTTTTAGCATCAAAATCAATAAAACCGTCCACCATTGCAACAGGGGCAGGAGGCGCAAAATGGTCTTTTAATGTTTGGGGTACATCTGTAGCAGCTACTTGCGCCTCTACAGGGTTAATCAAATATTTTTTAAGCTTATCTAAATCGCTAGCTTTTACCCCTTTAAACGCATAAATCGTAGCATACGATACCAAAACGCCCTCAACACCTGTAGCCATGCTTGCCGTTTGCGCACAAAAATCTTCACGCTGGTCGTATTGACTAGGCAAAAATTCTACAGCAATTACACTATACTCCGCACCTAAAGAAGGCTGACTTGCCAGTGTAACCTCATCAATACTGGCATCTGCAAAAACCGAATTTGTTAGGGTTTCGATTTGCTTTAAACTTAACCCCTCTACATCAAAACGATTCACAATGCGCAAATCTTCTATGGAGATTTTTAAAAATTTTTCTAAACTTGCTTTTTTAGCCGCTGCTTGTACTCGATATTTTTCTTTTCTTTCTACAAATAATCTTATAACTGACATAGATTAATGATTTCCTTTAAGATTTGATATTCTACATTTTCATGATAATTTTTAGCTACAAGTACGGTGAACGGTGAGTTGACACAAAAATATAGCAATGCCTACAATGTCAAAATATCGAAAATGTCAATTTTGATTTTACCATCGCCTTTTAAAATTAGCCCGCTATTTTAAAAAGTCATTTAAAAAACGTGCATCAGTCGTACAGCTGATGCACGTTTTTTAACTAAAGTGTATGCCCCAATAATACTATAACCTTAGGGCATTGGCACAGACCGTACAAGCCAAATGCACTTATTAAATAGATTGGGTGGTTCTACATTTTAATGATGATTGCTAGTTGCACATGCGGTGCCACTATCATAAAAATATAGCAGCACCGATTTATTTATTGCCTATATCCGTGCGGTAATGCATGCCTTCAAATGTTATATTATCAATGTTTTTGTACACGATTTCTCGCACTTCTTTTAAGGTTTTGGCGGTGGCGGTTACACCTAGTACCCGTCCGCCGTTGGTTACTAATGTGTTGTCTATCATGGCTGTACCTGCATGATACACCTTAACACCCGCATCCATTTTGCCGATGGTTATGGGTTTACCTTTGGGGTAACTTGCAGGATAACCCGCACTTGCAAGAGCCACACAAATGGCAACGTTTTCTTTCCATGTAAATGCGGTGCGGTTAAGCGTACCGTCTATACACGCATCAAAAATTTCTAATAAGTCGCCGTCTAGCCTTGGCAATACCACTTGTGTTTCAGGGTCACCAAACCTTGCGTTATACTCTATCACTTTGGGTACGCCGTCGCTACCTACAATTAAACCAAAGTACAACACGCCTTTAAACGGACGTCCCTCTTTTTTCATGCCTTCTAGCGTGGGCAAAAAAATGGTTTTATGGGCAAGTTCCGCCATAGCAGCTGTATATTTTTGAGAAGGACTCAGCGTACCCATGCCGCCCGTATTAGGGCCTTGGTCACCATTAAATACACGCTTATTGTCTTCTGCCGACACCATCGGGATAAGATTGTCGCCGTCACAAAACGCTAGTACACTCGCCTCAAAGCCTGTTAAAAATTCTTCAATTACTACGCTGTTGCCTGCAGAACCAAATGCGTTATCGTGCATGGTATTTTTTAACGCATCCTTGGCCTCGGCTAAAGTGTTACAAATGGTAACACCCTTACCCAATGCCAAACCGTCTGCCTTTACCACCAACGGTAAAGCTGCTGTTTCTACATACGCAATTGCTTTAGCGTAATCTGAAAAACTGGCATAGTTGGCGGTAGGAATATTATGGCGTTGCATAAATTCTTTGGCAAATACCTTACTTGCCTCTATTTGTGCCGCCGCCGCTGTAGGACCAAACGCCCTAAAACCACCCGCCGTTAGTTTATCTACAAGCCCCATAGCAAGAGGGTCATCGGGCGCAACTACAGTCATGTAAATATCAGGGTGCGTTGCAACAAAATCTACAATCTTTTCAATATCGGTTGCCGCAATATCCGTATGGCACTCGGCAAGCTGAGCAATACCTGCATTGCCCGGAATACAATACAGCTTACCCACGCCGCTACTTTGCGACAACTTATCACATATGGCATGCTCTCTACCGCCACCGCCAATAACAAGAATGTTTTTTAAGTTGGAATTTTTGGATTGGTTTTTCATAGTATATAATCCTTTTTTATGCGGTTGCGGGTCGCAGAGGACTGCGACCCCTACAGGCAGGTTAAAAATTAATTGCAATTGATATAAGCAACACAAGTGGGCTAAAAACCAATCGCGATTGATTGCAACAATCTTGTAGGGGTCGCAGTCCTCTACCACTCGCACAATATTATTATCCGCACAATATCTAAATATCATCATAAAGATAATAACATCACTAAATTCAACACCTCGTTAAGTATCTCTTTAATATTTGACACTTGATGTTTGACATTTGCAAACAACCACCCGCCATGCAAAAATACCCTTTAGTGTTTAAAGTGACGTTGCCCCACAAACACCATGGCAATGCCATACTTATCGCATAGGTCGATACTCTCTTGGTCACGGATACTGCCGCCGGGTTGAATGATGGCTTTTACGCCCGCCTTTTGCGCAACCTCTACACAATCGCCAAACGGAAAAAATGCATCGCTTGCCATTACTGAACCGTTAGCGTTTTCGCCCGCATGTTCAATAGCTTGGTTTGCCGCCCAAATGCGATTGGTTTGCCCACTGCCTAAACCCACAGTTTTGCCATCTTTGGTTAAAACAATAGCGTTGCTTTTGGTGTGCTTTACTACACTGTAAGCAAAAGTAAGCTCTTCTAATTGCGCTTGGCTAGGCTTAATTTTAGTAACCACTTTAAAGTCTGCTTTTTCAAACGTGCTTGCATCTTTGCCTTGCACAAGCAATCCACCGTATACACGTTTAAGGTCTAGCATGTTTTTAACACACACCCTATTTTCTAAACCGTCAATTTTTAGCACTCTAAGATTCGGCTTAGCAGCCAACACCTCTAAAGCCTCTTTCGTGTAACTGGGGGCAATGATAATTTCTAAAAAAATCTTGGTAAGCAAAGCGGCCGTTTTGTCGTCTACTGTGCGGTTAAATGCAACAATTCCACCAAAGATAGAAACAGGGTCTGCTTCGTAGGCGGCACTGTAAGCCGCTAGAGGTGTTTTTGCTATGGCTACACCGCAAGGGTTGGCATGCTTAATGGCTACGCAAGCACACGCATCAAACTCGTTAAGTAGGTCTAACGCACCGCCTGCATCGTTGATGTTGTTATAAGATAACTCTTTACCTTGCAACTGTACAGCACGTGCTAATGACGACATAGAAGGAATAGCGTCCTCGTAAAATGCGCCCGATTGATGAGGATTTTCGCCGTAACGCAAGTCTTGCTTTTTGTTAAATGCCATCGTAAATTCATCGGGATAATCTACCCCTGCTTGGCTTGCCAAATAATTGGCAATCATAGAATCGTACACAGCGGTATGGCTAAACGCTTTAAGCATAAGATGTTTTTTAGTATCTAAAGCAATGCCGCCGCTATTTAATTCTTGTAGCACTTTGCCATAATCGGCACTATCTACAAGCACGGCAACATCCGCATAATTTTTAGCCGCCGCCCTAATCATACTAGGCCCACCAATGTCGATGTTTTCTACCGCATCGCCAAAAGTGCAATTCGGCTTTATAATGGTTTCTTTAAATGGGTAAAGATTAACCGCAACAACATCAATGGTGTTAATTTCTAACTTTTCTAATGTTCTCATATGCTCGGGGTTAGACCTTAAACTTAGTATCCCTGCATGAATTTTAGGGTGCAGTGTTTTTACCCTACCATCTAAACACTCGGGGAAACCCGTAATATCGCTAACCTGAATATTGGCAATACCGTTTTGTGTTAATGCGGCGGCAGTGCCACCTGTAGATAAAATTTCAAAACCTAAAGCGGTTAAGCCTTTAGCAAATTCTATAATTCCTGTTTTGTCGCTAACCGATAGTAACGCACGTTTTTTCATGATAGTGTTTATCCTCGTTTTAAATTTCACCGCAAGCAATTTTTGCCTGACGAGAGTGTTTTTCAGAAACTGTTGTCTATTCGCATAACTTGGCTAGCGTATCCACCAACAACTTATGCTCTATGTTTTCTAATATTCTTTTTTGCAGACTCTCGGGTGTGTCATGCTCTAGCACTTCTAAACTATCTTGCGCAATCACTTTACCCGTGTCTACACCACCGTCCACAAAATGCACACTTGCCCCGCTTACTTTTTCGCCCGCCGCAATCACGGCTTTGTGTACCGCCAACCCGTGCATACCGTCACCGCCAAATTTGGGCAACAAGCTAGGATGAATATTGATAATTTTATCAGGATACTCCTCTATAATAATAGGAGTTAAGATACCTAAATACCCCGCCAGCACAATGTAATCTGCCTTGGCCGCTTGCACGGTTTTTAAGATAGCAGCGTCCCTTGCTTCTTTAGAATCAAACTGCTTAAGAGGTGCTACAAAAGTTTTAATGTTATGTTGCTTGGCTCTCTCTAACCCATAAGCGTCAGCGTTACTCGATACTACCACGCAAATATTTGCTTGCAAGCTACCCTTAGCCACAGCGTCAATAATCGCTTGTAGATTAGAGCCACCGCCCGATATTAAAACAGCTATGTTTGTTTTCATTGTAATTCTATGCCTTCTTTAAGAGCCGTTTCGCCAATAACATAAGCAACTTCACCCAACTCTTTTGCCATCTTTAATACACCGTCTACATCTTTTTTATCTACGCACAACACCATACCGATACCCATATTAAACGTATTGTACAATTCTTGATTAGACAAACCCGACTTCTCTTTTAACAATGTAAAGATAGGAGGCAATGCGTAAGCATCTACATTAATTTTTGCGCCAATACCTTTAGGAAAAATTCTAGGTATATTTTCGATAAAACCACCGCCCGTAATATGCGCCACACCCTTAAGGTTAAATTTTTCTTTTAACGCTAAAATAGATTTTACATACAACTTAGTAGGCGTTAATACTTCTTCCATTAACGTCTTATCGCTACCTGGCACTTTGGTACTCTCTAGCGTGGCTTTATCTTCGCCTAACAATTTACGTACAAGCGAAAATCCATTAGAATGAATACCGCTGCTGGCTAACCCAATCAACGTATCGCCCGCTACAATCGTACTGCCGTCAATAATATTTTTACGGTCTACAATGCCTACACAAAAACCCGCAATGTCATACTCGCCCTCTGTATAAAACCCTGGCATCTCGGCTGTCTCGCCACCAATCAACGCACAACCACTGTCACGACACCCCTCGGCAATGCCCTTAACTACCTGCTCTGCCATAAGAGGGTCTAGCTTACCCACTGCAAAATAATCTAAAAAAAGTAACGGCTTTGCGCCTTGACACACTACATCGTTTACACACATTGCAACACAATCAATGCCAATTTTATCATGCTTGCCCGAAATAAACGCATATTTTAATTTAGTGCCTACGCCGTCCGTACCACTTACAAGTACAGGCTCATCCATTTTTTCGTTGGCAATCGAATACAGTCCGCCAAAAGAACCCACATCACCCAATACGTTTTTGTTAAACGTACTCGCCGTATGCTTTTTGATAAGCTCTACCGCTTTATAGCCACGCTCTACATCTACACCAGCGTCTTTATAAGAAATTGCCATACTAAAAAATCTCCTTAAAGGCTCCTAAAAGTCTTTAAGAAGATTATACATGTTTTCAACACGTGTTGTCAAATATTTTGTTAGGTTTTATCGTTTAATCCGCTGTAAAGTTTTTAGCAATACGGGCACTAAAATAGGCAATACTATGGCATTAGATATAATATGCGTTAAAAAAAACGGAACGCCTGCAGCATATCTAAAATAAAACATGCTCCAAAACATACCACTGCCGATAGCATTTGCAAAACTTATCTCTATCAACGTGCTTAATACCCCAAACCATGCCGTAAGCGCAACCGCAACAATCACCGCTATAACAATGGTTTTAGTTTTTATTACCGCAAATTTATTTACTTGATTTTCTTCTTGTGCATTTTTTGAAGAACTCGTATTTGCGTCCATCACGCTTGGCGATTCCTCAAACAGCAACGCTTGCCCGCTTAAAGATTCTACCTTTGCCTTACGTTTACCGAAAGATTTTTTTGTTATCAGCGATACAAGCGCAATCGCCGCTACCAGCATAGGCCAATGGATAAAATATAAAACTACCCACCATAACATAAAGCCCCAAATTAAAATCTCTATTAACAAAGATTATGCTTGCAATAAAAGTTTTAGTAAAGCCAAAATGCAGCGTAAACACCACAAACAACAACGTAACAATTTCTATGTTGATGATATAAGCAATCGCCGTTTTGCCGCCTGCAATCAGTGCCACCATCACGGCAATTTGGCATACGTTTTTTGCATTTTTCATAAGCGCAAATTACCTACTAAAAGGTAACTGCAACAAATAAATACGTTTCACCGTCTAATACAGGCAGGCTATCAATACCTAAGTTTGCAGAATAAAATGTGGTACCGTCTACTACCCTAGTTTGGGTAGGTATCGCCCAACGCAAATCATTGCTGGTTAAATACAACATGATAAAGGTACTGCTTCCGCTAGGCAAATCACCCAACGTGCTTATAAACCTACCCAATCCCGTTGCATAACCATAAGTAAATACCAAACCCTCTTCTTCTACCAATTCATCTAATACCAAACCGATATAAGTTTGCGTTGTTACCCACTCAAACCGCTGCGTATCAACCATTATCGCAATACTCGCACCATCAGGCGGTAGTGCTGGCGGTGGCTCTACGCTACAAGCAGTAAAAGCAACTAGCCCAATCGTAAGCAGTGCCACCAAAGACAATGCCCATAGTTTAAAAATTTTGTTTTTCATAAATGTGTTACCCTCCGTAACATGTTTTAAATTTGAATCTTTATAGCAGATTCACTCTTATGTAAGAATCTTATTAACAAATATCAGGACTTAGCAACTATAAAAAAAGTGAAT
>JGI990J12352_1000286_pt1 | contig 11719 bp, 11 predicted proteins | sample Intmic4MA4BA4MSA_FD_12352 | JGI IMG/M metagenome (IMG submission 12352) | reverse complement strand
ACACATGCCCAGACTTCTGCCTAGTAAAGTTCGTGCCAACATCAGGAAGGCTTTACGCCAACTACACCGTGGAAGACTTCGAGATTTAAAAAACAAAATAAAGACACGGCACTCGCAGGCTTTGACATAAAAGAGATTGACGAATTATTTAGTGGTACAATTTATGATGTTAAGGAAGACAACTTTGATGCCGAAAGCGAAATCGCAAAGGTAGCCACGCCGTTCACGCAAGGTGGCGATGTTTGGCACTTGGGTAAACATAAACTGCTGTGCGGAGATTCGACGGCAGAGAAGCGATGTAGGGCGGTTGTTTGGAGAAGTTAAAGCTCTAGTGCTACTTTGGGTGCAAATATCAAAGCCAGATAATAATCATATCCTACTACTTGTCCGCATATAGATAGTGTATGAGTAAATACGATGGAATAGATAGGCCCGAATTAGAAGTTAGCCAATCCAATACAATTACAGTTCGCAAAAAACCAATACCCTCTAAAGAAGGCTACTTAAAAGGGTTGCTTTTTCGCATAATGATTGCAGGTGTAATCTTGGGTATAATTTTTGGTATTGCAAACAGCAACCTAGGTTTTGCAATTCAGTTTCGAGATGCCATTTATAATAGTATAACGGTTGATTTTTCACAAGGTGGCAGTATTTCTAATAGAGAATATTATCTATGGGATAGTATCATGTATCGTTTAAATAGAACATAGAGGCAAGAGAGATTGCACAAAAAAAATAGAAAACGTATTGGTTTTGGGGTTTCGCCGTTCTTTTTTGCGCTTGGCGGGTTCATGATATTTTTTGGCTATGGTTTTGAGCTTTTATATCACATGGCCGTTTTAATTATTCATGAGTTTAGTCATGCCGAAATGGCAAAACGCAGAGGCTTTAGATTAAATGGCATAAAGCTTATGCCGTATGGTGCAGCACTTTCTGCCGAGTTAGAAAATATGACGCCTCGTGATGAAATCTATATTGCGCTGGCGGGGCCTGTAATTAATCTATTAATGGCAGGGATTTTTGTGTGTATATGGTGGCTGTTTCCTAACAGCTATCCTTTTACGCAAAATTTTGTGCGTATCAATTTAATAACCGCAACGTTTAATTTGTTGCCTCTTTATCCGCTAGATGGGGGTAGGGTATTATTGGCGGCACTGTCATTAAAATTTAAAAGGCAAAACGTATACAAGGTAATGCGATGGGTAGGCTTAGCAGCGGCAGGAGTGTTTGCAGCATTTAGCTTTACAGTTTTTTATTTAACAGCAAATGTGTCTTTGGCACTTATTGCAGTGTTCTTTTTTGCGTCCACTCTGTTAGGAGAAAAAAACTCATCGTATCAAAGGCTTTATTCTATGGCTTATCGCTCACAAAAACTTAAAAAAGGTATGCTAGTACGGGAGATTATTGTAGGGGAAGACGCAAGCATTTTGTCGCTATTGCGTATGATAAACGCCAATTATTTTTATCGCTTTAACGTAGTAGACGCTAGTTTTAACCCCATCAAACAGATTACAGAACTAGATTTAGAGGCTCTTGCCGCCCAAAAAGGCAGTCATCTAAGCTTAGGAATGGCATTATCGTGCCGCTAAAGTAAATGTGTACATAAGTGCATTTGTAATTAGAGATAATGATTAAATTATGCGGGTCGCAGGGGACTGCGACCCCTACAAGATTGCTTCACCAGTTGTTTATTGGGTTTTATGGTCTTGGGGAAAATTCAATGGGAAATTAATTTAACTCACATGTAGGGGTCGCACTCCTGTGCGACCCGCACATTATAAAGAAATCATGATAAAAATGACAGAAGCGCCATGGTTACTGTTTTGCTTACTATTTTTTAGAATAATATGAAGGTATATTCAAGCAATGATAGTTTGTTGTGGACCGCAGGGAACTGCGTACCTCTACATGTGGCTTTAAAACCAATTGCGATGTGATGTAACCAATATAGATAGATAAAAAATCGATTACAATTAATGTAGCTAATATAGACACTACTAAATTTTTAAGCCTTTCAATTTATTTAAAAGTTGCTTTTGTTTTTCTGCCAATCAAAAAACCCGCATGGTGTATATACCATGCGAGTTTTATTAATATAAGAATTTGTTTTTGTGTACAATATCTGTAACCAAAAAGCATGACTAGAATCTTTAGAATCCTAATTAGTTTAGTACATTCCGCCCATGCCACCCATTCCGCCGCCAGCGGGCATTGCAGGCTCAGGTTCAGGGATATCGGCAACTACGCTTTCGGTAGTAAGTAGTGTACCTGCAACCGATGCTGCATTTTGTAATGCACTGCGTGTAACCTTAGTAGGGTCTATGATACCTTTTTTAACAACGTCACAAAACTCGTCTTTTAATGCGTCATAACCATAATTGGGGTTTTTAGCGTTGTTGGCTAAAATGTTGTTGATAACTACCGCACCATTAACACCAGCATTTTCAGAAATTTGTAGTAGGGGAGATTCTAATGCTTTAAGTATAATTTCTGCACCCGTTTTTTCATCACCTGCTAAAGTTTCTACGTGCTTTTTAACGGAAGGAATCGCACCCAATAGGGCAACGCCGCCTCCAGGTACCATACCTTCTTCTACGCTGGCTCTTGTTGCTGCTAAAGCATCTTCGATACGAAGCTTCTTTTCTTTCATTTCTACTTCGGTAGCCGCACCCACGTTAACTACTGCAACGCCGCCCGCCAATTTAGCCAGACGCTCTTGCAGTTTTTCACGGTCATAATCACTGGTAGTATTTTCAATTTGGGCTTTAATCGCTTTAACACGGGCTTTAATGTCCGCCGCTTTGCCGTTGCCTTCTACAATAACGGTGTTGTCTTTATCTACTTTAACTTGACGTGCTTTGCCCAGCATAGCAGGGGTAACGTCTTTAAATTCGGTACCCATTTCTTCAGAAATTACTTGGCCGCCTGTTAAGATGGCAATGTCGGCAAGCATTTCTTTGCGCCTATCGCCAAAACCAGGGGCTTTTACGCATACGCAGTTAAAGGTTCCACGTAATTTGTTTACCACAATCGTAGCCAACGCTTCTTGCTCAAAATCATCGGCAATAATCAATAATTTTGCGCCTGTGTTTACAATTTGCTCTAAAACAGGCAAAATTTCTTGAATATTGGTGATTTTTTTATCGGTAATCAAAATTAAAGGGCTATCCAAAACCGCTTCCATTTTTTCAGTATTGGTAACCATGTACGCAGACGCATATCCACGGTCAAACTGCATACCCTCTACAAGCGTTAAGTTGGTATCCATAGTTTTAGATTCTTCTACCGTAATAACGCCGTCTTTGCCCACTTTTTCCATAGCTTCGGCAATCAATTCACCTACGGTTTCGTCTGCCGCAGAAATACTTGCCACGTTTTTAATAGAGGTGCGGTTATCTACAGGCTTAGAGATAGATTTTAGGTATTCTACCGCATTTTCACTGGCAGATTTAATACCACGCTTTAAAATCATAGGGTTTGCGCCCGCAGCCACGTTTTTAAGACCTTCTTTAATAATCGCTTGCGCCAATACAATCGCTGTAGTTGTACCATCGCCTACTACATCGTTGGTTTTGGTGCTAACTTCTTTAAGTACTTGTGCGCCCATGTTTTCAAAAGCGTCTTCAAGCTCAATTTCTTTTGCGATGGTAACACCATCGTTGGTAATAAGAGGAGAGCCGTATTTTTTACCCAATACCACATTGCGACCTTTGGGTCCAAGCGTAATTTTAACCGTGTTAGCCAAAATGTTTACGCCTGCTTCTAATGCTTTTCTTGCTTCTTCAGATGTTTTAATTTGTTTTGCCATATAAATTTAATGCTCCTAAAATGTTTATTAGATGTACTTTTTACCCGAAAGGGCAAGGGGGAGAGGTTACTTAGTCACAATCGCCAAAATGTCGCTTTGACGCATGATAGTAACTTCTTTACCGTCAATTTTAAATTCACTGCCAGCATAGCGAGAGTATAGTACAACGTCACCTACTTTCACTTGCATAGCGATGTCTTTGCCGTCTACCAATCCACCAGGACCTGCCGCAACTACTTTGGCCATTTGGGGCTTTTCTTGGTCTTTAGCCAATAGTACAATGCCGCTTTTGGTTTTTTCTTCTACGTCGGTAGCCTCTACCACAACTCGGTCAAATAAAGGTACAATTTTCATTTTGAAATCTCCTACGATGTAAGCAAAAATATATTTTTTGTTAAAATGCTTACAGTAATAAGTTACTGTTGTTTTAGACAGATTTTTATGCTGTTATTCTATGCCTGCACGCAAAATAAATATCTATCTTATACTCCAATAACCATTTATCACCTAAAGAATACAATATTTGAGTGAGTTTTGCAAGCGTTTTATAGGGGGTTTTTACGTAAATTTAATATTTTTTGTGATTTTTTTAAAGATTCCAGATTATTTTTAAGCTAAAATCCCACCAAAACATCACATTATGTATTGGTATCTATTTTAAATGTCATTTTATGCTAAAATGCTTGCAAAATAGCGTGAATAGTTATAAAATAGGGTTATTATGGACATTAAATGGGATAAACGTTTTATAGAAGTTGCGAATATGGTGGCAACGTGGTCAAGTTGTTATCAACAAAATCGCCAAGTGGGTGCAGTGATTGCCAAAGACAAACGCATTTTAACCACGGGTTATAACGGCGCACCTAGCGGAGTAGAAAACTGCAAAGAACGTGGCGGTTGTATGCGTAAAAATCTAAATATAGCAAGTGGTACTCGGGCTGAACTTTGTTATGCTACGCATGCCGAACAAAACGCATTGATTCAAGCAGCACGCTTAGGGATTAGCGTAGAGGGTGCTACTCTTTATTGTACGCACCAACCATGCGTGATATGCTCTAAACTTATTATAAATAGTGGCATTAAACGCATCGTATATGCTGCGCCTTATCCTGACGAATTTTCTAAACAAGTGTTGGCTGAGGCGGACATAGAGGTTATGCGGGTATCTTTATAAATACTGCTATCCAAACTACTCTTTTAATTGTTTTGAAGTTTCTAGCTTTATTGTGAGGATTTTATAGTGATAAGTGCGATGAGTTGACACCAATAACTAGAAATCACTACAAAAATTGAGAACTCCAGCAATAGCAGTAAAATGTTTGTGCGGGAAGTAGTATTTTTGTTACTCCCTAGAAAACTACAAACCATACAGCGTTGTGATTGAAGACCTTTAATTTTAAGAAACCAAAATCATGTGTTTATAAGTAAAGCAAATAAAGCATCAATGCATAAGGACGTAATAGCAATGGTAGACATAGTGTAAAAATGTTGCTACAATTTATAATGATGGAATTTAATCTAAAACAAGCCCAATGGCAGAATAAACCCACTAAATTTAGTATAGGCGATAACAGCGTTACCGTAACTACCGAACCCAACACAGATTTTTGGCAGAGGACGTATTATGGTTTTAAAAATGATAATGCGCATTTGCTATATAATACAACCGACGAAAAATACTTTTCGTTTACTATAAAGGTAGCTTTTGAGTATAAGGCACTTTTTGACCAATGTGGAATAGGTATGTATCAAGATAGCGATCATTGGGCAAAGTGCGGAATAGAGTATCATAATGATAAGACGATGTGGCTAGGGAGTGTTGTAACAAACCATGGATATTCGGATTGGGCAACACAGGACATAGGCACAGACCTAAAGGCAATTTGGTATAGGCTAAACCGCAGAGAAAGTGATTTTTTGTTTGAGTATTCGCTAGACGGACTTGATTTTAAGCAAATGAGAATTTTTCATTTGCATAAAGGTAGCGACAAAATAAATTTTGGGCTACTTGCGTGTAGTCCTAGCTCAAGTACATTTGAAGCCGTATTTTCGGATTTCAAAATGGGCAAGTCTTTGTGGAAAGAACATAAAAAAACTGCACCCCTTTTGGTTTAACATATATTTTTTTATATGCCCAACTTTTGGGGTGCAGTTTAAAAGGTTAACTTTAACTTAGATGTACGGTTATAAACGGTGCAACTAATGCATTTTCTTTTTGCGATGTTGTTTAAATTTAAACGGCATTATTCAATGCTACAGTTTGTAAAGTCGGTAAAATGTTATACCTACCTACACTGTAAAACAAAATTTTACTGGTTTAGTGTAGCCGCAGTTTCGGCAGCGAGCTTTTTCTCTCGCTCTTTGGCAAGCTTTGCTTCTTGATTTTCTTTGTATTTGATTAACGCTTTTGCCAATTGGTCAGGGCAAGAAGTGCCTTGACGACACAAAATACCTTTTAGTTTTTCGATTATAACATCAATGTCCTCTCCGATTGTAAGCCTACAAAGTGCTTGCGATAATCCTGAACATCCATTGATAAATTTACAACTGGTTAAAATATTATTTTCTACTTTAAATAAAATTTGTCTTGCGCATGTGCCTACGGTGCGGTAAGTTTCTATCGTGCGAAATGCTTCCATAATGAATCTGTCTCCTCTAAGTGTATTAGGGTAAGTATGTAATTTAATTAGTATAGCATAGTTTTTAAAAGTTGTCAATATCTAAATTTATGCCAATTTGTGAGAGATTTTGCACTTATCGTGCCAAATATGTATCAAAAAAGGGTTTAATACTGCTTATATCGCATTGGCGATGGCGTCACCCATTTGCGACGTGCCAACAGGCTTTTCGTCTTTTGCATTTTTTTGGGCAATATCTGGCGTACGGTAACCTGCTTGTAAAACGGTTTCTACTGCTTTTTCAATAACTTTAGCTTCTTCTTCCATATCGAAAGAGTAGCGTAACATCATGGCGGCAGATAAAATAGTGCCGATAGGGTTACCTAAGTTTTTGCCTGCAATGTCGGGGGCAGAGCCATGGATAGGCTCATACAAGCCAAAGTTGGTACTTGCAATACTAGAAGAAGGCATCATGCCTAAAGACCCTGCTAGTGTGCTGGCTTCGTCAGATAAAATATCCCCAAACATATTTTCGGTAACTACTACATCAAATTGTGCAGGATTTTTAATAATTTGCATAGCGGCATTGTCTACATACATGCTAGAAAACGCAACACTAGGGTATGAGGCGGACAACTTTTCCATAACTTCTCGCCATAGCCTAGAAGAATCTAATACGTTTGCTTTATCGATAGAGCATAGTTTTTTATTGCGTTTTAAAGCTAACTCAAACGCTACACGCCCAATACGCTCGATTTCGGATTCTGAATATGCCATAGAGTCTTCGGCACGTTTTTCACCGTTTGGCAAAGTTTCTGTTTTGCGTGCACCAAAATAAATGCCGCCTGTAAGTTCTCGCACTACAATAAAATCAATGCCGTTTGTAACAATGTCTTCCCTAAGCGGACAAGCATTTTTAAGTTGAGCAAATAGTTTGGTAGGGCGAATGTTGGCAAATAAACCTAATTCTTTACGAATTTTTAAAAGCCCACGCTCGGGACGAATAAGAGGGTCTATCGCTTCCCACTTAGGACCGCCTACTGCGCCTAATAAAATAGCATCTGCTTGCTTGCAGGCGTCTACCGTTTTATCCGATAGAGGAGTACCTTCGTGGTCGATGGCATCGCCACCGATACGGTGCGTTTGGTAATTAAAAGTATGCTTAAATTTTGCAGCCACTTTATCTAATACTTTTTTAGCTTGCGTAACGATTTCGGGGCCGATGCCGTCACCCGGTAAAAGAACAATATTTTTTGTCATATTACATGCTCTCCTTAATATAGTTGAGTAGCCCACCACAGCCCATGATTTTTTGAATAAACTCGGGGAAGGGAGCCGCTTGATACGTTTCATTTTTGGTATGGTTGGTAATTACGCCCGTATCAAAATCTACGCTGACGTTGTCGCCACGCTCAATTTTTTCGCTTGCTTCGGGGCATTCTAAAATAGGGAAACCAATATTGATGGCATTGCGGTAGAAAATGCGTGCAAAAGAATGGGCGATAACGCAAGCCGTGCCTGTTGCTTTGATGGAAATTGGTGCGTGCTCTCGGCTACTGCCGCAACCAAAATTGCTACCTGCAACCAAAATATCGCCTACTTTAACGTTCTTAACAAAATTTACGTCTAAGTCTTCCATACAGTGTTTTGCAAGTTCTGCATGAGAAGTAGTGTTTAAATACCTAGCGGGGATAATAACGTCTGTGTCAATGTCATTGCCGTATTTGTGTACGGTTCCTTTAGCGTTTTTAAGCATGATTTTTACTCCCTTTTCCATCGGTAATATAGCCTGTTAAAGCACTTTGCGCCGCCACAAACGGGCTTGCTAAGTATACTTTAGAGGTGGGATGCCCCATTCTACCTACAAAGTTGCGGTTGGTGGTGGCGATAGCAACCTCATTTTCTGCCAATACGCCCATATGTCCGCCCAAACAAGGGCCACAAGTGGGCGTAGATACAGCGCAACCTGCATCAATAAAAATATCCATGTAACCTTTTTTTATGGCTTGCTTATAAATAGTAGGGGTAGAGGGGAAAACGATACAGCGTACACCAGGCGCAATGTGTTTGCCTTTTAAAATATTGGCGGCAACCTCTAAGTCTGCTAGCCAGCCGTTGGTACAAGAACCAATCACCACTTGGTCAACTTTAATATCGCCTAGTTGATTTGCAGGCTTAGTGTTAGACGGCAAGTGCGGACACGCAACGGTAGGGGGGATAGAAGATAAATCGATATCAAAAACTTGCTCGTATTCGGCATCTTCGTCTGCGGTGTATGCTGTATAAGGGCGGTTAAGCCTACCCTTTAAAAACTTTTGGGTGATGGCATCCACAGGGAAAATTCCGTTTTTGGCACCTGCTTCAATGGCCATATTGCAAATGGTAAAGCGGTCATCTATGGTAAGATTGGCAACGCCAGAACCTACATATTCCATACTTTTGTAAAGTGCACCGTCTACGCCAATCATGCCGATAATATGTAAAATTAAATCTTTGCCGCTAACGCCAGGCTGGAATTTTCCGCTTAGGTTAAACTTTAAACCGCCAGGCACTTTAAACCATGCTTTGCCAATCGCCATGCCGCCCGCTACGTCTGTACTGCCTACGCCTGTAGAAAATGCGCCAATAGCACCATACGTGCAGGTATGGCTGTCTGCGCCGATAATTACATCGCCGGGGGCAACAATGCCCTGCTCGGGTAGCAAAGCATGTTCTATGCCCATGCGGCCCACGTCGTAAAAATGCTCAATCTCTTGATTACCCGCAAAAGTACGGCATTGTTTACAAAGTTCTGCCGACTTAATATCTTTATTGGGCATAGAGTGATCCATAACCAAAGCAATTTTGTTTTTATTAAAAACGTTTGTAAAACCTGCTTTTTCAAACTCGTTGATGGCAACAGGAGCCGTAATGTCGTTGGCAAGCACTAAAGATAAGTCTGCCATAATAAGTTGGCCAGAGGATACGCTTTTTAAGCCTGCCGCTTGTGCCAATATTTTTTGTGTCATAGTCATGGGCATGTGTATGTGTCCTTTTTTTTATGTTACTAGAAGAGGTAGATGATTTCTTAAAATGGGTCAGTCATGCCCAACAAAGGCAAAGACCGCCGTAACCGCCCTTAAAAGCTGAGCCTCTAGCGAGGGGAGTGGCAAAGCCACCTTTTTTATAAACTATTATTAATTGCACTTAATAGGGCACGTATGCTTGAGGACGTAATATCCGAATCGGTGCCTGCGCCCCAACTATATTTACCCTGTACGCATATGCCAATATAACTGATGGCTTGTGCGGTACTGCCTGTGCCTAACGCATGCTGTGCGTATACAAGGTCGGTAATGGCAAGCCCTAAATGTGCAGTGATGGCATTAGCAAATGCGTCTAGACTGCCGTTGCCCTCGCCACGTAATCGGGTAGTTGTACCTACTTTAGTGTCAATAACATCAAAATCTACTACGTAACCTTTTTCTCTAAATTCAAAGCGTTCGTCAAAGGCATAAGGGTTTTCGATATTGATAAAATCGCTTTTAAAAGCGGTTAAAACTTCTTCGGCACTAAGCTCTTTATTGTGCTTGTCGGATAGGTTTTTAACACGATAACCCACAACCTCGCGCATTTTAGCGGGCAGACTGTAGCCAAATCCTTCTAAAACATAGCCGACGCCACCTTTGCCTGATTGCGAATTGATACGAATTACGCACGTTTCTAACTCTCTACCTACGTCTTTAGGGTCAATAGGTAGGTACGGGATACACCAACTATCAGGCGCATTTTTGGCTTGGTGGGCTAACCCCTTAGCAATGGCATCTTGATGAGAACCACTAAAGGCACAAAAAACCAAATCGCCTGCATAGGGTGAACGGGCGTGTACACTTAAACCAGTAGTGCGCTCGTATACCTCTATAATACGTGCCATATTAGACATATCTAATAACGGGTTTACACCGCTAGCGTACATATTCATAGCTAAGGTAATAATGTCTACATTGCCTGTGCGTTCGCCATTGCCAAAAAATGTACCTTCCACTCGGTCTGCGCCCGCAAGTAAACCCAATTCGGTAGCCGCAACCGCTGTGCCACGGTCGTTGTGGTTGTGCAGACTAATCAATACATTTTGGCGGTATTTTAAATGGTTGCTCATCCATTCTATCTGGTTGGCAAATACATGGGGCAGAGAATGCTCTACCGTTGCAGGAAGATTAATAATCGCCTTTTGTTTTGCGGTGGGCTTAAATACATCTAAAACTGCGTTGCATACGTCTAGGGCAAACTCAGGTTCGGTACCTGTAAAAGACTCTGGAGAATATTCAAATCTAAAATTGCCAGGAGTTTTTTTGGCATACGCCACCACATGTTTTGCACCCTCTACGGCAATAGATTTAATCTCTTCTTTGTTTTTTGCAAAAACTTGCTCTCGTTGCGCTTTAGAGGTAGAGTTATATACGTGTACAATTGCGTTTTTAACACCCTTTAATGCCTTAAAGGTTTTGGCGATAATATGCTCTCTCGCTTGGGTTAATACCTGAATAGAAACGTCGTCAGGAATAAGATTTTCTTCTATTAGCTTGCGGGTGAAAGCAAATTCAGTTTCTGAAGCAGCAGGAAAACCTATCTCTATTTCTTTAAAGCCTGTATCTACCAAAAGATTAAAATACTCTACTTTTTGGGCTAACGTCATGGGTACCATAAGCGATTGGTTGCCGTCACGCAGGTCAACACTGCACCAAACAGGAGGCTTTTCTAGGTGGGTTTTATGCACCCATGCCATTGTAGGGTTGGCGATAGGGTAGTGTTGCGTTGTGTATTTTTGATAATTTTTCATAATTTTGTATTTTAACCTCCTGTTGTGTGTTAAAGCACACATTTTTTTACAATTTGCACGTTATTTAACCGATTTGGGTTAAATGCAAGTTTTTTTAGTTTGGCGATAGTTAGGTAAAGATTTTTTTAGATAACCTCATGATTGTGTAAGATGGGGGTAAGGTGTTTAAAGGAGTTGGAATTTCTTCTTTTTACGTATAATGTGCGGGTCGTAGAGGACTGCGACCCCTACAAGATTGTTGTATTAATTGCAATTGAAATTGATTTTTAGCCATTTGTATTGCTTGCATCAATCGCAATTGATTTTTAAGCTATCCCCTGTAGGGGTCGCAGTCCTCTGCGACCCGCAACATAATCCGCCACAAAAATACAGAACCGTCCCATTAATCTATAAGTTGCTCATGCAATAAGTAGTAAATCTGAGCCGCTTTTTCGTCCCACTTAGTGTATACCAATTTGGCGGTGTGGCGTGTGG
>JGI990J12352_1000285_pt1 | contig 11758 bp, 8 predicted proteins | sample Intmic4MA4BA4MSA_FD_12352 | JGI IMG/M metagenome (IMG submission 12352) | reverse complement strand
AATACAGCCTAAAAGCCGAAGGTTATAGGCTTTTAGTTGAAATGATAGCATCTACCTTGTATTAAAGTACAGTTTGCACTGTATTTCAAAAATTGCAAAACACGAAAAATTCAAAATATGTCTGGCATTTTTTTGCCAAAACCCTTGTTTTATAGGACTTTAGCTACTACTTTTCCACTGTGAACTTTTGACTCTCGAGTGCTATAAAAATGTTAAATAAATTGCTATGAAGTAGATTAAATGCTATAAAAACATCTTTTTGCATGATAAAATTTTGTGATAGTGAAATTTCGTGTTGATAAGCGCTCCTTATCCCCATATTGGCACATACGGATGTGTGTAACAAATAATAATCAACACCATTTTTCACTATCACATAAAATAATTGCTGAAATTTCAAGCAGATGATACATGATTTTCTAAAAAATTGTTTCCTTTTTCTCGCCTTCAAATTCATTTAAGCCATATTTTTTAATACGAGCATCTTACCTCAGCTTACGTTAATTCCTTCGACATGCCTGCATCCAATTTTGTAACAATTTCATTTATATCCTTTTTAACCCACAACATAATAAGCTCTCCTTTTTCTCATCGCTTGACACAAGTCTTTGCTTGTACCATATTTTAAATAGATCTATTTTTATAGCGTGTAAGTCTGGTTGACCGGCACTAACTTTTTACGCTTGTGTAGCGAGCTTTTCTCTGCTACCTTTTCCTGAACCGATATCACTTTTTCTTGTTGCTCTAAATTCTCAAAGGCTGTCGCAATCATTAACTTAATGCGATTCAATTGATTAACCTCACTCGCCCCAGGGTCGTAATCAACCGCCACCACATTTGAAAGAGGATATTTACGTCTCAATATCTTAATTACACCTTTTCCAACAATATGATTTGGTAAGCAAGCAAAGGGTTGCATACAGACAATATTTGGCACACCCATTTCAATCAGCTCAACCATCTCACCTGTTAAAAGCCATCCCTCACCTGTTTTGTGACCAGTTGCTATCACTTTGCTTGCTTTCTTTGCAATTTCTTTAATTGACATCGGTGGCTCAAACCTAATACTTGCCTCAAGAGCAATTTTCATTGGCTTTCGATAACGTTCAATGATTGAAATAGCAGAATCATGTGCAAACTTTGATGTCTTTGATCGCTTCATAATGTCGTAATCCGCTTGATATAAACTATATAATACGAAATCAATCAAGCCAGGCATCACAGCCTCTGCACCTTCTTTTTCAACCACCTCTACCACTTGATTATTGGCAGTCGGGTGGAATTTAACTAAAATTTCACCAACTAATCCAACTTTAGGCTTAACAACATTATATAGTGGTAGCTCATCAAATTCACGAGTGGCGTCTGCAACGATTTTTTTAAATTCTGAAAACTTTGGTTTCTTTAAAGAATCTATGCAAATTTGCTTCCATTTCTCATATAAAGCATTAGCTGAACCTTTCACTACTTCGTAAGGGCGTGTTCGATATAAGGTATTTATAAACAAGTCGCCGTACACAAGTGCCATTCCTGCACGATTTAATAGTGGTAGATTGAAAATATTAAATCCAGGATTTGTTTCAAACCCTTGTACTGAAAGGGCAATGACTGGTACGTGCTCAAACCCTGCATCTCGTAGTGCTTTTCTAAAGAAGCCAACGTAACAACTTGCTCGACAACCACCACCTGTTTGGCTCATAATAATCGAAGTATTATGAACATCATACTCGCCCGACTGTAGAGCAGCAATAACTTGCCCAACCACTAGAATCGCTGGGTAACACGCATCGTTATTGACATATTTCAATCCTGTTTCCGTTGCTTTAGCATCAACCGACGGCAATACCACTAAGTTATAACCTGAATGGTTAAATGCTGCTTCTAAAAAATCAAAGTTAAGGGGTGACATCTGTGGGCAAAGAATCGTATGAATTTTTCTCATTTCTTTGGTAAATGGGTAGTTCTTGTAACTATTATCAATGATTTTGCGCTCATAACCATTTCTCTCTCGTTCTATCATGGTCGCTTGTAATGAACGTAGACGAATCCGAGCCGCCCCTAGATTACTTCCTTCATCTACTTTAATGGTCGTATAGATTTTTGAATGACCCTCTAAGATTTCTTGTACTTGATCCGTAGTCACTGCATCTAAACCACAACCAAATGAATTTAACTGAACCAGTTCTAAATCATCTTGCTTTGCTACAAAATGAGCCGCTGCATAAAGCCGAGTATGATAAGCCCACTGATCCATCACTCGCATTGGACGTTCAATTTCGCCTAAATGACTGATTGAATCTTCTGTTAGAACTGCCATTCCTAGTGAGTTAATCATCTCTGGAATTCCATGATTGATGTGCGCATCAGCATGATAAGGTCTTCCTGCTAAAACGATAGCTTTTAAGTCTCGCTTGCGAATTTCTTTGAGCGTTATTTCTCCTTTTTGCTTCATGTCCCGTCTAAAGTTGTCTTGTTCTTTCCAAGCTGTATTAACTGCAATCGTGACTTCTGTTTTTGTAATCCCAAATCCTCGAAATTCTTCATATAGACGTTTCGCTAATTTGTTAGGCTCAGTAAATGGTAGAAATGGGTTCATATAGTTAACCTCATCACTTTGCACCTCGTCTATGTTGTTCTTAATCAAATCTGGATAAGAAGTAACGACTGGACAGTTAAAGCAGTTATCTGATTTCTTATCTTCTTGTGTTTCATATATAATAGACGGATAAAAAATAGTGTCTACTTCCTTCTCAATTAAGTCCATCACATGACCATGAGCCAACTTCGCTGGATAGCATATTGATTCAGATGGGATACTCTCCATTCCTTTCTCATACATCTTTTTTGATGAGGGAGCAGATAGTACCACGCTAAATTTTAGCTTATGGAAAAGTGTTGCCCAGAATGGATAGTTTTCAAACATATTCAAGGCTCTTGGTAAACCAATTGTACCACGCTCTGCTTCTGCTTTGGTTAAAACTGGATAATCAAATAAGCGTTTTGCTCGGTAATCCACTAAGTTCGGTATTTCTTTTCTCGCCTTTGCTTTACCAACGCCTCGCTCACAACGATTCCCAGAAATAAAGCGACTGCCATCCGTAAAACGATGAATCGTCATTAAGCAATCATTGTGACATAATTTACAACGTGTTGAAGCAATCTTTGTTTCAAACGCATCTAATTCATTCGCCCCCAACAATGTCGTTTCAATTTGCGCTTCATAGCGTTCACGAGCAATCAATGCTGCCCCAAATGCCCCCATAATTCCAGAAATATCTGGACGAATTACATCATGTCCAATAGAAATCTCAAACGCTCGCAGTACTGCATCGTTGTAGAATGTTCCACCTTGTACAACAATGTTTGCTCCTAATTCTCTTGGATCACGAACCTTGATAACTTTATAAAGGGCATTTTTTACAACTGAATAAGATAGACCCGCAGCAATATCTCCAATGGTTGCCCCTTCTTTTTGAGCTTGCTTCACACGAGAATTCATAAATACCGTACATCGTGATCCTAAATCAACTGGCCCAAGTGAACGTTTAGCTTCTTGAATAAATTCCTCAATACTTAAATTCATAGACTGAGCAAAGGTATCTAAGAACGACCCACAACCTGCTGAACATGCTTCATTTAATGAAATACTTGAAATGTTCCCATCTTTGATCTTCAGACACTTCATATCTTGTCCACCAATATCCAAGATAAAATCAACATCTGGTGAGAAGTAGCTTGCTGCTTTATAATGTGCTACTGTTTCAATCTCACCAATATCAATTTTTAATGCTGATTTCAAAAGGGATTCACCATAACCTGTTACCGATGAATGGACAATTTCAGCTCCTTCTGGAAGTTGTTCATAAAGGCTTTTTAATGCTCCAATCGTGGAGTAAAGTGGACTTCCCTCATTGCTACCATAATGCGTCCATAACAGTTCGCCTTCCTCACTAATTAAAGCCACTTTGGTTGTGGTCGATCCTGCATCAATGCCCAAAAAACAGTTTTTTGTGTAATCAGCTAAAGATTTCTTTTTAACAACACTTTTGTTATGGCGATTCTTAAACATAGCATCTTCACTGTCTGTTTTAAACAATGGCTCTAAAAGAACTAAATCGTGGTTTTTTCCTGTTTCAGCCTGATTCACTTTTTCCATAAACGTTGTAAATGGAATTGCTTCTTTGGTGACATTTGCACACAGAGCAGCTCCCATTGAAATATATAGTTGGGAATTATCTGGAAAAATCACTTGATCTGGTGCAAGTTCTAATGTTTCTATAAAACGTTGTCGTAACTCTGACAAGAAGTAAAGCGGTCCTCCTAAAAAAGCAATATTTCCACGGATCGGGCGACCACAAGACAAACCACTAATGGTTTGCACCACTACCGCTTGAAAAATCGAAACCGCAATGTCTTCTTTAGAAACGCCCTCATTAAGTAATGGTTGAACATCTGTTTTAGCAAAAACACCACAACGGGCTGCAATTGGATAAATCTCTTTGTAGTTTTTTGCTAATTCATTTAATTCCAAAGCATCGACATTTAGCAAATTTCCCATTTGATCGATGAACGAACCTGTTCCCCCAGCACAAGTTCCATTCATTCGTTGTTCAACACCATCCGTCAAATAAATGATTTTCGCATCTTCACCGCCTAACTCAATGGCAACATCAACTTCGGGATGTCTTTCTTTTAAAATTTTCGTTGTTGCAATCACTTCTTGGGTGAAATTGGTATTCAAGCGACTTGCCAATCCCATGCCAGCAGATCCTGTAAAGGTTACAAAAGCCTTTTGTTCTCCTATGACCTTCACAGCTTCTGATAAAACCTTCTGGAGAGCCTTTAAAATATTAGCATAATGTCGCTCATAAACTCCAAAAATCATTTCTTTTTTATCATTTAAGATTGTAATCTTAATCGTCGTAGACCCCACATCAATACCGACGTAAACCATCGCCCCCTTTTTGAGATTGTTTGTAACCATTTCAAGTCCTCCTTTGTTCGTTATTTTTCTCTCCCTCCAAGACTGACTAGTCATTCAGTTGAGAGGTTAAACACAAGTAGAGCATCCACAATTTTTTGGATAATCATTTTATCTCTTATTTTTTAAACCGTCCATCATAATAGAAACCAATTCGTCAATTTCTTTTTCACCCATTGATTTATCAATAGAAGTGAGAACACTAGAAATAAGCAGTCCTGCCAAATTAGTTATAATGTATTTCACAATTTCTTCTGTTGGCAAATCTCGAATTTCGCCATTCCTTTTAAAATATTCAACTACACCATTCAAAAATGGTAACCCACGGTTTGAAGCATAATCAAAAATTCCACTTCGTAGTTCCTCTCTGTAAAGCACTTCTTTAATAATGACTTGATAGAGCTCTTTATTTTTCTTCACAAACATAAACCTTGCTTTAATTAACATCGTTAAAAATCCTTCAAAATCAAAATCCATTTGAGCCATTAAATTCTGGTCATTTTCTGTTATCACTTCAGGAATGAAACTATTAATAGCAGGCAAAATAATCGCAAGTAATAAAGTCTCTTTAGTTTTATAATAATTAAAAAGCGTCCCCACCGATACACCTGCAACTTTGGCAATCTCTGCCGTTGATGTGTTTGCGTATCCTTTTTCAGCAAATAGTTTAATTGAAGCTTCTAAAATCTTTTTTTGTTTATCAGTCTTTGGATATAAAAGGTCTTCCTTCATAATAACATCCCATATTGAAACATTCATCCTTAACTACCTCCTTTTATCAAATTGACTAATCACTCAATTACTTATAAAAAATAAACTACTTTCAATCAGTGTCATTAAATTACACTAGGCACATATCGACTGATTAGTCACTTTATTCAACTATGCACTATTTTTCAGCAAATTGCAAGTCTTTTTTTAATTTTATGAATTTTTTTAATAACTGTACGTTACTACTTATTCAGCGGTCTGACCGATCCAAGTAACACCGTCCTTCATTGTACACCTCTATTATAATCGATAGTGAGGTAAACTTCATTCATTCAGAATTATTTTCGTTCATTGTGGTGTTCCCTGGGAGCATGATGGTCTATTCACACCAAATTGAAAGAAAGGCACAAGAAAAGCATGTTCAAAAAGCCACATCGGTAGCCTAAGCAACATGCTCTTTTTTATAATGAATCATTTCATCAAGAGAGAGAAAATCCCCTTTAAGTGCACGAATGGTGAGATAAATAGGATTAAATCCATGTCTGCGACCCGTTTCAATGTAGCTTTTGATAATCGCAAAATACTCTGCACTTGTAATATTTTGAAATTGCCCTGATACTTTCATCTTAGTTTTACAACCTCTAAGTGAACGCTCACTCTCATTGTTCGTAAATGGAACAATTGGATTAATTAGCCACATTAAATAATTTTGTTTTACCTAAAAAATGCAGGAATTAATCAACAACTTTCTGGAATTTTAAAACCACCTAAAACTCCTTGGTGTCAAGGGGCTTAGGTGGTTTTTCTTCCTTTCTTCTTCGGAATAAAAATATGTTCAGTCTATCACATTTCACCTTTTTTGAACTCAGAACGACCTTTTTCACCAAAATTCTTGAGACGCCATCCGAAAAACATAAGTAAAGCGCGAACAGTGAACAACATTTAATGGAAGAATTCTTATCGGAAAAACAAAAATTTTTGGATGTGCGCCATTTGCTTGGGTTTTGCTAGTTTGCTTCGAATTTCTCAATGAAGTTTAGAATTTCTTTCCCATCGGTTGCAGTTTCCAGTATGTGATGAAAGTTTGGGCATGAGATTAGTGAAACTAAGGATGATAGGGCTTGCAAGTGGCTTTTTTTATCTATGGCGCTCAAGGTGAAAATATATTTCACTGGATCATTTTGTTTGTTTCCAAATTCGATTGGGGTCGAAAGTGTGGTAATCCCAATGCCTAGTTTAAGTGACCCATCTTCAATTTTTCCATGGGGCATGGCAATGTGTTTTGAAATGACCATATATTCGGTACCCTGCTCCAAGGAAATCAACATTTTTTCAATATAGTCCTCCGTGATAACGCCTGCTTCAAATAGAGGATGAGCTGCAATCCGAACGGCTTCAAAGCGATCAGAGGCATCCACGTTCAATTTAATAAAATCATCTTGTATGATTTCATGCAAAAATGGTTTTAAGGTAGAATTTTTTTTGATATCGGTTTCACAGTCGAAGACCACTTGGTTTAAATTTTTCTCTATATTTTTGCTTGTTTTTGTGTCTACATGTTTTTGGACGATACTCATCACTTGATTTAGGTCGAGAAGTCTATTTGTTGTTTTGCCAAGTACAGAATAAACCTCCTTTTTTAGTCGTGACTTTTCTGTTAAATTCATGACTGGATTTACGATAAAAAAGGTCTTTCCAGGTGGAAGAAGCTGATTATGTCTTGTTGTCGAAAATATAATATCAACTTCTGAAAATAGTAGTTTTAAATCCATGTGGGTGGTAGGTGAAAGAAAATCAAATTCTGGGAATATTTCTTTTAGTTGTGTGTATAAAATCATAGAACTTCCGATTCCATTCGGACAAGTAACAGCAACTTTTATCTTTTTATTGGCATCACCTTGATATTTTTGGATAAGTGATGCAAAATGAATGACTAAAAAGGCAATTTCATCTTCTGGAACAAAGTACATGAATTGAGTTTCATAATATTTCATCGCTTCTTTTACAATAATAAATAATTCTTCGTATTCCTTTTTTATACGCTCAAGGAGTGGATTAACGATTGGAATGTTAAACAGAAGTCTATAATGAGCGGGTCTAAAATGCTGGTGAATTTGCTTTTTTACCAGTTCTCTATTTTCAAAATAAATGCCTGACAAATATTCAAATCTAATTAATAAATCCTCAACTAAATTGATACCGATTGAATTGTCTTTTTCTACTTTATTAAGATCAATTTCTGTGATTCCTAGCAACCATACGGAAAGAAATTCAATGCATAACTCTGGCAACTTGAAGTAATGGATTAATTCATTTGCCAGTTGAAACTCCACTGTGTTTCCAATAGAAAAGTCATTTTCTCGTGGGATGTAATCAGGATAAGAAATCAATCTTTTTTCTAAAAAAATAAAACTATACATAAATTCTTTTAACCTATTAGCTGCAAAATTTAGTTCGTATTTTTTTAGTAAATCATTCATTACTTGTTTTAGCTTTTCATGTCGTTCAGATTCTTTATTTTCTTCAATAAATAGGTCTAGAAGTCTATTATTTCCAATACTAGCAGCAAGCATAATCTGCCTGATGAGATAAGAGCGAATCCTGCCTTCTTCACCTTGTAAATAATAACCCCTCTTCCGCGAATAAAGCAGCTGGATACTCCCGCTTATTTCTAAATCCTTTGCGAGTTCTTTTAAATCCTTGGCAATTGATGATTTGCTTACATCTAAAGCATCAATAAAATGATTGATTGATAAGAATTCTTTAGCAGATATAATCATTAAAAATATATATAGAATTCGCTCTTTTGCACTGAGGTGATACTTTTCCCAACCAAACAAGCTCGTTTCTAAGAATTTCCGCGTACTTTCACTCATCTCAATTTGATTAGTTAAGATTTGAATAGGTTCTCTTTCGCACGCTTCAAGCCAATCATTAAGCTTATCGAGACTATAATCAATTTGGCGTTTTGTCAAAGCGCAGCCTTTAATTAGATCTTGACCCGTCACATAGGATGATTCGAGCATTTTTTTCACAATCATACTCATTCTGTTATCTAACAATCAAGGGCCCTCCCTTCTAATAGACCTCTCCCATTAACTACAACATTAGCAGTTCAGTGTGTTAAAAGGATATCTAGCTAGCATCAAAATTTGTAGCGACGGATCGGGTCCGAACCAACTCTACGAGCGGGTCTCGGAACTTAATTCTCGAACTTATATTAATTAACGATTAAAATAACATTTCTTTGTAATACTGTTTCCATTCTACGTTGTTGTCAAAGTTTTTACGTATCCTTTAGGTACGCTGCGGAACTTCACCTCCTAGTAAAATGAAAAGTTATCTACAAAGAATCGTCGCTTTCAAAGTCAATTAGTATAATTGCCACGAAATTAACGTTTCGATAATGGATTTCTCGATTTTCCTGGGGTCACTTACAAATTATGACGCCAAACTCGAGGTACTTCTAACGTATTGAACTTTATATCCATTGATTACAAAGTTACATGGTATTGTCACTTGACACTATCACGACTTAGTTATGGAAGCAGTCTAATACTAATTACCATTCTAAAAGTCAATTAGTATTAGTTAAATGTTTTGTTTTTAATATATGACATGACCTCATTCGGACATTTAGCTTGATCTAAAATTTGGAAAAATGCATCATCACCGAGTAATTCAGTTAAATTTGAAAGAGCTCCCAAGTGGCTGCTATTATCAGTCGCGCTTAGGCAAAATAAGTATTTAACTGGATCATTAGCCGTTTGCCCTGAAACAACTGGTTTTGAGAGCGTTGTAATTCCAATTGCATTTTCTTTCACATCAGATTCAGATGAGGCATGGGGCAAGGCCACGTGTTTTGCAAGGACAAAATAAGGTCCGTATTTATGATTTGATTCAATAATCTTTTCAATATAATTTTCCGAAATTTTTCCCTCTATTAACAAAGGCTGAGCAGATTTTCGAATGGCATCTTCCCAATCTGTGACCTCTATATTTAACTGAATCATCTTTTCATCCATTAAATCTATTAACATAATGTGACTCCCTCTTTATTTTAACATTAGAACTCTCTCAGAACTTCCAAAGGGCGCTTTCGCGTCTTTAAATGTTTGTACCATAGAATCCATGGTACAAACGATCTAGATTCATATTTGATAAGCGATTTTAAAAATCAAGCAAGGATAAAATATAAGAATAATTTCACCCTAAACATGATATTTGCTAATTGAGAGAGATAGCTATTATAATTTTATCATTAAAAAGAACTACTTCAACCACCAAAATTGAAAACAATCGTAGGTGCTTGAATAGTTCTATTATTGTAAAACAATTTTAATTTATGAGAAAAAATTCATGACAAAACCTAGAATGATTCCAATAACGCCAAAGTCTGTATCGCCAAACGTTGTTCCAGCAAATCCTAACGATCCCAAAACTGGAAGCAACAGTGCTGGAAGAAAACTTAGCATAATGCCTTGAATGAATGATCCTATAATCGCACCACGACGTCCTCCAGTTGCATTTCCAAACACACCAGATGTTGCACCACAAAAGAAATGCGGAACAAGACCAGGAACAATAACAGAAAGCCCAAAAACTGGAAGAAGGAACATAGAAATAATACCTGCTACAAATGATGACAGAAAACCAATAATAACCGCATTCGGAGCAAACGGAAATACCGCTGGACAATCAAGCGCAGGAATTGCATTAGGTACAACTTTATCAGCGATTCCTTTAAATGCTGGCACAATTTCAGCAATCAATATACGAGTTCCAGATAAAATAATATAAACACCAGCTGCAAAAGTAATCGCCTGCAACACCGAAAAGACAATGAAATTCTGACCACCACTCAAATTAGTTTCTACAAAACCTTGTCCAGAAGCCAACGTCACAATTAAGAACATAACCATCATGGTCAAAGCTACCGCTACTGAAGAATCTCTTAAGAAACCTAGTGACTTAGGTACATTAACTTCTTCTGTTGATTTAGACTTATCACCGAACAGTTTACCCGTGAAACCTGCCACCCAATACCCAATCGAACCGAAGTGTCCAATCGCAATAGTGTCTGTTCCTGTAATCTCTGTCACATATTTTTGCAAAATGGCTGGAGATAAAACCATCCAGCTCCCTAAAATAATTGAACCGATAAAGACTAAAAAGAAGCCACTCATTCCACCAACCGATAAAACGGCTGCAATCAAACATGCCATAAATAGCGTATGATGTCCTGTAAGAAAAATATATTTGAATTTACTAATGCGGGCAATCAAAATATTAACAAGCATACCAAATAACATAATCAAAGCTGTTTCTGTCCCAAATACACTCTGTGCAACAGCTACAATCGCTTCATTATTCGGAATGACACCTTGAATATTAAAAGCCTGTTCAAACATAACCCCAAAATGACTCAACGACCCAACAATTACATCGGCTCCAGCCCCTAGAATAACAAACCCCATAATCGTTTTAAGCGTACCCGCTATGACATCTGCTGTCGCCTTACGTTGCAGTAACAAACCTAGTAAAGCAAATATACCAATCAAAATAGCTGGTGTCCCCAAAACATCATTCATTAACCATCCAAACATTGATTACACCTCCTCATTCAGATACTTTTGTAAAACTGACTCAATCTCATCAAGACTTCCAACATTAATAATTGAAATTGTCTGACGTGTCGCATCTTTTAATTGTTCCATAATTTCTGGAGATCCGATATAAACATCAGCAGACTCTGTCTTAGCACTAGCTAAATCTAAATTTTTACATTCCCCATTTACCCCCAGCTTCTTCATAATTTTATTGACATTGATAGAAAGCATAAAACTACTCCCTAAACCATTGCCGCATACAGCTAAAATTTTCATAAGTCAGCACTTCCTTTTATTTTTGGTTATCGCTTTCCGACACCCTTATATATGTATTATAATTTCTTATTCACAAAAAAACAACGATATTTCTTTCCATTTTTTGTCCCCTTTCCATGTAAATTTCATACAAAAAACAATCTAAACCTCGGATGGCTGACTGGACACAAAAAAAAAAAAA
>JGI990J12352_1000284_pt1 | contig 11801 bp, 8 predicted proteins | sample Intmic4MA4BA4MSA_FD_12352 | JGI IMG/M metagenome (IMG submission 12352) | reverse complement strand
CGGGCTTGCCGATCCATCCCCGATTGCTACGTTTTCTATAATACCATCAAATCCCGCAAGCAGTTGTCCCGTCGGCGCGAGCGCCAAAAGTGTACGGAGCGACTGAGCCAGCTCCGCCCGCTCTGCCACTAGGGCGCGATGGGTTGCTGAAACACCCAAATCCGTCAACGTGAACAGCGTTGTCCCTGCCTGAACTTGATCCCCCTCACGCACATGTACTCGCGTAACAGTGCCGGAGGTTCCCGTTACCGAAAGCGTTTGCTCCCCCTGCAATTCAAGCGTGAGCAGTGCACCGTGATCTAGCATGGCATCTGTGACCTTGCCGCCTACTTCAGCATAAATCGCCGTTACCCGCCCCGCAACGCCTGCGGTGATGGTTGCACGCTCATTTGCCCGCCGTGCCGATTCGATTTCACGGTCCAGCTCAGCAAGTTCGGTTTGCACTGCCGCAATTCGGCTTTGCACAGAACCTACATCGAATACCGCCAGCACGTCCCCCTCTGAAACCAGGTCACCTTGTGCAACCAACACCTCCTGCACCGTGAGGCCTGTGGGGATGGTGATTACCTCGCCCCCTTCGGTTTCCAGATTTCCTGTCCCTGTTACTGTTGTTGCAATTTCGCCTTTTTCGGCCACAGCTTCCTGTAAGCTCTCCTGTCCAAATGCCACATCCGACCCTGTAGGCAGTAGCCAGGTGACTAGAGCAATCACCAGTACAACCCCTATGATCAGAAGTGAAACATTTCTTTTTTTCATTATATTTGTCATTACGCATATCCTCCCACGAAACATTTTAATATCAGTATATCTATATTCTTTCAACAAGTCATGAATATTCCATGAACGATGTGTTAAAACAATACGAAAGAGGAAAGCATATTCGGCTTCCTCTTTCGCATTGCATACGGCTAAAAATCGCGTTTTCGCCGCAAGGTCGGCTTACACGAGCGTAACTCGCACGTAAAGTAGCATAATCAGCGCCGCGAGTGCTAATATGCCGCTTATCATCATAAGAATTGCGCCCAATGTACGGCTAAAATAAAAACTTCTGCCATCTAAAAACTCAAATCGCCGGAGCAAAAAGCCCAACACACCAAGCACAAAGCAAAGAACCAACACAAATAGTCCGATTAGCATCTGGATGTTTAGATTTTCATTAAATTGCGCCATGTTATCCCTGTAACCTCAAGCTAATATCTAGCGCCTGCACCGTGTGGGTCAGGGCGCCGATTGAGATGTAATCTACACCCGTTTCCGCAACTTCCCGCAGTGAGCGGGTACCCATATTGCCCGAGGCCTCCGTCTTGGCTCTGCCTGCGATTTGGCTTACGGCCTTTCTCATTTGCGTACAGTCCATGTTGTCCAGCATGATGATATCCGCGCCTGCGGCCAAAGCCGCTTCCACTTCGGCCAGATTTGTAGTCTCCACCTCAATTTTGATGGTGTGAGGGATGTTTTCTCTTGTTTTTTGTACCGCTTTTTTGATTCCGCCGACGGCGACGATATGGTTATCTTTAATCATTGCACCGTCAAAAAGTCCGAAGCGGTGATTGTAGCCACCACCCGTTTTCACAGCGTATTTTTCCAACACCCGAAGACCCGGCGTGGTTTTGCGCGTATCGCAAATGCGCACACCTGTTCCTGCCACCTCTGCCACTGCATGCGCCGTCTTTGTCGCAATACCCGAAAGACGTTGCAATAGGTTCAATGCCAACCGCTCCCCTTGCAAAATCGCTTTTGCCGAGCCTTTTATCTCTGCAACCACAGCCCCGACTTCCACCTTGCCTCCCTCTTCCGCACAGGGTACGATGGTGACAGCAGTATCTACAAGCGCAAACACCCGCTCCACAACTGCAAGGCCGCAGATAACCCCCGCTTCTTTGGCCACAAAGTGACCCTTCGCAATTGCCGCTTCCGAGATGCAACTTTCGGTTGTGATGTCACCTGTGCCGATATCTTCCGCAAGAGCTGCACGAAGCAGCTCGTCTAGCCCGATGTATTGCATGTCTCATCCCTCCGATAATGCGCGCCGATGCTTTCCGTGCGACGCAAAGCACTCTGCAAAATTGCCTCAGCTATGGTTGTTAGGTTGCATAGTTCGATATAGGCCCTTCGATCGTCCGTGCCTGACGCCAACTTGGATTTTATCGTCTCAATTTCTTCTAGCGCCTGCTTTAGCCCTGCTTGCGTGCGAACTGTGCCACCGTAGTGTTGCATGATCGCTTGCACTCGTGCACGCAGGTGCGCCGCCTCTATCGTGAAGGGCTTTTTCGCCGGGAATTTCGGCGTGTAGTCCGCTTTGCGCTCGCCCATGTCTGCCGCCAGAGCTCTCCCGACCTCCTGTGCGGTTCTTCGCCCGAATACCAGGCACTCTAACATCGAGTTTGCCGCTAACCGATTGGCACCGTGGACACCGGTCGCGGCCGCTTCCCCACATGCGTATAGGCCTTGCACGCTTGTTCGGCCGTAGAGGTCTGCCTCGATCCCGCCAATGAGATAATGCTGAACCGGTGCAACCGGGATTTGATCCCGACTGATGTCGATGCCCACCTTCTGACATTGCTCGAAAATCGTAGGGAATCGCTTGGCAAGGTAGTCTTTTTCTTTGTGCCTGATGTCTAGATAGACATGCTCTGACCCTTCCCGCTCCATCTCATTCACAATGGCTCTTGCCACGATATCGCGGGGGGCGAGGTCTTTTAGCTCATGGGTATGCGCCATGAAGGCTGTGCCTTCTTGGTTGCGGAGTATTGCCCCCTCCCCCCGCAGCGTTTCTGATATTAGAAAGGCTCGTCCCGTCCGGCCTTTTTGCCAGAGGCCTGTGGGATGGAATTGAATAAATTCCATCCCCGCAAGCGCTGCGCCTGCGCGGGCAGCGGCGGCGATGCCGTCCCCTGTTGCGACTTCCGGGTTCGTAGTTGTTTGGTACACCTGCCCGATGCCGCCCGTGGCCATCACAAGCGCACGAGTGCGGATAATCCGATAGGCTCCTTGGGCGTGGATTAACGCACCCCAGACTGCCTTGTCTTCGTCCAGGAGTACCTCTACCAAAAAAGCACGCCCCATTCGCACAGTCCCCGCCCGCTGAGCAACTCGCTCGGAAAGCGCGCGCACCGTCTCCCGCCCTGTCGCGTCACCGCCGACATGGAGAACACGGCGGCGGCGGTGACCGCCCTCGCGCGCCGTTCGCAGTCCGCCGGACCCATCACGATCAAAGGGAACTCCGTAGTCTTGCAGGATCTGTATATCCGTTGGAGCCTCATCCGCTAAGATGCGGGCGGCGGCCTCATTGCAAAGCCCTGCGCCCGCGATGAGCGTGTCTTCCAGATGCAGAGCCTTCGTGTCATCCACGGCGACAGCGGCAGCGATACCACCCTGTGCCAGCCATGAATTTGAGCTGTCTAACTGCTCCTTGGTCAGAATACAACAAGTTCGGTTTGCATCTAGGTGCATTGCCGTATACAGACCCGCCAGCCCCATGCCTATGATTGCCACATCGAAATCCAAAATTTCGGCAATTTCAATTGTATTGCTCACAGTGTATCGCATGTAATCGCTCCAATAAAAATGTTACTTTATTGTACCAGAACATGCCCCTTCAGGTCAATGCGCCCCTTCAATAACCAGCCCTACAGCGAGCATTCCTTCATTGTCATGGTAAATTTCGTCAAATTGGCTCAGGGGCAATGGATTTTCCCCCAGCCCTACCTCTATTGTATACCCGGGGCGATCGTAGTTTTTGATGAACCAATCCTTGTACCCTGCATGGCCTGATTCGTACGGAGTCTCTTCCAACTCATAGCCCGACAAGGCCGATAGTGTTTCCCCAATTTCTCGGGCGCCTTTGGGCAAATGATCCAGATATTGCCAGTAAATCACCTTACCCTGACTGTGATAGGACATGGTAAGCTTAAAATCACGGCTTTGTGTGTAGTCATAGAGCGCCTTACTCTCCGGCTCCGAGAGAACATGCCCGCCCACATAGTCGCGCGGACCCGGGAATCTCACACCTTGAGCAAACTTGATCTCCTTCGCCCGCTCCCACCCTGCCGGATATTGGAGGTTTAGATCCACTCCACGGGCATTGGCTTTCCAGCCCGCCGGAAACGGGATGTTGGGAGCGTTTTCCGCCAAGTAGGTAGCGTATTCAAACTCGGCACCTTGATCTATGGCTCCCGTTGCGATGTCAGCTCCGTCCGGGTTTAGCATTGGGATCAGGTGCAGCACACTTGCCTCGTACAGATGTTTTGCTGACATGCCGCCTATGGTCTCATCTTTTGCGCGCGCACCGGCGTATTCTTCCAGAAATTTCAGCAGTATCGGTGTTGTGATCCACTCGTTGCCGTGATGTGTAGCATTATAGCTGATTTCCCGCTTTCCGCTTCCGAAAACTAACACCGTCAAATCCTGTCCTAGCGCACTTTTCCCAAAGCAGTCTTGTTTGATGTCCGGATAACGTTTTGTAAGGCCTTGTATCACATATCGGCACACCTTAGACGTAAACGGTATATTGGTAGGCACCACAGGGAATCCTAGCGGAATCACCATCTGCGCTGCCACTTGAATGCCCTCTGTCACCACACTTGGATTTGCGGTTTCAATGGCCTGTACTGTGGTACGGAAACGCTTCGCCAGTTTCTCCGGAGTTTCCCCTTCCTTCGCTTTGTAGCGGATGTAGCCTACTAAAAATGGAGCAAGTGCACGCCAGTCGCTCTCTGCTATACCCGGATCGCTTTTGAGCCCTCGCTCCCTTCGGAATGCGGTTAGCGCTGTTTGGGTCTGCTCGTCGAGTGTTCCGTCTTGCTTCTCTGGCGCATGGCCTGCTCGGGCAAGCCCAAGCTGGACGAACGCGATGTCGGGATGTTTGTCGCCTTGTCGGAATTTTCGCATTTGTGGCCTCCTACCTGTCATTTTCTTCTAGTTTATGCTTGAAATTTAAAATCGTGAAATTGAAAAAGCAGAATTTCATTCCAAGGGTAAATCGACATATATCCGGCCATATTAATCATAGCTCGAAAAGGGCCACAAAGGAGGAAATATGTTTACTTTATATATAGAAGGTGATACGCCGTGATGAAAACCCGAACATTACGGCGCACACTGGCCGCTATGACGGCTTTGGCTTTATTTTCAAGCGCAATTCCTGCCGCGCTTGCCGCCGTGCCGACTGAACTTATTCCAATCGGCCAAACTGTCGGAATCGATATTAAATGTGACGGTGTCATGGTCGTATCCCTTGGCGATGTGGATACAGCGAGCGGCACAGTGTCCCCCGGGACAGCCGCAGGGCTTCTACCCGGTGATGTGATTACGCAGGTAGGGTCTACCAAAATCACCTCATCAGCTGACTTCAAGGCATCGCTAGAGGCCGCGGGCGGCGACACTGTTGCCATTCACGTAACGCGTGAGGCGGAAAATCTTCAACTGAACTTGACCCCCGTTCAGGACAAAGACGGCAAGTATGAGTTAGGCCTTTGGCTTCGTGACGGGATGGCAGGCATTGGTACGATTACGTTTTTCGACCCCAAAAGCGGTATTTTCGGCGCGCTTGGCCACGCTGTTAGTGACATTGAAACCGGGGTACTCATGCCAATCGGTAGCGGAAGCATTATGCCCGCCACGGTCACGTCAGCCAGACGCGGTGCCGCCGGGGCGCCCGGTGAATTGCAGGGTGAGTTTGACTTCCAGACTACCATCGGCACCCTGTTTGCCAACACCAACACAGGAATTTTCGGGCATATAGCAGACAGCACCACCCTGACCCAAGAACCGGCCCTTCCTGTTGCAAGCCCGAAAGAGCTTACGCTCGGCGCCGCCAAAATCCTAGCCAACGTAACCGGAACCGATATCCAAGAGTTCGATATTGAAATCTCCCGCCTATTCTCCGGTAACGAGGATCGGAACATGATGATCACCGTCACAGACCCCGCTCTTATTGCTATTACCGGAGGGATTGTTCAAGGAATGAGCGGTAGCCCTATTGTGCAAAATGGCAAAATTGTGGGTGCTGTAACCCACGTTTTGATTAATAATCCGGGGAAAGGCTATGGCATTTCTATCGATCGTATGCTCCAAAACGCCTATGCCGACCACACTGCACTTGCAGCTTAATTTTCGTCAAACCCTGTGTTCACACTGGATACAGGGTTTGCTTCTGTTCATTTTCTTCTTGCTTCCGCTTCGTTTTATTCGCACACAGTCTCGCATTTGCATCGCCCCGTTAATTTGCACAATTTTCACCATGTGCATGTCTTTTATTTTTTGCTAAAATTGTTGTTTTCCTTTCGCGTGTATGGTATAGTGAGTGTCATAGTCTACAAGTTATGGGCTATGGTTAGAGGAGGGTTGTGGAAAGGCTTAATCGGTTATGTGTGTGCTTGTTCTTGCTCTTAAAGTTTGAAATTTGAAAGGAAAATGGAGGTTTTATTTTATGTTTGCTGATCTAATTCTGAACCCTGTAACGCTCTCAGTAGCTGTCATGGTTGTACTCTGTTTGCTCAAGTTCAACATCATTTTGTCGATTATTATTGCGACTTTGTTTGCCGGCTTCGTTTCCGGGCCCACAGGTCACAATGCAATGATGCTCTCGGCAACCGTTGGGCAGTACATTGAATCTGGTACCCCCGGCATTATGCAGGCGTTTATCGGCATGCCTGCCAATGGCGCCATAGTCGCAGCGGGGCTTGTTCCTCCTTCTGGCATGGCTGCCATGAACAACATTGCGCTTGCCTACATACTGCTCGGTGCTTTGGCTTATGCGCTTCAGGCATCAGGCCTTGCAACGAAGTTTGCCAATCTTCTTGAGCGTTTGTTTGGCAAAAATGGTAAGATTTTCCTTATCGTTCTGGCAATCGTTGCCTCTTTCTCTCAGAACCTGATTCCAATCCACATTGCTCTGATTCCGATTCTGGTTCCACCTCTGCTTAGCATGATGAACAAACTGAAAATCGACCGTCGTGCTGCGGCTTGCTCGATTGCGTTTGGTCTGAAAGCGCCGTACATCCTGTTGCCATTCGGCTTCGGTTTGATTTTCCAAAACATTGTTAGCACTAACATCACAGCCGCCGGTCTGGATCTGGAAGGCCGTGCGATTTGGCCATACATGATCCCATTGTTTGGTGCGATGGTTGTCGGTCTGCTGGTTGCCATCTTCATCACTTACCGCAAACCGCGCGAATATGAAGATAAACCACTACTCGTAGCGGCTGAAGTAGACCCTGACGATATTACCGGTAGTTTCAAACTCAAGCATTGGGGTGCGCTTCTTGGTGCCTGTGCCACCTTTGGTGTGCAGGTGTGGGCAAACGTTGCTTTTGAAGGCTCTCCGCTGTGGGCATTGTCACTCGGTGCTACACTTGCTTTGGTTATCATGTTCTTCTTCGGCACACTCAACCCACGCAGAATGAAGCTGAACGAATCCATCAAGGGCGGCATCGGCCTCATGGGCTTTATCGCTTTCGTTATGTTGGTTGCTGCTGGTTATGCAAGCGTTCTGCAAGCAACTGGTGGTATTCTTACTCTGGTCGATGCGGCGCTTTATCTCGCTGGTGATAATGTGCTTGTCGCACTCATCGCGATGCAAATCATTGGTCTTCTAATTACCATGGGCATCGGTACATCCTTCGGCACGATTCCATTGCTTGCCGCAGTATTCGTACCATTCCTGATTGGTATGGGTGCTTCTGTCCCTGCTATTGTTATGACTGTTGCCGCCGCTGGTGTTACCGGTGATGCGGGTATGCCACAATCCGATACAGCGCTCGGCCCGACTGCCGGTCTGGATGCGGACGGTCAGCATGATCACATCAAGGACACTTGCTTCCCAACCTTCCTTCACTTTAATATCCCAATCAAAGTTTTCGGTATTGTTGCCGCGCTCATTATGTTCTAAGACTGGTACAGTAAAAAAGAAGAGCGCAGGATAATCTCCTGGGCTCTTCTCTTTATCTCGGCAGTCTGTTAATAGGTTAATTTAATAAAACTATGGAGGTTCCACACATGTTAGTTCTCAATCAACAAGCCCTGACCATCTACGATGTCGCTAAAGTCTCGCGTGAAAAAGAGCGGGTTTCCCTCTCCGATGCCACCAAAGAAAAAATCAGTGCCAGCCGCGTCTATGTTGAAAAAATCTTAGACGCCAACGAAGTCGTCTATGGCATTTCCACCGGCTTCGGCGAGTTTTCTAAAATCACCATCACAGGTGACGAGCGTGAGCTTCTGCAACGCAACCTGATCCTCAGTCACTGCACCGGTGTGGGTGAGCTTCTTCCCGAGGATGCTTCACGTGCGATTATGTTGCTTCGGGTTAACTCTTTGTCCCGTGGCTATTCCGGTATCCGTCTCAGCACGGTTGAGAAACTGATTGAGCTTTTGAACAAAGACATCACGCCTGCGATTCCTGCTAAGGGTTCTGTTGGTGCCTCTGGTGACCTTGCGCCGCTTAGTCACATGGCGGCTGTGCTTCTGGGCGAAGGCTTTGTTATGCAAGATGGCAAAGCAGTGCCTAGCCTGCCCGTCCTGAAAGCTGCCGGTTTCGAGCCAATTCAACTGGCCGCGAAAGAGGGTCTTGCACTAATCAACGGCACGCAGGTTATGACCGCCGTCGGCGCACTTGCCTGCTATGATGGGGAGCAACTTCTGAAAACTGCCGATATCGCTGCCGCCATGTCTCTGGAAGCAATGCGTGGTCTCCGAGCCGCTTTTGATCCTCGCATCGCACAAATCCGTCCGCACCCGGGCCAGATCGAATGTGCAGAAAATGTTCGCACACTTGTCAAAGACAGCGTGAACATTGACCGCGCCCCCGAAAGCGGCAAGGTACAGGATGCTTACTCCCTCCGTTGTGCAAGCCAAGTGCATGGTGCCAGCCGTGAAGCACATCGCCGCACGAAAGAGACTTTGGACATTGAGATGAACTCAGTCACCGATAACCCCATCGTCATGGCGGACACTGGTGAAATTATCTCCGGCGGCAACTTCCACGGCCAGCCTATGGCTTTGGTCATGGATTACTACAAGCTTGCCCTCTCTGAGATTGGTAATATCTCTGAGCGCCGCATGAACCGCTTGGTTGACCCGCATCTTTCTTGCGGTTTGCCTGCGTTCCTCACCGAATCCCCTGGCGTGAACTCAGGCATGATGATTGCCCAGTACACCTCTGCCGCTTTGGCTTCCGAGAACAAGGTGCTTTGCCATCCTGCCTCTTGCGATTCTATCCCCACTTCTGCAAATCAAGAGGATCACGTAAGCATGGGTACCATCGGCGCCCGTCATACGCGCGAAGTTTTAGAAAACGTACGCCACATCCTGGCGATTGAGCTTCTTGCCGCTGCACAAGGTATTGATTACTTGGACAACAAGATCGCCACTGGTACCGGGGCCGCGCATGCCCATATCCGTACCAAAGTTTCTACTTTGAAGGAAGATCGTCTTCTTGCGCCTGACATTGCAGCTGTCCACAGCACGCTGATGGACGAGTCTTTGCTCAAATGCGTTGAGACTGCTGTTGGTACGCTCAACTAACCTAACCCAAAATGGCCTGGTGCATATCCCTTTGCACTAGGCCTATTTTTATAATGAGGTGAATTTGTTATGGGCACTTATTCCTATCAACTTTTCCTCCCCGGTGGGAACAAAACCGCGCTCGTACTTGCCGAAGACAGTGTGCGCACGGATGCTACGCTACGGAAGCTAATCCAGGATCGAATCCTCGCTCGCCACGCAACTGACCTCGATGGAGAGGTGGAGCAGGTCGGCTTTATCAGCCCGAACCCTGCTCACGCAGAGCTTGTCATGGCTGGAGGTGAATTTTGCGGCAATGCCACCCGTTCAGCGGCGGCCTATTATTTGAACACACCCTTGCAAGAGATTGAAATTCTTGTCTCCGGCGCATCTTCCCCTTTGCGTGCAGGGCTTGACGCCTCGGGCGAGGTTTGGGCAGAGATGCCTGTAACTTTGGATCTTGCCTCTGCCGTTTCTATTTTATCGCACGAAGGGCTTTATTGGGTTGCACTGGACGGAATTTCGCATTTGGTCGTATCTTCTGCAGCTTCTGCGCCTTATTTGGCCGAGATATCTCGCTGTACTGATAACGCCGACAAGCTTCGGATTGCGCTTTCGCTGCTTGAGCAGACCATCGCCACGCACGCTCTTTGCCCCCCTCATGCAGCCGGTGTAATGTTTCTGGAGGATGGACCTGCAGGTCTTGTCATGCATCCTTTTGTTCATGTTTATACCTCTGGTACTACCTATTATGAAACTGGCTGTGGCTCTGGAGCTATGTGTGTTGGATTGGTCTACTGCCTGCGCCTAGGTGGTGACGTGACATTGCCTTTGTTGCAGCCCTCTGGCAAGGTGATCTGTGCCCATGCGGTGCTTGGAGGCGGCGGCTTTGTCTCCGGCAAAATTTCGGGACCTGTCTCTTGCGGGGTCACCCTTGATATTTCACTTGAAATCGGGTAAATGTCATTGACAAAGTCTCTGATTCTAGCTATAATAGTATTTGCACTTTGCGCGAGTGCTGGAATCGGTAGACAGGCACGTTTGAGGGGCGTGTGTCTTTGACGTGGGGGTTCAAGTCCCCCCTCGCGCACCAAAACAGAAGGAGCCTAGCAGTGATTGAAACTGCTGGGCTCCTCTTTATTTTCAAGGTATTAGACAGATTTTGCCGGATATTTCATTTCCGCTTTTGATTACGAGACTTCCCTTTTTATTAGCACTTTTTCCCATCGTTTTGCTAACGAAAATGCTGATGAGTTTTCTACATAACAAAAGCGGCTAATGTTTCGTCCCGGTCGGACTGATCTAGTCGCTTGACATAGCTGTAGTATCCGCTGCGGGATACACCGAGAAAATGGCACATAGTCTTAGATCGGGTATTGATCTCGATGTCTAAAAATCACTAGGTATTTCACCGACGCGCGCACCCCCTTCCAGTGAGACGAAGAAAATCCCACAGTAACTTATTCTCCATTTTCAGGCGCTTAATCTCGTAGTCCTTTTCGGCCTCTGGTGCTGCGTAACCTTTGGGTGGTCTGCCCTGTGGTCTTGCCGGAATACCTGCGAGTAGTTTCCGTTCTTTCCGTCTGCGTCTTTTCAAAAAATGGTGCAAAGAACGGTCCCCTTGCAGCCCAAAGTGCCGCTCAATAATTTCTCGGTGCTTCTTTCCCTTTCCTAACATTGCATCTTTCACAAGGATACATAATGTTTTGTTGCATTAGGAAAGCTTATAGCCATATGAAAAAACATTCAAGCACGCCCTATCCCTGCTGCTAACCGCATGTCTGTTGCTGACACTGGCACCGATTGCCGAAGCCGCACCAGCCAACACCGTCTCAGCCCTACGAGCTTCACTTGGCGTACATGATTGGCGATGAGCACGGTGCGTTCCGTCCTACTGCACACATCACAAGAGCCGAAGTAGCAACGGCCGACAAACCGCCACCTTAGGACGAGTAGATAGCCTGGAAATCCTGGGTACAATCAACGTAGCGAGTCTTCCAAATGCAAGACGCTTCCCGGATGTATTGGAATCTACGTGGTACTTCCCCTCTATACTGGGTGCGGCGAACAATCACCGCCTGCCACGAGGTGTCAGTGGCAATATCAACCGGATTGAATTTGTGAGAAACTAAATATTAACAGAAAAAATAGGAACTAGCATGACACTTTGCCATGCTGGTTCCTGTTTTAGTTGACATAGTAAAAGCTATGCGCTTACCGGGAGGAATTATCTGCGACCACCGAACCCGCCGCCACGTCCGCCACCACCGCGAAACCCGCCGCCGGAACGACTACCGCCA
>JGI990J12352_1000283_pt1 | contig 11822 bp, 10 predicted proteins | sample Intmic4MA4BA4MSA_FD_12352 | JGI IMG/M metagenome (IMG submission 12352) | reverse complement strand
ATCATTCACGTAGGTTATCTAAAGATTATGAAATCAAAATTTCTCATGCTGAGAATATTTTTAGGCTTTCTCATCTTCACACTTTACTTAAACGCTATTGAACACAGGTTCTTAATTTTATATAAATGTGTGTAATTAAATAATTTTAGAAGCTTTGTCGCTTGTCAAAAGCACAAGGGAACTAGGAATTATCGCAAAGAAGTGTTATTTTAAAAGTCAATTAGTGTGAACACGAAAAAATGACGAAAATTGCTGAAAACAGTTGCAAATTGGTAGCATTTTCCAGTTGAAAATCAGTCAGAATCTTTTATTCAGCAGGAAAAACAGGGAAAAAGCACCTAAAATCATTGAAGTTAAGGGGTTAGAGAAGGTTTTTAATTTGCAAAAAGTTGTTGTCCAAAATCACTGATTTTAGAAAGAGCGAAATTTTTTTTAATTTTTTTCAAAGTCATGATTTTATCACTGAAATTGGTGCCAAATTCTTTGTCTAAGGCGTCGCTCACATCACAACGGTGATCGAATAACCAATAGTTCTGATCAATGCGAGAACAGGATATATTGGCCATTGTATTAATAATCTTATCGACAGTATATTTTTTATTCAAGCGTAATTCAATGATGCGTCCAATTAGTAAAGAAATAAAACAGATGAGAAAGTGGGCGTTAATTCTTTCTTGGACAGTATGGCGAATGGGTCTAGTCGTAAGCGTGCTTTTTGTGATTTTAAATGATTCTTCAATTTGCCACAATCCACGGTATTTTTCAATAACTTCAATATCGGGCATATCTAATTCACTTGTAACCAAAGCATAGTATCCGTCATATTTTTCTTCTTCTTTGATGCGCGCTTGGTCAAGAATAAGTTCTTGCTTTGTGTTTTCTTTGATTTCACCAGTATCTTTATCAAACTTTATATTCATCACATATCCAGCAACCCCTCTATCCAGGATGGCGTTATATTTAGATGGATGCTTAATCATCATCTGCGCCTTGGCTATAACCTCTTGGCGTTTATGTCTAGCACGTTTAGCGTACTTTTCGCTGTAAAAGACAATGAACTTTTGGTCAAGTTTGACTGTTTTCTTTTTTTTACCAATGACTTCATCAGTGATGTGGATTGGAGAATTATAAACAACTTGCGATTTCATTTTAAAACTACCAGCAGAAGAGATGTAGTCATCTTCACAAACGACCCATTCTTTAAACTCAGCACTAGCCCCACGAATACCTTTAGAATAAATATAACCATCTCCAAGAGCGGAGTTATAAGCGATGTTGTCACCGCTGTTTAAAGCTTTATCGGCGACGGTTATAATCCGCCCTATTTTAAACTGCTTCTTGAGTGTTGTGAGAGTAGGTAGAAGTGTTTGAGAATCATGAGTATTGCCAGGAAACATTTTATAAGATATAGGTAATCCCATGTTATCCATCATTAACCCCATTTGAACAATGGGTTTTTTCTTGCCTTCTTTTGAATAGCCACGTTTTCGTAAATCATCACTTACATCAGATTCGAAATAAAAGTTGGTGACATCGTAATAAACCAAGTCAGTTTCACGCTTATACTGATTGATTACTTGTTCGTGAAGATGGTGTTGTAGGCTTTCAGAGATAGAATTAAAATGATCAAGAGAACGGTAGATATCGTCTAGGCTAACATCATATTTATCAAACAAAGTATCTTTATTCAAAAAAGCGCGCCTTTTAGAGTTACCATGCAAGAGGCGATTGTACACCAACAAGCGCATGATGGCTTCTGAATTATAATCGAAATTCTGATGTCGTCTTGCGTTATCAAGGAAACGATCAATTTCTAACTCATGATAAACGTGACTAGCTACGATATGACCGTAGTTTTTACGGTTTGTTTCATCTGATTCTAACTTTTCATTTAAATCAAGTGAAATTTTGATTTTTTCTTCAGCCAATCGCTGATTGTTCATTTTTTTTGCGACCTCTGTAAAGTGAGCTATGGGATCATCAAATTCTTTTTCGAGTTCGTCTAAATATCCTAATGATTTGATGGTTTTCTTTTTTGATTTTTTGAATTCATCACGATAACCATGAACTATCGACAGGTACGTTCTGCCTGTTTTTTTATTCAATGTCTTTTTTAAAAACATTTTAACCACCGCCATATACTGGTGTTTTGCATCTATCATACCACAAACCGCAATACAACGTAACAATAAATGGCAAAAACTTGACAAAAAAATTAGCCTCTAAATCCTTTCCTGTTAGGGATAAGTTGCTTTTTTCATTTTCTACGTCCTTCTGAATGGACGAGTGTTATTTTAAAAGTCAATTAGTGTGAACACGAAAAAATGACGAAAATTGCTGAAAACAGTTGCAAAATGGCAGCGTGTCGTGGTAAAATAGTATGACTAAAATGATGTGATGCTATGAGGAATGTGCGCTATGAAGAAGATATTTTTTGCTGTTTTTATTTTGATAACTGGATATTTGGCCTTCTTCATTTTTGATGTGCCAAATTCAATGGCAAGGGAATTAGTTGACGAGGAGTTGATTGAAGCGCTTGTGGCTGAGGACTTTGTTGTCTTACATGATGAAGAAGTGTTAAATTTAAATTTATTTCATAATTTTTATATCAGAACAGGGAGAGGGCAGGAGGATTCTGTTCGTGTCATCTTAAACCCCTATACTGAACGGGAGCAAAAGTACGACATCCACTTTGAAAATGGTGAATTTGTACTCTCTTATGACATAGAAAATGCTGATAAGAGGAATACTAGGAATTATAATTCAATGATTAGAATTTTTCGTAACAACCAGATTAGCTTTATTTTGGAGAACGACACGGCTGACACGACGCTCTTGTCTTATAGTTTGAACTAATGTTGATGGGGTTTTTAATGAATTCTGGGCTATGAGGGCTGGAAGGCGCTTATCGCGTCCCAGTCTTTTGTTTTTGGTAGAAAATATTGTATTTTGGATAGGGAGAGCTTTTAGAGAGAGATTTTATCTTAGAGTCTTTACTAATCGCTGTTTTTAAATTGCAGAGCTAAGTGAAGCGATTGTGGAGGTAAGCGAACGCTTCAGCCTCCAACTGCTCACTACAAGGGTTGAAATTGATGAACGATATATTGAAAGATAAGTTAGGCCTCTTACCGATTAATCCTGGTTGTTATTTAATGAAAAATGCTTCGGGTGAGATTATTTATATTGGTAAAGCAAAGAAGCTGAAAAATCGAGTTAAATCTTATTTTACAGGTTCTCACAATACGAAGACGGCATTGCTGGTTTCAGAGATTGTAGATTTTGATTATATCATCACTGTAAGCGAGTTAGAGGCACTCATTCTCGAACTCAATTTGATCAAGCAACATGATCCGAAATATAATATTTTACTCACAGATGATAAGCATTATCCATATATTAAGTTGACGAATGAGCGTCATCCAAGACTTTTAACGACAAGGAAAATTAAACAAGATAGAGCCAAATATTTTGGACCTTTTCCTAATTCAACGGCTGCAAATGAAACGGTTCGCCTGCTAAATCAAATTTATCCCTTGCGAAAATGTCACACGTTGCAGGGGAAGGTTTGCTTGTATTATCATATTTCTCAATGCCTGGCACCTTGTGAATATGTAGTTAAACCTGAGCAATATGAAGCATTGACCAACTCTATCATCACCTTTTTAAAAGGAGATTATCGGGATGTTTTAAAAGAATTGCAAGTTAAAATGGAGCTGGCCTCCGAAAAATTAGATTTTGAACGTGCAAAGGACTACCGAGATTTAATCAGTCATGTTGAGGCGACGGTGCAAAAGCAGCAGGTTGCTTCAACAGACCTTGTTGATCGCGACATATTTGGATTTTCGGTGCTTGACGACCTGGTTTGCGTGCAGGTTTTTTTCGTACGTGCAGGCAAGATTATCTCGCGTGATGTGTCGATTTTTAACTTAGTAAGTGATACGCATGAAGAAGTTATCAGTTTTATTGCACGTTTTTATGAAAGTGGCAATTTGAAACCGAAGGAAATTTTCATTCCTGCAGAGCTGGATGGCGAGTTGTTAGCGCAATTTTTAAGTGTAAAAGTCATGACCCCTAAGATTGGCAATAAGAAAAAGCTTGTTGATTTAGCAATGAAAAATGCAGAAGTCGCCCTTCACGATAAGCAAAAACTTCTAATTCAAAAAGAGGAGCGTACAAGAGGGGCGGTGAATGTTTTAGGTGAAATGTTAGGCATTGATCCGCCTTCACGCATTGAAGCCTATGACAATTCACATCATCAAGGGCAGGATGGTGTAAGTGCAATGGTTGTATTCAGAGATGGCCAACCGCATAAAAAAGAGTATCGTAAGTATAAAATCAAAATAGCTGAAGCAGGTGACGATTATGCGATGATGAAAGAGGTCATCTATCGACGCTATTTTAAAGTTATCAATGAGAATCTACCACGTGCTGATTTAATTGTTATTGACGGTGGTATTGGTCAAGTAAGGGTCGTGCAAGAAACGCTTGACTCGCTTAGCCTGGACATCCCAGTTATAGGACTCGTCAAGGATACAAAGCACAAGACGCGAGCAATTTTAGATGGCCGAAGTTATGAGGAAATCGAATTTGCGGGCGCCAATCGACTAGTTTTTAATCTTTTGGCTCGTGTTCAAGAGGAAGTCCATCGCTTTGTTGTCACTTTTCACAGGCAAACGCATAGTAAGCGGAATTTGACTTCGGTTCTCGATGATATTCCAGGTATTGGTGCCAAGCGTAAGAAAGAACTTTTAAAGCATATGAAATCCACTGATAAGATGATAAACGCGACTGATGAAGATTACCTGAAAATTGGTATTTCCTCGAATTTGGCGACCACAATCCGTGAATTTTTAAATGCGAAAAAGCAGTCATAATACCCGCACGAACCGCAATTCCCGACATAAGATATATTAGATACAACTAAAAATGTATCGTAGCTACCAAAATGAGGATATGGCTACCTCAATATGCAAAAGGGGGTAGGAATAATTGGATAAAGACCAATCAATCTTAACGAAGCGAGAAAAGGAAATCTTTGACCTGCTTGCTTCGAGTAAATCGACGTCAGAAATTGCAAGCGAACTTGATATTAGTGAAAAAACCGTTAGAAATCACATCTCCAATGTCATTTTAAAGTTAGGTGTTAAAGGTCGCTCCCAGGCAATTATAGAACTTTTAAAACTTGGTGTCGTGAGTTTGTAATGCGGGAATATCAAGAGACATGGCATTTTTGCCAGTCTCTTTTTTAAGCTCTAATGGCGCATAGCTGGGAAAATCTGCGATTTCTCCAGCTGGCGTCTTTTTGGCGTTGTGTGAGGGATTGTGCTTTGGGCGCGGAGGAAAAGTAGTGAGTCATAGTACTTGAAAAAGCAAACGAATATGCTATAATAAAAACGTCGAAAAGATTCTGTCTTTGTGGTTCTAACGTTGCTTTTCATTCTCGGAATGCGTTTTCATGGTCAAAATGTGCAAATTTAGGATAAGGAAGCCTATGAGCTGAAACTAGACGAGCGGAGGTTTTGAATATTCCCTAATTAGTATAAACAATGATTTGGCATTTCAAAAGTTGGTACTGGTCAAAACGGTTGATAAAAAGGGGGTAAAAATTCGTCCGTTCCAGTCTTATCTGCCACTACTCCAAACAAGCAAAAAGACGCGTGTTCTCCGCCTCACGCGTCAGTTAAGTCCTCTACTCATCAGAAAATTACGAAGGTATTCAGTTTAGAAAAATCATATTTCAAGGACTTATCAGTTGGTAAAAATTCCCCCATAAATAACAAGCCTATCTTATCATTTATACTTGTTCTCTATGAATCAAAGGGAATAGCTTGATTTCACAATCTGTAACACTGATACTAATGCACTTGAGTCTAAAATTTCTCATTTATTAGTTCTCTGGATAAAGCTGAAATTTCTTTTTAAACAGCGCTTCATATTCAAACTCATCAAAGAATCCATTTAGCTTCCAAGATTGATATTCAGGATTTTCAGGAGAATTTATCCCCACATTTTTATAGTGCACTCTATACAACTCAAATATTTTTTCCAGTGCTTCAAAATTTAACTTTTTTATATCTGAAATAAGTGCAAGTGTTTTTATGACAAGGTTATCAATTTTTGTAGCTATAGCTTCTTCATTATCTATTAAATGAGCAATATTTAAGTTACCAATAATAGGTATTCCCCAGTATGTTAAGACTTTATTTAAATAGTTCGCCACCAGTTCATTTCCATTAGAAGCAGAGTAGGTAATACCAATTCCTAACTTCCCTACCATACTTAGTAAATGAGTTCATACTGCTAATCTATCAATAAAGTTTTTCATATCACTAGTAACATTATGAACATAAACTGGAGAAGCCAATATAATTATATCCGCACTTTCCATCTCTTTAATTAATGAGTTTAAGTCGTCAGAAAAACTCTTGCACTCTCCCCAAGTAGAAAAACACTTTGCACAGCCCTAACAAGTCTGTATATTTGAATTTTTTGGTGAATAAACTACATATTCAATCTCAATTTTTTCAGATAAGCGACTAATAAATTCCTTAACTATTTTATAAGTACCGGATGCTTCACCTTTTTGATTTCCAAGATAAGCAAAAATCTTCATAATTTTTTCCTCCTATTTTGATATGTAGCAACTTATAACCGACCACTAAGGATCTGAAATTAATCAGGATGCGAGTGCAAAATATCGACTATTTATTTAGGTGGCACACTTTCAGCATGATACATTTTTGCATATTCTTCACCTTGTGCTAATAAATCTTCATGTGTTCCATATTCTATAATTTTCCCATTTTCAAGAAAAATGATATCTCCGTTAAATTTAATATTTTTTAGTCGATGTGTAATAAAAAGACCTATTTTATTTTTGCTTAATTTTCGAAAGCTATTTATGACAGCTTGCTCTGAGAGGGGATCTAATGCTGAACTAGGCTCGTCTAAGACAACTAGAGATGCATTATCCCTAAAGAATGCACGTGCAATACTAAGCTTTTGCCATTCCCCCCCAGACAATTGATGACTACTTTCAAACCATGTCCCTAATTGTTGATTATATTTATCGGGAAGATTATCTACAAAATCTACATTCGCTAATTCTAAAGCAATTTTAATTTTTTCAAAATCATCCATCTTCTCTAACCTTCCAAGACCTACTGTTTCATTAAGTGAAAGTTGATGCATTGTAAAATCTTGAAAAACAGCTGACAAGCAACTTCTGTAACTTTTAATTTCAAATTCTTTTAGATCTTGTTCATCAACTAAAATCCTTCCATCATAATTAAGATAAAATCCTAAAATTAATTTAGTTAAAGTACTTTTTCCAGAGCCATTTTTCCCCGCTATAATATAATTTTTCCCCTTTTTAAAAGAAAAGTTAAAATTATATAAAGCATATTTTGATGTGTTTTGATATTTAAATGAAACATTTTCAAATCTGATAGTATGAAAATGTTTTAGTATTTTTTTAGATTTATCTTCGTTTTGAACAGGCAATTTTAATACTTCTAAAATATCTTTTGCATGTAACGAATCTTGATGTAACTCGTGCGCCAGAGCAAAGATTTTTTTGAAGCTATCTTTAACATTTGTAATAGAATTAATATAAGCAACTACTGATCCAATTAAAATCACTCCACGGAAAGCATCCCAAAATAGAATAAAAATAATAATCGTAGTTGAAAGGATAGATAATAGCTGAATAATGAAATTTGTTCTAGTTCTTTTTTTATACATATCCTTGTTTTGATCTAAAAAGTATTCTCGAATAGATATAAACTTATCCATAAAGTAATTTTCCAAAAAAGTAATTTTCCAAAGAAAATAATTTAGTTTCTTTAATATTTATATCTTTATTTAACAAGTAAGCAAAGTACCAACTTTTACGCTCATATTTTGTTCTATTATCTAAGACTTGATACTCTGTCGACGCAATTCTTGCCATTTGAACTGAACTTAATAGTGGAAAAATAATAATTAGCCCAAGCACCCAGAATCTCCATCTCACTAAGATAGACAAAAAGCTGAACAAAGTGATTACTTGCGTTATAACTGATAAGATACTCATTAAAATTTTATATGGATAAACTCTCCCTGCATATTCAGCACGTTGCATCAAATCATAAAAATCAGAATCCTCAAATTTCTCCAAATCTTGTTGTTTAATAATCGCTAATATCTTAACAGAAAATTTATAGTTCACAACATCTGAGTACTTAGATGATAAATATTGAATATATTGTGTCACCCCTTCAGACAAAATCATAATCAAAGGATAAATAATCAGAGAAATAATGAAATGCATGTCTGTAAAGTTAATACCAGTTTGGATGCTATTAAGAATCGACTGAGTATTTAAAATGCTTATAATTGAAAAAAATATCATCATAAAAAAAATTGAAGGGTTTGTCAAGGAAAACGTTTTTATTGAAAGCTTACACATTTTACTTGACAAACCCTACACTTCTCTCTTTCTTCTTTCCCAACTTTTTTCTGGCGCAATCTTACTTTTTCTTTAGCAAGATAGTTCCATCTTGGTTGAAAATTCTGGTTTTCTGGTATCATTATTGAAGTTATTTTTTGTACTTTGCATACTTAAATTATACAAAAAACGGGTTCTAGTCTTCGAACTTGTTCCCGTTTTTTCTTTTTATTTTTCTCGAGACAGACCCTTTTACAACTTTTGTTTAGAAAGTGATTTGTTGACTATTATTTCAATACATCAAGGTTTTTAAGGGTGTACTCCATACCAGAAAGAACAGTGACTAGGGCAACTAGGATTGCAAATAATTGTTCGAATCTTACTGGAAGAATGCCTGTTAATAAGAAGATGATAAGGACAAATTGGAGGACGGTTTTTACTTTGCCGCTCCATCCTGCGGCAATGACAACACCCTTTGAGGCAGCGATTGTCCTAAATCCAGTTACAATAAATTCGCGCGCCAGGATGACAAAAACAATCCAACTTGTGATGAGTCCAAATTCGATAAAAATAAGCAGGGCAGCTGTCACGAGCAATTTGTCTGCAAGTGGATCCATGAATTTACCAAAGTCTGTGATCATGTCGTATTTTCTAGCGATGTAACCATCAATCCAATCAGTAGCAGCCGCAATTAGAAAGATAATCAGTGCTACGAAGAAGGAAGACGGTGTCTGAAAGACACCGCCAATTTCAATGGTCTGAGTTTTTAATGGCGTGATATAAAATGTAACCAAGAAAAAGGGGATAAGAATTAAGCGAAGGATGGTCAGTTTGTTAGCGAGATTCATGTTAGTCAGCCCTTTCGAAATTGATGATGATATTTTGGTGTGAGCCGCTTCTGTCGAAGTTGACTTCTTCGCCGTTGATTGTCATGGCAAGCGAGCGGATGTAGCCGACGCTTAGCGAGATTGAGCCGCTATCTGTGTCTAGTTCATCGAATGTGAAGGTGTGGGTTTCCCCAGCACCGCCTGATTGATCTGGTCCAAACATTTCGTTCATGAAGGTGTTGTAACCGATGATAGCCGTCATCCAACAACTCCATTCGAATTCAAATTCAAGCACAAGCTCATCGGCGTTGGTTGTGAGATTAAATGTTTGAGAAGCGCCTGTCACTTCGGTTCTTTCGATTTCTGTTATAGGCTCTGGTTCTTCCTCTTCAATTTCCTCTTCAATATCATCATCTTCTTCTGACAAGCTATTGTCGAATTCCTCATCGTTGTTATCATCGTCAATAATAATGTCGTGTGGATTGTCGATGATTGGGTCAACGGTTGGGGCAGTGTTGCCGATACTCCTTATGAGGTCTGCGATGAAGAAGACTGAGAAGGCGATGATGATGACTAGAGAAAGCACAACGAGCAACCTTATGAATTTGGCTTTTCTTCTTGCGGCTACTGAGGAGTCAATGGTTTTTCGTTTAATAGATTCTTTGTTAGCTGGTAAGTATGATTCACGCTTTTTGTTGACGTTTTTGATGTTTTGAGTTGTTTGACTCTCTTGCCTACGATTTACAACCAGTGGTTCACCAGATTTTTCAACTTTTTGTCCATATGCTTGAATGTAGAAATCTTCTATCGTTTCACCAAACGCCAGTGCGTATCTTTTGAGGTATAATTTCAAGTAAAAACCATCGAATCGGTCAAAATCGCCACTTTCGATACTTTTTATATGCGCTACGGGAATGCCACTTTTTTTAGCCAATGATTCTAGGTCAATCCCTTTACTCTTTCGGTAATTTTCTAAATGTTTTCCGAATTGCATGTTATTATCGTTGTTTGAAAAGTCCAACTTCGGCTCCTCCATTTCAGAAGCAGGGCGTAACTTTTATACTAATTCGTATTTAAAAAACAGAGACTCTCAACCTTGCTAAACTCAGATGGAGAGGTTGTAGAAAAATCTTATACTCATTCTGTTTTGAAATGAGGCTTATTCGTAGATTATTTTTTCATTATCCAGTTTCAGCTCACAGTCTTTCTTAATTTTCTCATTTCGATTTTGTTAGCTAAAGGCTAACAAAATCGAAATGAGAAAATTAAGAAAGACTAACATGTTCGCTTCAACTTTTACGATATACTAGGAGACAAATTTCGTCGTGTACCAGTAGCGTCGTACGCAAGGGGTTTGTCGACAACGTAGAATGGGAAAAATTATCACAAATAAGTATTACTTCAAAACAGAATTGGTATTAAATGCGAATTAGTATTAGGGAGTTTTGCTTCAAATTTTTATCGCTTGGTTGCGATTGCAATATTATCATAGTCATATTACATGGTGTTATACTCATTGCTTTTTCAAAGCGATGTCTACTTTTGTGGAAAATCTTTTTACAATAACTAGCGTGCGTCGTTCGTAGCGTACCTAGAAGGAACGCACGGGCGTCATCCACAACATAGAATGGAAAAAATTACCACAAAGATATGTGATTTTTTAAAAGACAATTTAGTATTATGCACTTATTTGAGTAAATTTTAACATATTTGCTCAAATAAGTGCATATATAGCATTCTATAAGCCATGTTCTGTACCTGGTAAATGGATGCCTCCTATACGCAGGTGGTAATTATCTGTCTGTAGACATTCATCTACCTCACATCTACGTTTGATTCCGCGATGTAAGTGCCCCTACCAAAATTTGGGTTTCTCGCTCGTGGGGTTTACCCGTTCCACATCTTCATGTTTCCAATCTGACTCGTCTCTGTGGCACTTTTATAGGTAGTAACACCATATCCAAAGATTTAGGTGTGTTCCCAGCCGTCAACCTTTGCAAGTTGCCCTAGCTTATTGTTTCGCTAGGCACGGACACTACAACCATCTCAGGTTGTGCGAGCATGGACTTTCCTCAAACCCACAAGGGGTCTGCAATTACCCGAATGCTATCTAAATATTATCGCAAAAATCAAGGCCATTGTCAATTACATTTTTCTTAAGTTTTTCTTAAATTTTAAAGTGGTGCCCAACCGACAATTTCTTCGGTTGGCATCTCAAAAACTTTTTGTAAAAAAGGTCGTTTTGGGTTCAAAAAAAGGTGGAAATATGGTAGAATGGTCATAACGAGAAGGCGCCTGGTCATAACGAGAAGGCGCCTTCATACCGAGAAAAGACTTGGTAGAATAACATTTCAAGCGCACTTCTGAAGTTTTGGAGGTGCTTTTTACATGGGTATAAATAAAAAAAGAAAACTGCGGACAGGCGTAATGGCAGCATTGTTGATGATGTTGATATTGCTTACAGGGACATATGCATGGACGCAGTTTAATAATGTCGGATTTGGTTCTATTTATACAGAGACAAATTTTGGTGGAAGATTTCATGATCATTTTGAATGGTATGACGA